>Ga0315535_1000940_pt1 | contig 19913 bp, 16 predicted proteins | sample SalMarSW160220MG_2_FD_203092 | JGI IMG/M metagenome (GOLD analysis project Ga0315535, IMG submission 203092) | Salt marsh sediment microbial communities from the Plum Island Ecosystem LTER, Massachusetts, United States - Salt Marsh Sediment SW1602-20 ... | reverse complement strand
GAACAAAAGACAATTTCCGGTTGATTGAAGAACTGGCACACACTATCGGAGGCGAAGTAGCCGGAAGCCGGGCCGCTGTTGATGCTGGCTTTGTTACACCCGATAGGCAGGTCGGACAAACCGGTGTAACGGTTCGTCCCAAACTTTATATTGCTATCGGAATTTCTGGAGCTATACAACATAGAGCCGGAATGAAGGATTCAAATAAAATTATTGCAATAAATACTGATCCTGAAGCACCGATTTTTGATATCGCGCATTATGGAATTGTTGGAGATGCAATGCAGGTAATTCCTCAATTCATTGAAGTATATAAACATAAACTGAAATAGGAATAATAATGCCTAATTTTTTTACAGACAACAGTGATCTTCAATTTATCTTTAATAATTGCGACCTGAAAGAAGTTGTGGAAATTGCAGAAGATAATTACCAGCAGTCCAAAGAGTTTAATTATGCCCCCGTTAATTATGAAGATGCTATCGAGAATTACAGAAAGGTGCTTGAGATAACTGGCGATATTGCTGGAAACTTTATTGCCGAACGTGCCTCCGGTGTAGATGAAGAAGGTGCCGTTTTAAAAGACGGAAGGGTTTATTATGCTTCTGGCACGGAAGAAAATCTGAAACAGCTTACTCAGGCCGATCTCCGAGGAATGATTTTCCCAAGGAAATACGGCGGGTTAAATTTCCCCTTTACTTTTTATGTTATGGCAATTGAAATTGTCTCGCGTGCAGATGCTTCATTGATGAATATTTTTGGACTGCAGGATATTGGAGATACAATCAAAAAATTTGGATCTGAAGGGCAAAGAGAGAACTTTATTCCCGGTTTCTGTACAGGTGAATATACTGGTGCAATGGCATTAACCGAACCTGATGCGGGATCAGATCTGCAGGCAGTAAAATTACAAGCTTACCAGAACGAAAAAGGTCAATGGTTCTTAAAAGGGGTTAAAAGATTTATCACCAATGGTAACGGTGATGTGCTTTTAGTACTTGCAAGATCAGAACCAGGAACAAAAGATGGACGCGGGCTAAGCATGTTTGTATGCAAAAGGGATGATACAGTAATCGTGAGAAGAATAGAACATAAGCTTGGCATACACGGCTCCCCTACCTGTGAGCTTCAATTTAATGATACCCCCGCTCAACTGGTCGGCCAAAGAAAATTCGGATTAATAAAATATGTATTCGATTTAATGTTTCGTGCTAGAATGGGAGTATCAGCACAGGCACTCGGAATTTCGCAGGCAGCTTATGAAGAAGCCCTGAAATACGCCAAAGCAAGGGAACAATTCGGAAAATCTATTTATAACATTCCGGTTATATCCAATATGCTCATTGATATGCGTGTAATGCTTGAGGCTAACCGCGCATTATTTTATTTCGCCGCAAAGAGCGTGGATTTAAAGGAAAAACTCGAGGAAAAAATTGAAAAACTAAAAGCTGAGGGTAAACCTTTCAGTGAAGAAAATATTCTGTTAAAAAAAGCAACCAAAGAAGCAAACCTGCTAACACCTATTTCAAAATATACTCTTACTGAGGGTGCCAATAAAATTACATATGATGCCTTACAGATTCATGGGGGCACAGGTTATATGAGAGAATTTAAAGTTGAAAGACTTGCCCGTGATGCAAGGATTACAAACATATATGAAGGAACCTCTCAGCTTCAAATTGTGGCTGCAAGCGGAGGAGTTATTAACGATATTCTTGCTGCAAAATTCGATGAGTACGAAAAGAAGAATTATAAAGGCGGCGTTGCCCCCCTTGTAAATCATTTAATAGAAATAAAAGAAATATTTAAAGATTGTCTTAAATACGTAATCGAGAGAAAAGATCCTGCATTTCAGGACGTCGCAGCAAAGGATCTGGTCGAGCTTTATACATATTTAATAATTGGTTATCTCTTGCTGGATCAGGCGGAAATTGAGCCTAAAAAAGTTTTTATAGCAAATCGTTATGTTCTGACATCTCTTGCAAACGCGCGGAAAAATGCGGAGTCAATTAAAGACGGTTTATTCTCGGATATTTTACACGCAGAAAAAATTTTATCATAATCTATATTAAAAGGTGGCATAATGGACAATAAAAAATTACACTACTATAGAATCTATGACGACCAGGAAAAATTTAACTACTTAAAAAGCTCACTTTGTCATTCTGAACTGGAACAATGGTTGAAGGAATATGAATCAAAACATCAAAAATATTTTAACGCAGAACTCGTAAATTTCCTGAAAGAGCATGACAAGGAAGCTGAGATAATAGAAGTAAGCGATCTATCATATTAAAAAACTTGTTGCTGACTGCTCCATAATTTAATCCTATAACCCCAGGGCAAACAAGATTGCCCCGAGAGTTAACCCTATTGTAAAATTGAACAACTTAATCTTTATTGAATCCTTAAATGAATAAGAAAGCATAGGCAGAAGCCCGTGGCCGTCCTGCACAATTGAATTTGTTAAAAGGATAGAGAACGGAATAACTCCTGCAGCAAACATGGTTACAAATACAAGATTTGGTCCCGATTCAGGTATCAGCCCTATCAGAGCCGATATAACCAAAACGAGAAAAGCATATTGGTGTGAAAACTCTCCAAAATTCCAGTAATTTTTTCCTACCTCGATAAAAACCAGTGCTCCGAATGTCCACAAAAATGTTTTCCATACATGATGTCTAATAATGTGCCCCCAAATATGCTCAGTAAAATAATGTCTGAATCCTTTTTCATTTTTATGGTATTGTTTTACTTCACAATCAGTACAGGTTTGTATATTGAATCTTTTTACTGCAGAATCAATTATTTTAGAAGAAAATAGTCCAATAAAAAAAAGAACAATAAAAAGTATTAAAGCAGATTCAGGAAACATAACCAGCATAACATAAGCCTCATCACCTGAAGTAGCTATCATACTGCCTGAAAGTGCCCCAAAGCTTATCATTCCATGCATATACAGACTTACATTTGCAAATGCGCCCATACATCCGGGTATAGTGCCAATACCGGAAGAAACAAAGTACTGTTTCCATTTTCCTGCTGAATCAAGAAGGAGTGCAAATTTCCCCTTGCTCCATACATTAATAAGATCAACAGTAATCATCATAACAAGTACGAACAAAGTTATCTTTATGCTTTCAACTAAAGTATCGCTCAAATAACCCGTCATATATCTTAGTCATTAATTATTATGATCACAGGTATTGTCCTCTTTTTGGGAAAGTTCACCTTTTAAATACTTTTCCGCCGCTTCATCAGCCATTCTTTCATCCGTTAAAAATGGAACTATATTTCCCGCTTTCAAATCTTCAATTACACGCCATCCACCACTTTGAAAAATTACCGCTTCACAATCTTTAAGCGCGTCAACTAGCGCTGCATGACTGTGATGGTGTCCCTCGCCATGCTCATGATGATGTTGTTCACCATGGTTGCCCTGGCTATGATGCGTGAATGTGTTTTGCCTTATTTCTTTTCCTGTAATTTTGCCCGATTCAGCATTATAAATTATAAATGACTTACATCTGCCAAGATGCCCGGTTACATGCTTTAAATCATTACTAGCAATTGCTATTTTCATTTTTTTACCCCGTTATTAAAATATTTAACTTGAACATTTAGGACACTCGTTTGATAAATCATCCCGTTTTACTTTCATTTTCCTTCCGCAGGAATGACAAACGACCAAAAGTGTCTCGCTTAGCTTTTCCGCCAGATCACCCGAAATATGAAGAGCCTTTCCGTTTAGAATTCCATCTGCGATTTTTAAATGTGCCGAATTAATTATCCTCCCAAACGTGGCCCTCGAAATATTCATTTTTCCCGCAGATTCTTCCTGTGATAAACCTAAGAGATCTCCCAAACGGATTGCCTCTAGCTCATCAGGTTCAAGAATAACCTCATCAAGCACCGACATTGGGATACCACGTGGTTTAAAATAGAGAACCGCCGGATTACACTTAATTTTACGATATTTCTTGGGTCTGGCCATACTTAATATTATGAGCATATGCTCATAACTAAGATACAGTAAATTTTCGCATTTGTCAAATGGTCAGGAAATTATACATAACATAAATAATCCGAATCTTTTTCCTGCACAGCACTATTTAAGCTTAAGCCACGAAACATTTCTATCTTTTACAAACCCCATTCTCTCAACTAATGTTTGGGCCGGAACATTTTTGTCTTCGCATTGAAGAAAAGGGATCTTATCAATCGTTCTGCATTGTCTTAAAAGAGAATTGGTTATTTCCCTTGCGTATCCCTTTCTCCTGTAATCCTCTAAAACATGCATTGAACCGAGCGAGCCGTCATCATGAGTAAGCGCCCACGCTACAAGTATTCCATCATAATAAATACCCGCACTCACGGACCTTTCAATCCGTTCATTCAAATATTGGACTGAAAGCATATCTTTATATACAGACTGTGAAATAATATATTCAGACTCTTTAGGTATTAATTGGTGTGTTTCAATTTTGCTCTTGGGAATTTCTTTATCATCGGGATAATGATACTGGCAAGCATTTATCAGCCAGTCAATCTCTCTTTTTTTTGTTATAACAGGTATTTGCCAATTATCAATTGCTCCGAAATACCTATCATCATCGTTTAAGTTTTCAATTAAAGCTGCTAATTCATTTTCATCTTTACTGTATAGGTAAATCCATTTCTCCCCCTCGCTTCCCTGTGCCAAAACAGAATCACCAATAGTCAACAATCTTTTTAACTTGTTTTCCTGGATGTAACCAATTATACTAAGGTTATATATTGCATTGTTTCTCAGTTTTTTAGTCGCAGCATTTTTATCATTTTGTGTGATCATTTTCTCGAAACTTGATTCTTTGGAATTCAAATTATTTAATAATTGTTAAATATTTGGTACATTTTTGTGACAATTAGTATTTATGTTAGTCTACAAATAAATAATAAACCGGTGTTAAAATGAAAATTTTATTGATTATGTTTACAACAGCCTTAATAACCCTAAATGTTAGCTGCCAGCAAAAGAACCATAAAATATATAAAGATGAGAACATTAATATGAATGATCATAATACGAAATTAGATACTGCAACTTTCGGCGAAGGTTGTTTTTGGTGCACAGAAGCCGTTTTTGAAAGATTAAAGGGAGTAAAATCGGTTGTTTCCGGCTATTCCGGCGGAACTGTCGCTAATCCCACTTATGAAGAAGTTTGCACGGGTAAAACCGGACACGCAGAAACCTGCCAGATAATTTATGACCCAAACAAAATAAGTTACCAGGAACTGCTTATTGTTTTTTTCAGAACCCATGATCCAACAAGTCTGAACAGGCAGGGCGCCGATGTTGGTACGCAATATCGCTCCGTAATATTTTATCACAATGAAAAACAAAAAGAACTGGCCGAGTTTGCAAAGAAAAAAATAAACGAAGAAAAACTCTATGACAAGCCTGCTGTAACTGAAATTGCCCCATTTACAAAATTTTACAAAGCTGAAGATTATCATCAGAACTATTATGATAAAAATCCGAATCAGGGCTATTGTGCTTTTGTAATCGCTCCAAAAGTGGAAAAGTTTGAGAAATTATTTAAAGATAAATTAAAAAAATAATATCACTCTGTAGAGATGTATTGCAACCTGCCTGCCATTTAATTCTTCAGTATTTAGGTAACTCAGGAGTTACATTCAGCTATAAAAAAACCCGCAGCATAGGGTATATTTCTATCACATTTTTCGTCACTAAGGGGCTAAATTTCTATTGCCCTACATATTTTACCTTTGAGTAAAAAATATCTTCATTTCGGTCAAACTCAACTTTCCCACCAGTCATTTAAGAGAGTATAATTTTTAATTCGCCTGCGGCGGACAAGATGCAAACCTCCTTAGCGCCTGCCTGCCGTTACCGAATTACTGAAGTAGTACACTGCCAATAGGCGCGTGATTCTTTGCATCAGCAATTTATAAGGTTAAAATCTCAATGATTCCCGTACTTTTTTTCTCCTGCAGTTACTCTTAATTTCAAATAATTTTGTCTCGGTGGTAATGGACAGGTTGCATATGGAGTAAAAGCACAGGGTGGGTTATATGCTTTATTGAAATCGAGTATTACATTACCATTTGAATCCGGCAGGTCGGTGTAAAGAAACCTTCCTGCTCCATAAGTTTCTTTTCCACTTGTCTCGTCTGCAAATATTATAAAAAACTGATTTCCTTCAACAATAGCATCAAGTTTATACTGATTTCCATTTTTTTCAAATAACAACGCTCCCGGTGAAGTATCTTTGTCAATCGTACCCAATATTGTTGGGATTGATATAGACTTGGGGGGATTATAAGGTTCAAATTTAGCTATGAGTTTCCAACTTTCATCAATGGGAAAAGTATCTACGCCCGTAAATTCATTCAGCATTTCCGCATTTAGATCACGCAATCTTACTCCATACCTTTCCCCTCTTTTAATTATAAACCATTTTAAAAAGCCAAGAGTCAGTTCAGTTGGATCTCCTGATAAATCGGTTTTTAGATTCATCTCATGTACCGGTCTATTATTATATGTGACATCTACTCCGCCGTTTATTTTAATTGTAACTGCTCTGTCCTTCAATATAAATGCTCCTATTTCGCCTGGAGCCTTTCCCTTTGGAAATATTATATCATTATGGGGATTTGTCCCGAATGTGTTTTTCCCTTTCTTTAGCCAGAATAGACCTACAAGGTTTAGCCATCCGTTTTCTTTTTTAAGATTTTCAATCCTTTTCTGATGCCAGGATTTTATTTGACTTATATACTCAGGGCTGCCTTTATCACCGGCATTGCTGTTACAGCCAGCCAATAAAGAAAATGAGATAACTAAAAGTGGCAAAGACAAGATGATTTTGAAGTATTTATTAATTTTCATATAAATTATCCAAACTTCTCTTTATAATGTAAAATTTAGAATTAATAAAATCATTGTTAGTTTTACAACATAAATTATATTTTTAAAAATTTCCGCTTTGTTTATAAGAATATTTCGGGCTAATTTTCTTCAGTAGTAATCCAAATTTAAAATTTAAAGAGTTATTATGGAAGAAAAAGAACTTAACCAGCTTCGTTATCCCATTGGCAGATTTTCCACGCCAGATGAAATTTCAACGGAACAAATCAAAACTTATATAAAAACCATAGAAGAATATCCCGTAAAATACAGAAAAGCAGTTCAGGATTTAAATGATGAGCAATTGGATACTCCTTACAGACCTGATGGCTGGACAATCCGGCAGGTCGTTCATCATGTCCCAGACAGTCATCTCAATAGTTATGTCCGTTTTAAGCTGGGCTTGACCGAGAATAAACCCACCATAAAGCCATATGATGAAGCTAAATGGGCCGAACTTGATGACTCAAGAGATACACCAGTTGAAGTTTCGCTTACTCTCCTGGAATCACTGCATAAAAGATGGGCTGCACTTTTGAGATCTATGACAGATAAAGATTTTCAAAAAACTATAAATCATCCGGAACGTGGTGAAATGAGACTTGATAAAATGCTGGCCTTGTACGACTGGCACTGCAAGCATCATCTTGCCCATATTGTAAACCTGCGAAAAAAAATGGGATGGTAATTATACTATCATTATAAATAGTCTACATCGTCTTCGTGTAATTTTTATTGTAAATTGCTGAAATATCTTTTAAGTTTATTGAACACTCTATTAAAACTACAATTTTCTTTTAAAGGACACACGAGATGAAGCTCAAGACCTTACCCTTTTTTCTTTTATTAATTATTCTTGCATATCCTGCTTTGGCACAAAAGCCTTCACATTATGATTGGGGAAAATTCACGCGAGCTGATACTTTAAGGGGAATGTTAACCCCTTTAAGAACCTGCTATGATGTAACTTACTATCACCCGGATATAAGAATAAATCCGGCTGACAGTACCATAAAGGGTTCAAACACTATAAGATTTAAAGTGGTTACACCTTTTCAGCAAATGCAGGTGGATCTTTTCCCGAATATGAATGTTGATAGAATTTTATTTGAAGATGGGAGGGAATGTTCATATACAAGAGAGTTTGGTGCCGTATTTATTACTCTGCCTGTAAAACTTGAAAGTGGGAAACATCAAATTGTTTTTTATTATTCTGGACGACCTCAGGTTGCAAAGCGTCCTCCCTGGGATGGTGGATTTACCTGGACACATGACAAAGAGGGAAATCCCTGGGTTTGTGTTACCTGTCAGGAAACGGGGGCAAGCCTCTGGTGGCCGAACAAAGATCATCAATCGGAAGAATCCGACAGCACATTGTTAAGCATTACCGTACCTCCAGATCTTGAGGATATTTCCAATGGAAGATTAAGAAGTGTAACGATAACGAAGGATGGATGGAAAACTTACAACTGGTTTGTCTCGGCACCAATTAATAATTACGATGTAACTGTAAATATAGGCAGGTTCAAACATTTCAGAGATTTATATACAAGTTCAGACGGATCAAAATTAACATTGGATTATTACGTGCTGCCCGAAAATTATGAAAAAGCAAAGGTTCAGTTTAAGGAAGTTAAGACAATGCTGAAGTGCTACGAACATTATTTTGGCAAATATCCTTTTTACAAAGATGGTTATAAATTAATCGATGCCCCGCACAACGGAATGGAACATCAGTCTGCTATTGCATATGGGAACCATTATTGGAAGGGATATGTAGGCAGATCATCTTCCAAAGTAGGATTAAAATTTGATTTTATAATTATCCACGAGAGCGCACATGAATGGTGGGGAAATAGTATTACCTCTAAAGATGTTGCCGATATGTGGATTCATGAGAGTTTCGGCGCTTATGCTGAAGCTTTATATGTAGAGTACAACTGGGGAAGAAAAGAATCCCTTGATTATATTAATGCAAAAAAGCAAGGGGTAAGAAATCAGAGACCGATAATCGGACCATATAATGTTAATCATTCGGGTGATGGAGATATGTACGATAAAGGACAGTTGGTTCTGAATACTCTCCGGGATGTAATCAATAATGATTCACTCTGGTTTTCGATATTAAGAGGGATTCAAAAGAAATATTATCATCAGATTGTCACTGCCGATGATATCACTAATTATATTAATAATGCAACCGGCACTGACTATAACTATTTCTTTGATCAGTATCTCCGTTATCCACGAATACCGGAACTAATAGCAATTCTACAACAGAAAGGAAGTGAAACAACAGTAATGTACCGGTGGAACGCCGATGTCAATGATTTTCATATGCCTATAAAAGTAACCACCGCCAAAAACAAATACGAATTCATATATCCGACGGAAAAATGGCAGATGTTAAAATTAACTGATCTTGATCCGGAAAATTTCAAAGTTGCAGAGGATCTATTTTATTGCAAAACAAATATTCACAGAAGTTACATAGATCCGAACAGCACTATACAAATTGACAGAATGTTCGGAAGATAAATAATTATAATCAAAAACATATTGGGATTACAATGAAAAAGCTTCTAACGATCTTTACAATTGTGGTTTTATTTATGCCGGTAATAAAATCACAAACCCAGGATAAAAGTCTTTTAACTATCGATAGAATTTTTAACTCAAGGGACTTTTCCAGTCAATGGTTCGGCCCGGCTCGATGGATTGACAATGATAAAGGATACACAACTCTTGAGCCGTCAAAGGAATACGAGCATGCAAAAGATATTGTAAAATTTGATCCTGAAACCGGCAAAAGTGAAATACTTGTTGATGCAAAACATTTGATTCCTGAAGACGGGAATGAACCCTTGGCCATCGCCGATTATCAATGGTCAAAAGATGGGAAAAAACTGTTGATTTATACAAACACAAAAAGAGTATGGAGAAGAAATACAAAAGGCGATTATTGGGTTGTGGATCTTCAAACTTGGAAATTACAGAAAATGGGCGGGAAGGAAGCAGAACCTTCAACCCTAATGTTTGCAAAATTTTCTCCTGATAGTAAAAAAGTTGCTTACGTAAGAGAAAACAACATTTATTCTGAGGATATAGCAAGCGGAAAAATTACCCGGCTTACTTTCGATGGAACAGATAAAATCATAAACGGAACATTTGACTGGGTCTACGAAGAAGAACTGGATGACCGCGATGGTTTCAGATGGAGCCCGGATAGTAAATCGATTGCATACTGGCATCTTGATTCGAGACCCGTCCCTATTTTCTATTTAATTAACAATACCGATTCGCTTTATCCTTTTTTAAAACCAATTCCATATCCCAAAGTAAATCAGGCTAACTCTATTTGTAAAGTTGGTGTTGTGAGCGCTGACGGTGGAAACACTACCTGGATGAATGTGCCAGGAGATCCCCAAAACCATTACATTGCAAGAATGGACTGGGCTGATAATTCTGATGAATTAGTAATTCAACAATTGAATAGACCGGAAAATACCGACCTCGTAATGCTGTGTAATACAAAAAGTGGCAACACCAGGACAATTCTTACTGAAAAAGATTCAGCTTGGGTCGATGTCGTGGATGATTTTATGTGGATTGATAACGGAAAGGAATTTACATGGGTAAGTGAACGGGACGGCTGGAGACACATATACATAGTATCACGTGACGGAAAAGATATACGCCTGTTAACACCGGACAACTTTGATGTAATAAACATCGAAAAAATTGATGAAAATGGCGGTTATATTTATTTCATTGCGTCGCCTGATAATGCCGGTCAGCGTTATCTATATAGAGTAAATATGAAAGGAACTCCGAACGAAGAAAGGTTAACGCCTGATTCACTCGCTGGAACCAATAGCTATCAGATATCGGAAACTGCAAAATACGCATTCCATTATTTCTCTAAATTCGAAACTCCGCTTACAATCGATTTGGTGAGCCTTCCTGATCATAAAACAATTCGAACATTGGTTGGCAATGATGAATTGAAAGAAAAAGTAGAAGCCTTGAAGAAAACACCCGTAGAATTTTTTGATGTAACTACTGATGATGGCGTAAAGATCAACGGCTGGATGATGAAACCTTATAATTTTGATCCGGCTAAAAAATATCCTGTGCTCTTTTATGTTTACGGAGAACCGGCGGGTCAAACAGTAATGGATACATGGGGCGGATCAACTTACCTTTGGCACCTAATGCTGGCGCAGCAGGGATATATAGTTCTTAGTGTTGATAACCGTGGAACACCGGCTCCCAGAGGGCGCGAATGGCGAAAATGTATTTATGAAAAGATCGGTATTTTAAATTCGCACGACCAGGCCGAGGCAGCAAAAGCTATTTTCAAAAAATATGATTTCATTGATACAAGTAGAGTTGGTGTATGGGGATGGAGCGGAGGTGGATCGATGACCTTAAATTTAATGTTCCGCTATCCCGAAATTTATAAAACAGGAATGTCAGTTGCTCCTGTGAGTGTCGAATGGCTTTACGATGATATTTACCAGGAAAGATATATGAATCTCTGGGATGTAAATAAAAAGAATTATATTGAAGGATCACCCATAACTTATGCAAAAGATTTAAAAGGAAATCTATTGGTCGTTCACGGTACAGGAGATGATAACGTTCATTTTCAGGGAACTGAGAGATTAATAAACGAGTTAATAAAACAAAATAAAATGTTCACGATTATGATCTATCCTAACCGGACGCACGGAATTTATGAGGGTAAAAACACCAGCAGACATTTAAGGGAAGTATTGACAAATTATCTTGAGTCCCACCTGCCGGCAGGAGCTAGATAATACTAATTTCGTTTGTAGAGACACGCTGCAACGTGTCTCTATTTATTTTGAAGCAAAAACTACTTTTCAAACACTACAGAATCTGTTTTTGCCCCAAGCTCCTCTAATGCTGAAGTTATATCTTTTACAAACTGATCCGGTCCGCATACATAGAAATTCTGGGTAAAGTTTTTTATATGATCCTGCAGAAAGGCTTTATCGATTTTTCGATGATCGTACTTTTCGTTTTTTTCCTGCGTCAGGGTATTATAAAAATTCTTCCCGAGCATATTACTAAATTCATCCTTAAGGATAATATCCTGCTCGGTTCTATTTGAAAAGATAAGTGTATTTCCTTCCAGTTTGTTGTCTTTATGAAGCTGCCTGAAAATTGCTATAAACGGGGTTACTCCGGCCCCCCCTGCTATAAATACTCCCGGTCCTTTATAATTTATAGCACCCCATACATCTCGAATTATTAATTCGTCTCCTTCTTTCACTTTACCTAAGGCTTCCGTTACGCCATGATGATCAGTGTAAATTTTAGTGGTAAATTCGAGAGTCGGCCATTCATTGAGACCTGTAAAGGTAAAGGAGCGCATTTCATTCTTTATTGGTTCCTTATTAACCGACACATCTGTTGCCTGACCCGGAAGGAAATTGTAATTATCTGGCTTTGATACTGTAAATCTTCTCACATTATGGGTAACTTTTTCAATTTTTAACACTTTTACAATATGTTCTTCCATAAACTATCCTCATATTTGTTAAATCTAAGCTTCCCTATAAAGTTAAACTCAATTTATTTAAATGCAAATTTATTAGACTGCATATATAGACCTTGGTCCATTTATACATCCCACAGCAAATGTCGCAACAAAGTTCCTTAAAAATTTATATCTTTGGCAATCTTTTCTTAATCTAGAATAAACAATATGAACTCAAAAACCGGCGTTTTACTAATTCAACTCGGCACGCCTGATAGTCCTTCTGTGCCGGATGTAAGAAAATATCTTAGGGAATTTTTAAGTGATGCAAGAGTAATTGATATTAATTGGCTTGCAAGAACCTTGCTTGTAAACTTGATAATAGCTCCTTTTCGCGCACCGAAATCTGCAAAAATTTATAAGCAGTTATGGACAGAAAAAGGATCACCTTTGCTCTACTATAGCGAGAATCTAAAAAATAAATTACAAAAAATTATCGGCCATGATTTTGAAATTGAGCTTGCGATGAGATATCAAAATCCTTCGATGGATTCCGTACTGGAAACTATGAGGAAGAAAAATTATCAAAGAATAATTATTCTGCCTCTCTTTCCTCAATATGCGTCTGCAACAAATGGGTCTGCAATCGATAAAGCAATGAAAATTATCAAAAAGTGGTGGGTTATTCCTGAAATAAAAATTATCAGCCAGTTTTTTGACAATGAAGGATATATTAATTGTTTTGTACAAAATGCAAAAAATTATAATATAGACGAATACGATCACGTTCTTTTCAGCTATCATGGACTCCCTGAAAGGCAGGTTGATAAAGTCTACGACGACGGAAAGCCTTGCGCCGATCACAACTGCGAGAATGAAATTACAGAAGACAACAAATTCTGCTATAAAGCAACTTGTTATGCAACTACAAGAGCGCTGGCCGAAAAGCTAAATGTTCCAAAAGAAAAATATACAGTTTGTTTTCAGTCACGACTTGATGACAAATGGCTGAAACCTTTTGCTGATAAAACCATAATTGAACAGGCAAAGAAGGGCGCAAAAAAATTACTGGTTCTCAGCCCCGCTTTTGTTGCCGATTGTCTGGAAACAACTATCGAAATAGGTCACGAATATCAGCAGCTTTTTGTTCAAAATGGCGGTGAGAAAGTGCAGCTGGTTGAAAGTCTGAATGATTCTGATTCGTGGGTTGAAACTGTTAAAAATTTAATTCTGTCATAAAATAATTAATTATGTCTCCGAAAGAATTAATTCAAAAATGGGTTGACACATTTAACGAAGCTGATGCGGAAAAACTTTCTTCTTTTTATTCTGAGGATGCGACAAATCACCAGGTTGCAAACGAACTTGTGAAAGGGAAAGCTGCAATTAGGGAAATGTTTAAAACCGAATTTGAGAATGTTCAAATGACCTGCATAATTGAAAATATTTTCGAAGACGGTAACTGGGGAATTCTTGAATGGAAAGATCCGCTAGGTCTAAGAGGATGTGGATTTTTTAAGATTGAAAATGATAAAATAATTTTTCAGAGAGGATATTGGGATAAACTGTCATTTTTACGATCTCACAATCTGCCTATACCGAATGAATAAGAATATAAGTAGAGACGCTTTGTAAGGCGTCTCTACAGCATGAGACTTTAATCACCTTTAGAAATTCCTGCACCACCGCTGAAACTTGTATTACCAAGCGAAACATTTCCGTAATAAAATAAATGTGCGCCTCCGCTCTGATCGGAATTTAAGGTACCGTTCATATTAATCCAGCAGCTTGATCCTCCTGAAAGATTGGCATTAACATTTTTAACAGCAAAATTTTTCATTTTGATTCTGCTTCCTCCCGAACCATCTGCGTTTAGATTTTCACCTTTTCCTGAAAGTTCTATTTTACTTCCACCTGATGTTTCAACAGATATATTTCCACAGGTCAAATTTCCCGTTAATTGTGCGCCTCCGGATGTTTCTGCACTAAATGATTTCCCGGTTACATCCATAACAATGTTTCCTACTGCTCCCCCGCTAAGCTCCATAGCGGTTAATTGTGGCATTGTGATTTTAATTTCAACATTGTTTCTACTGTGATGGCCAAATAATCCCCAGAAGCTATGATCATAATATATATTAAGACTATTGCCTTTTTTTTCCACTACCAGATCTTTAAAATCCCTTTCGTCTGCAGTGATTGAAATTGAATAGTTGTTTGATTGAGTTACAGTAACATGCATTCCGCTTCCAACAGATACTCCGTTAAAATCTTTATAATCATAGGTTTTAGTTCTTGAATCTGCAAAAACTATGGTAGATAAAAAGCAGAGTAAAAGAAGAATTAAAAATGAAGAAAAATGTTTATTCATATCTCACCTCATTTTGTGATTTTATTCCAAATCATTTCAATTTTAGACTTAACATATTAAAAAAAGGTTGCGGCAGAATAATTAAAATTTTGAACGGACGATTTATCGGGATATTAGGAAAGTATTCAGGATAACGGGAAAGATAAATTTGTAGGATGCTATAACTACAGCTTTGGGTTAATTACTAATTTTTAGCCCCCTTCTCTTGAACAAAGTTTAAAAAGACAATATTTTTAATTCGTAAGTTTTTCTAAATATTGTACTAGGAAACATTTATGGGTAAAGGAGACAGGAAAAGCAAAAGGGGAAAAATCTGGCGAGGCACTACCGGAAAACGCCGTCCCGGTTCACAAAAATTAAGAAAACTAAAAAAGGAAAGAAAAGTCCACTCAAAGTGAGTGAGCATTCCAAATTTAAAATTATTTTTGATTGGTTCTTACAAATTTATTGTCTCGCCACGGGATTGAAACCAGTGATAATGATATTATTTTGTTTTCACTGTTTTTTTCAAATTCAATTTTTGATTTAAACGCAACCATATCGGCAAGCAGGAAATCATTTTTCGGTTCAGTTATTTTACCTTCTAAATTTCCCATGTTTGCAGTTAGTATATTACCTTTTATTCGGATTCTAAGCATTCCATAATCTTCGTTATAATATGTCCCCACAAAGTCCTTCATTTCATTTTTTGTCAAAAGATTTGACTCTGTTTTTTTTCCTTCGATCTTTTTTCTTTTTTTATCGATCCTCTGTATATATTCATTGTATTCTTTTTCTGCAATCTTTTCGGCATCTTTTTTCCCGCTTAATAAATTATATGCATAATCGGCTACAAGGTCAGGCAGATAGAATCCTTCCCCGTCATCATTGACAAATCCTGCTACACCAATTTTATATTTGGGCATAAATGAAATATGTGACCTGAATCCTGCGTAGCCGCCGAAATGATGAACGAGCAGGCCACCCTTATAATCCGATAAGTACCATCCTAAGCCGTAAGCAACCCTTTTATACTTATAAAATGATGCAGATAGATCAATTTGTGCGGAATGGATTTCCTTCATCGATTGATCAGACATAATTTGCTTGCCGTTAAATTCCCCATTATTGATATTAAAAATCAACCAGTTCGCAGCATCTCTTGCCGTTGTAATTATACCTCCGGCTGCGTGCATAGTCTTGTCATCTTTGATGTATTCAAGTTCTTTTGCTTTCCCATTCAAAACAGTATATGGTTGAGCCAGATCAGATTTGTTATAAACAGAAACATATGCGTGTGTAGAATTCATCTTGAGCGGTTTAAATATTTTCTCTTCCAGAATATCCTTCCAGGGTTTACCTGTTACCTTGTCGATAATCAATCCAGTCAGTACATAACCAAGATTAGTATATCGGAAAGAATGCCCTTTGAAAATGCTTTTTGAAAACAATTTCAAAATTAAACTGTCGGTCTGATCGCCGGTAAATGCCGTGCGCAATACAATCGGGATATTTTCTATACCGGATCTATGCGTAAGCAAATCACGAATGGATATTGTTTTTGTTGATAACGGTGAATTATTAAATTTCAACGCGGGAAGATATTTACTAATTGATGAGTCAAGACTCAGTTCTTTTTCATCAGATAAAATTTTGGCCGTTGTTCCTACAAAAGATTTTGTTGCGGATGCGATATAAATAGGAGTTTCAGCAGTCAGGGGCAATCTCTTTTCAACATTCCTATATCCATAGCCCTTGCAAAAAAGCACATCATTTCCTTTTACAATTGAAATCGAGAACCCTGCCTTATAATTTGATTTGCTTATTATCTTCTGTATAAATGCATCTATCTTATTCGAAAATTCACTGGGGCTTGTTTCTGACTTAACGCCGGTACCATTCCCCAGAAATATAATTGCCGCTATAATACCTATCGAAAAAGCCAAAAATCGCAAAGTTTTAAATGACTTTTCCTTTAATGACATATTGGCTCCTGCTTTATATAATTTAACAATTAAAGTTGTGACTGGATTATATGCGAAAAGGTTACAAATATCCTATTGATCTACTGGAGATTTTTCCTTCGCCTCAGCACCAAACAGCTTCATGATTTCTCTACTAAAATTGATCAGGAATTCGAGAACTCTCTCGGGAGATTCAAAATTATTTATCAGAACAAGTTTCATTATGTTTTTATTCTGATCAAATTTTATTTTGTCCTTGTATTCATCGATGATGAATCTCATAAGCTCCACAAATTTAATTTTGTAGTAGTCCTCTTTCTCTCCTTTTGGAAGAATTATTGAAATGCTTTCCCTCTGTATAATTATTCTTTCAAACAATGCATAAGAAGCAAAAAAGCGTAGAGTTGCGATGGATATTAATCTATTTACAATTATCGGAACAGGACCAAACCTGTCTTTCATTTCATCACGAAGTTGGTCTATCTCTTCCAACACATTGACAGAATAAAGTGCAGTATAAAAATTCAGCCTGTCCGTTTGCTCGGGCATATATTTTTGAGGTATTCCAATCTCAAAAAAGGTATCAAGTGTTGGCTCGGTTCGTTCTTCGTGTTTAGGAAGATCTTTAAAGACTGCTTTGAACTCTTGGTACTTCAACTCTTCAACTGCTTCGTTTATCAATTTTATGTACAAATCAAAACCGACATCGTTTATAAAACCGCTCTGTTCAGTACCAAGTAAATTACCTGCGCCTCGTATTTCAAGATCACGCATAGAGATATTAAATCCGGCACCCACTTCTGTAAACTCCTCGATTGCCTGTAATCTCCTCAAAGCCTTTTTATTAATTCCGCTTAATGATGGAACAATAAAATATGCGTATGCTTGCCTGTTGGATCTGCCAACCCTTCCCCGTAATTGATGAAGTTCTGCAAGTCCAAAGCGGTCTGCACGATTTACAATAATAGTATTCACATTTGGAATGTCAATCCCCGACTCAATTATTTTTGTCGAAAGTAACACATCGTATTTTTTATTCAGGAACCCATGAATCACATCTTCAAGCTGTGAAGGTTTCATCTGGCCATGGGCAACTGCGATTTTTACATCAGGTATATATTTATGCAGATAGCCAGACAGCTTATCAATGGACTGAACTCGGTCGTGAACAAAATAAACCTGCCCGTTCCTGCTGAGTTCATTAAGTATCCATTCCTTAATTTTAAATACATCAAAAACTGAAACTTGGGTATATATCGGCTGCCGGTTGGGTGGAGGCGTTGCAATTATTGATAAATCCCTTGCACCAAGTAATGATAAATTAAGTGTTCGGGGAATTGGTGTTGCTGTTAGCGTTAAAGTATCAACATTAACCTTCATTGAACGCAGTTTCTCTTTCGCAGAAACTCCGAATCGGTGCTCTTCATCAATGATTAAAAGTCCCAAATCCTGAAACTTTATATCCTTTGACAGAATCCTGTGCGTACCAATTACAATATCCACCTGACCAGTTTCAAGATTTTTTACAATCCCATTCTGCTCTTTTTTTGTTTGAAACCTGGATAATGCAGCAACACGAACCGGAAATTGTGTGAGTCTATCTGTGAATGTGTTATAATGCTGCTCGGCTAAAATAGTCGTGGGCACCAGTATTGCGGCCTGCTTTCCATCCTGAACCGCTTTAAAGGCAGCACGAACTGCAACTTCAGTTTTTCCAAAACCCACGTCTCCGCAGACAAGCCTATCCATTGGATTTTCAGCTTCCATATCGCCTTTTACTTCTTCCGTAACCTTTTCCTGATCGGGGGTGTCCTCATAGAAAAATGAAGCTTCAAGTTCTTTCTGCCAGACTGTGTCGGGATTAAACTGATATCCTTTTGTCGCCTTTCTTTTTGCATATAGCTCTATAAGTTCACGTGCAGCTTCCTTAATTTTCTTTTTCGTTTTGTTCTTTGTATTTGCCCATTCAGAAGTTCCAAGAGTTGAAAGACTGGGCGCCAGATTTTCATTGGAAGAATATTTTTTTACTAGCGTGAGATAATTCAGATTTACATAAACCACGCCACCCTCTGCATAAATAATTTTCATCGATTCCTGGTCTGCTTCTCCGATTTTAATAGTTTCAAGCCCGACATATTTTCCTATTCCGTAATCTTCGTGAACTACAAAATCGCCTTTTTTAATTGAGGCAAAAGCTTTTGACTTCGCTTTGCTGCTTGCCGTTTTATATTTTCTTGAGCTTTTCGTTCTATAAGGTTTGTTGAAAATCTGATAATCAGTTAAAACCAAAAGCCTTTCTTCCTTTTGGAGAAAACCTTTTTTAATCGGCAGTGTTTCAATATTAACCTTTTTACTTTCCAGTAATTCGGCAAGAGCGTCGTTATATTCTGAAAGCAGGTCCTTCAGCCTTGCTGATTGCAGGTCATTTTCTGCTGTAATAATTATGGTGAACACCTCTGAGGAATATTTTTTCAGTGTATTAAAAAGAACCTCATAATTGCCATTTATAGTGGGAGCTTCCCTTATTCCAAGGTCTATTCTTTCTTTATCTGAGGCCAGTTCATCCTCTATAGCCCATTTTATGTTTCCCTTTGAAAACAATTCCTGTATATCATGATATTTTTGAATTGTGTTTTCTGCAGTTGAATTTTCCTCATTGCCTTCAGGAAATTCATCATCCTCGAGTTCTTCATTTATTGCAGAACCAGTTGATTTGTTCTTCGGAATATTATTAAAAACATTTATTTTTTCGTCTTTTAAGTTTTCTAATTCAAATGAAGAAACAAATATGAGTGCGTCTTTTAAATAACTGAAGATATCTGTGAAACTACCGGAATAATCATCATTGTTTATTGTTATCGATCCGGCTAAAGTAACGCTTTTTACATTTTCAATTGATCGCTGGCTTTCTGGCTCGAAATAGCGAATTGATTCCAGAAAATCCCCGTCGAATTCAAGCCGTACAGGATTTTTTTCACTATACGACCAAAAATCAATTATAGAACCGCGAACAGAAAAATCTCCCGGAGCTTCGACAAATTTATCTTTCTGATAATTGAGAAGATTAAAGTATTCGATCAGATCGTTGTATGTTAGGTCTCCACCGAGCTCAATATGGGTTGTGGTCTCATCTATTTTTTCTTTTAATGGCAGTTGGTGGTTTAGTAGTTCATAAGTCGAAAC
>Ga0315535_1000939_pt1 | contig 19917 bp, 14 predicted proteins | sample SalMarSW160220MG_2_FD_203092 | JGI IMG/M metagenome (GOLD analysis project Ga0315535, IMG submission 203092) | Salt marsh sediment microbial communities from the Plum Island Ecosystem LTER, Massachusetts, United States - Salt Marsh Sediment SW1602-20 ... | reverse complement strand
GAACCTGTCTGGGTAAGTGAAAAAGGAACCTTCCTTAGAGTAATTGTCAAACCTAACTCCAAAAAGAGTGAGCTAATTGCTGAGAAATATTCAGATTCAATATTGATTAATCTTGCAAGCCCGGCAAAGGAAGGAAAGGCAAACACAGAGTTAGTGAAGAGATTGGCTAAGGTCCTGAAAATATCAACTAGTTCACTGAAGATTGTTGCAGGACATAAATCGCGAGAGAAGATATTATTGATAGATGGTTTAAGTGCAGAAGAAATCAAACAACGGCTCTCCATATGATATAGGCAGTTATATAGCATGTATTCCTGAAACCGTCGTCCTTGCAATCAATTACTTATGATTACTATAATCTAGGAGGCATCGACATCAATGAAACAAGAGCAGACAAGAACTCTCCAAATACTCTTATTTTCGGTGGGTGTTGTTTGGGCTCTTTATGCATTGTTTTCAGGGAGATTTGCCCAACCTGATGTCTATGTTGCTTTAATTGTCGAAGGTATCCTCCTTTACCTCACACTTTTCAAACGTCAACTGAAAAAGAGAGAACTCCTGGTTTTCTTATTCCTGACGCTTATCTATATCCTCCTCTCAGCTTTTGGTGGATTTTTCTCAGAGATGGTGATAATGGTATTCTCAGGAGTTATCATCTATGTTACTCTAACAGAACGTAGTTGGCTCCGCAAAATCAGACCCGATTCTGATTCAACAAAAATTCTACTTGCTGGAATCTATTCTGCAGGAATTTTCTACATTCTCTTAGTAATTTTTCTTGAAAGAGGATGGGTATATCCTGGAGTTATCCTCGCACTAATAGTAGAAGGATTCTTACTTTACAGCTCACTCTTAAGACCTGCACCGGATAAGACTGAACTTGCTGTAATTACCATAATGGCAATAGCGACACTAATTGTAGGTAGCATACCAGTTCTTCACCATATTGTAATAATGGCTGTTGCAGGACTATTGATGTATGGTATAGTCCTCTCAGAGCCAAAATTCCCTCTTACAAAACGAGCACTTAGTACCGGTATTATTGTAGGCATCATCATGACATTCCTTGGAATTTGGCTAGCTCTCAAATTGGGTGTTGTTTTCTTAGTAGGAGCTGAAATGTTAGGTGCCATATTTCTAACAGTAAAAGGGAGATATACACCAGAAGAGAATACGATTTCTGTCGCGATTGCAAACTCTTCAGCGATGGTTTCAATTGGAGTTTTAATTACATTTCCTGCTATCGCTATATTCGATCCAGAAAATCCACTATTCAATATGAGTGACGCATTGTTCAATCCTCTGACAACCTTAGGTTTCATTGTTGTTGTGACTGGGATAAGCGCAATCTTTGGGATTTTATTACTAGCACCTTATCGCGACCGTTTTGAGAATGAAGCATGGCCTCAGGTCCAACCCCAAGCATACACAATAAAATCGATTGGCGGAGATAGAGAGGCAAAGAAATCTGTTGGTATTGGACTTGGTATATCAACAGCATGGGTGGGAACCACAAAGATTGCGGAGGGACTCTCTGGAGCAAACTTGAGCTCATTTCCCAATGCATTATCACCAGTGATTCCAGCAGCCTCAGCGATTCCAAGTTGGATAGGGATTAGCAATTCACCTATGATGGTTGGAATTGGATTCTTTGTTGGATGGAAGAGGTCTCTCGTGATTGCTTTAGGCACGCTGATATCATTATTAATTTGGATTTTTCTTGAGGGTGCGAATCCAGCTATCTTATTTGGAAGCCATATTAAAAGACCTGAAATTCTGTACATTGCATTGGGTCTATTTGTTACCGTGATTGCAGGAGATTTTCTAAGGGATCATAAAGAAGAGGATATGACTCCTGAAGATTTCGAAGAGAAGACTTCGGTCGAGGTAAGTGAAGTAGATGGTGCAGTGATTGTCGAAAATCCAATCCACACAAAGGATCTATTGAAGATGATGCGCGTAAAAGAAAACCTGTTTTCAATAGAGATGTTCAAAGAAGAAGTTAGAGAAATTATCGCAGACCCAAGGAGGTATCTGAAATCCAGAAGGGGGCAAATTCCACCATGGATAGCAATTGTATCCTTGACCTTGTTCATGATTGTAGGAATAATCATTTTCTATTTCATAGTTCCATTCCCAGGAATCCAAATACCTTGGCTGTTGTTTTTGATTGGTACACCAATTGCTATGATTTCCGTGTATTTCACTGCACGGGCAATTAGCGAAACAGGAATGCTTGCAGGCTATATCACAGATATAGTAGCAATACCTGCAATTCTTTTATTCCATGTCGGGTTTGCGGTTATTACCACATTCATGTCAATGCTTGGGGCACTTCAGGATGCAGCAATCGCACTCCTTGTACATCTCAAATTGGGACGTTTGACAAATGTACGAGGTAGAGATATTCTGAAGGCTGTTTCTATCGGAGCTGTGCTGGGTACCACAGTCGGTTCATACATTACATTTACTTTATTTGAAACGTATGGAGGTTTTGGTGGATCCGACCTTCCAAGCCCTGCAGCCCAACTATTCGGATTTCTAATAGAAAGTCTTCAAGGAATTGGAGCAGGTGGACTTCCTGGAATGACCCAATTTGGTGACGCAAATCCGATTCTTGTCTTCATATACCTACTTTCATTTGGTATTGCTGGCTTTCTTATTGGGAGAGAATTGAATAAGCGTGGGTTAAGTCCAATGAGCCTTGTCATCGGGGTTTTAATCCCATCAGCCACTGCAGTGGCGATTTTATTAGGTGGATACATTAACTACAGAGTCAAGAAGGATACTGAACCTGAAGAAGCTCTTACAGATGAAAACGCAATCCAACAGCAAGTTGAGATGCAAGATGCTAATTATAGCAAGATGAGTAGAATACTTAGTGGAATTGTTGCTGGTGAAGCAGTCATCACAGTCATTTGGGTCCTATCTGCTGCGCTCTCAGCGATTTTCATTTGAACTTAGAACTCATTCATATAATCCGATAGAATCCCCTCTACTTATGGTAAGTTTCTTCCAATGCTTTATCCCATTCATCGACCTCGGTTTCTGCACGGGATCTTTTCTTTCTAGCCCTCTCTCTTTCCTTCCGGGCTTTTGCTGCTTCTATTCGACGGCGTGCAAGGTCTTTCTTTCGTTCTCTCTCAGCTTCCTTTTCTTCGCTGGATAATTCCTCTTTCTCCTCTTTTGGTCTCTTTGAGAACCATGTAATGACCATAGCAGCAAAGGGGAAAAGAAGAACTACTGGGAGAAAGAGAAGAAGCATCATTTCAGGTTGAATAATCTCCATACTATTCTGGATTCCAATGGGCAAACGTAAGATTGTGGTCAATACCGCAGGACTCATCAAAATGAATGCAATAACTATGACACTCAAAAATCTAATAACAGAACCTGTGATTGTTGAACCGATAACATATACTGATGATGGTGCTGCAGCTTTTGCAGTTAGCTCGTCTTTTGCTTTCGAGTCTGATTGAAGAAGTTCATCAACATATATCTGAAGGCGACGTACATCTGATACTGCATCAAGATTCTCTAATGCATCCGTTGAACCGACTACTTTTCGTTCAATAGCTTCACGCAGGAATGAGAATGCTGCGGCACTCGTAGTACGACTTATACTAGAACTAGATACTTTTTCACCCCGTTCAATAGCATCTTGTTTTCGTGTTGCTTGTCTGAGTGCGAGAAGCTGTTTCTTGAGTGTTTCTTCTCGATCCTCGACAGGTTTCCCCACTGAATAACTGTATATCATTTGGTAGCTTACTTCTAAATATGCAAATGAAATAATTGCTAGAATTTGATATTGATTTAACAAGAGAGTAAAAAGGTCTGTAGGGAATGGGTCAAGATTTGGTACTTCTAATAGCTTATAGGATGCAAGTATGATAATCGCCTGAATTGATATGAAAGCGCCTCCCACAAACTTGTGATCCATTCTTACTAGAGACTGCAAAAATAAGATGATACCAATTCCAGCAAAGAGGAAATACAAAAACAGAAATGTATTATCCCACAATGCAAAAAGCACTGAAGACATATTAGCACCGAAGGAAGTCCAAACCTGTTGAAGATTGGTCAATGGAGTATCAATACCATATGGCTGCATATACCATTGTCTTAGAACAAGAGTATTGTATAGTCCTACAAACAAATCATTTGGGAGAGCTCCGCCCAATAACGCACTTGAAAGTCCGCTGATCATAGTAGTTGTCAAGAAGAAAAGAATAAGGGAAAGCAAGCGAAAGACTGTAACAATAAATTCGTATGGAGCATCCCAGTGCCAGATATCATTTGCATCCAAAAACATGTAAACAAGAAATGCCATTGCTGAGAAGGTCGCAACTGATGCAATGCGCAGAATCCAGGTAACAGCCCTCAAAACATTGCAACCCCCTTCTGTTTTGCTTGATTGTATGTCTTGATTATTGCCGGAAGGAAATCTTCAGGGCCCACATTGATGACTTCAATACCAAATCTGGCCAGTGCTCGTGCAATTTTGTTTCTACGCTCCCAAAGTTCCTCGGATACAGCTTCGGAAAGCACTTTCTCAACAGGCCCGAACTGACCAACAGGTGCCTCAAACCACGGTCCAAATGGACTAATCACCATTGCCTTGTGGCCATTAGCTACCAAAGTTTTCATAGCATTAAGAAGAGGTGCTGGACTCTCTTCAAGATCGGTCATCCAAATATACAGAGATCGTTTCTTTGTATTATTCACAACGTACTGAATTGCAGTTTCGTAATCACTCCAGCCTTTTGGTTCAGCAGCCGCTAAGACTTCCAGAACATCATACATATGATTGGGTCGTGTACCAGGAGGGACAAATCCATGAACTATGTCACTAAATGTACACGTACCAACCAGGTCCTTCCTTTCAAGTCCCATATGGGTCAATAATACAGCTGCGCGAATTGCATATTCCAGTTTTGTATTTTCAGGGTAGCCATTTCCCATACTCCCACTAGTGTCGACCATACAGATGACTTGTATATTTTTCTCCATTTCATATTGGCGAATGACCATATTACCGGATTTTGCGCTTGTCTTCCAATCAATTAATCTGAATTCATCTCCAGGAACATATTCGCGAAATCCTGCAAAGTCAGAACCCATTCCAATAGTCTTTGTTCTGTGTGCTCCAAACATGAGCCCTAATTGACGCTGTTTTCCAAGAGCTTCCATGCGACGGACATCTTTCCATGTGGGGTAGACCAAAACCTCTGTATGAGCTTTAAGGGTTCTCATGTAATAATGCAGACCCAATCGGTCTCGCATTATGACTTCGGTAGGTCCAATGTGATATCGACCGCGCATTCGTGCTTGGAGGATATACGAAAAAGTAACGCTACTACCCGGTTCAATTCTTGAGGCGATGAAGTTCTCACCAATAGCTAGAATCCAGGTTTCAGGATATTGATCATGAACTTCGATGAAATCAAAATGTCTGCGTGAAACATTCCGAACTGTGACACGAACTCGTAGAAAGTCTCCTGAAAAGACTTTCACCTTGTCAATTTGACGATCTACTTCTATGCCAGCGAGATTTGCAGTGAGTGCAAAGAGAGGTAATGTAATAACGAGTCCAATCACAAGATAGACTCCTAAGAGTACGAGGTAGAAATTAACGAAAGAAAAGCCACTAGTTAGTAGCAGAACTCCTGCGAAAATTACTACAAAGCCTCTCTGGGTTATCACAACAAATCTTCTCCAGTTTTACCTAGGACAGTCGACTTCTCCCAAGATCTTTGTAACTACACGTTCTACTGTGAGACCCTCAAGCTCAGCTTCAGGCTTTAGTATGAGTCGATGATTGAGTGTTTCAACTGAAAGTTTTCTTACATCTTCAGGAATGACATAGTCACGACCATTCATCGTAGCTCGTGTCTTTGAAGCGCTCATCAGCACTAGCGAAGCTCGTGGTGACCCACCCAATAGAATTTGAGGGTCATTCCTTGTTCTGATGACGATATCGCGGATATAGTTGATAATATCCTCTTCGAGGAAGACTGTCTGGCAAGTATTTTGCATACGAATCAATGTTGCAGGGTCCGTGAGAGATTTGAGATCAGTCGCTTCTCCAAGGTGCTTTCGTCTGATGACCTCAGCTTCTTCAACTTCAGTAGGATAGTCAAGCATTAGACGAAACATGAATCTATCAAGTTGTGCTTCTGGAAGAGGATATGTTCCCTCTTGCTCAACAGGATTCTGAGTTGCAATAATCAAGAAAGGTCTTGGTAGCTTTCTTGTAACTCCTTCAATTGATACCTGACGTTCTTCCATAACCTCAAGCAGAGCGCTCTGCGATTTTGGAGGACATCTGTTTATCTCATCCGCTAAAACCAAGTTTGAGAATACGGGTCCTTTTCTGAACCAGAATTCCCCAGTTCGCTGATTAAAGACATTGCTACCCAGCAAGTCCGCAGGAAGAGTATCAACAGTTAATTGTATTCTCTTGAAGTCACATCCAAGAATTGCAGCATAAGTCCTAGCCATGTAGGTCTTAGCTAATCCAGGAACTCCTTCAAGTATCACGTGACCGTTAGACAGCATTGCAGTAAGTAAGTTTGAAAGAATATCTTCTTTTCCGACGATGATTCGGTTGCACTCACGAATAATCGCTGTTGCTATCTCGCGAACCTCATCAATACTCATTGTCGCTGTTGAGGAAACGGCTATTGGTTCGTTTTCTTCTGTTGTCATTATTTCTACCTCTGATTTATCTTGTATCTATCAATAGTGATTGGATATTACGCATGAAGAAGAAGAGGTCCATCATCTCGCTCTCCTTGATTTTCATATTAGGTTCTGCTGAGATCGCTTCAATTCGGTCAATCGTAGCAAAGAACTCAGCTTGCTTTAGTTTATGGTCTTTATACTTCATCAATTCAAACAATTTCTTAGGGTCATATGTGCTCCATTGGTGTTGCTGTCTGAGACCTCGTTTCATCTTTCTATATAGCATCTTCACAACCCTTGCATAGTTACCCTCAGTTCGATAGTATGACATACGTTCACCAAAGTATGTCTGACCTCGGCGAAGGAAAACATCGGACACACTTTTGACTTCAGGCTTTTTCAATTCAGGTAGGTATTTTTTGATGCCAATAGCTGTTATGAGGGGATAAAGCGCTGAAATATATGGCAATGATGAAAGCCAAAGGACCCTTCCTAAGTATTGACCAAAGAAGAACTCTCCAGAACTCAAAGGAACTGCTAGTAGTTCTTCGCAGAATATGATTGGTTGGCTAGTATCAGATTTCGATAACCAGTCTATTACATTTGATGCAAATTGGCGATTTCCAGAGAATTGACCATACATATCATTTGTGAATACACTCGGATCGCTGACTGCAACAATGCGACCTCCATTTGGATTTCCTGAAGTGGAGAAATCAACTGCACCTACTACAGGAAGACTACCGACCCACGTTTCATTGATGGGACTTGGAACTTCACTTTGATTAATGGCAGTGTCACACCAAGAACGAGGAGTGCTCCATGCGATACCAGCTTGTCCAAGAAGACAGTATGGATTGATAGCTGTTGCCCAGTTCAAGTGTAACTCGGTCACCCCCTGCGTAAGAAAGCCTCCATCGGCTCTGAATCCATAGGGATTAGTGAAGTCGCGAATAATTGGAACACGAGGCTCCTTAATCGGATCATACGAGTCAAGATCAACAAGAACGCCTCCTGTGAATGATAGCAACCCCTTAGTCAGGTTTGCAAGGGGACTACCCGTTAACATTTGGCCCATCAGTGTATTTAGTAGCGCAAAAGAAGCGTTTGCAGTGCCAAAATCGTCTGCTATGAGTACGCCTCCTCCTGCAAGTAAATGAGTGAATATTACTAATGTAGCATCAAGACTGAAATCACGAACTGGGCCAGTGATACAAAGCACAGCAGACCCATTTTCTCGTGAGAGGACACTCATTGAAGCTTGAATACTTCGTACTTCGCGGGAGGTGTCTTCGATAGCAAGTCTGAACTGGCTGTACCCATTCCACTGGTCGTTGTAGATAGAGAAATCTTGTGTATACACAGGTTGTGCACCTATGAGTGTATACCCAGCAAGCATACCTACAGGTACCCACGATAGTAGGAAAAGGGCAACTTGCAAGATTTCTTTCAAGCCCATTAGTATCACTCCGTTTTTCTTACTCCATAAGCGAACTAGTGTCAATCCTAGGATATATGTCAGTGAAAATCCGCAGAGCTGCTTCATAGCGTTCACGAGTCATCTCATGGTGCGAGAAACGAGCTTCTTCGTAAGTTAGAACGAACTGCTCTACTGATGTTCCATCAAGTGGAATTGACTGAAGTACACGATTCAAGTACTCTCGTGCGGTTTCTGACTGGGTTCTTTCAGATCCAATTTTTGAACCACACATCTGCTCAAAAGTACGATACGCCAGAGTTATGGACGCACCATATTTTCCTGCATCTGCAAGTTTCTTGATATTTCGTAGCTTCGTAGGTATATCAATTCCTCTCGATATTACAACTGAGCGGAACATTCCTTTCACAATATACAGATACGCCAGTACAGCAATAATTGCTCCTACTAGTAAGACTCCTGCGATTAATAAGTCGGTTCCTTGCAATATCATACCACCTGTTGTTTGAATCATAATTTGAAATGTCCCTGATTGTACTGAAGAGACATCATTGGATGTGAGTGTGATTGAGAAACTAAAAGTCCCTGCATTTTGACCCAGCACGTTATATTGGATAATCCCTTCCGAATCAACTGTGAGCGGAATAATATTTGCTCCATTAAGGTCGAGTAATACAGGGCGATCAACAATAGCATTGGAGTCCGGATCAGTCAGTCGAACTTCTATATTAAAGGGCTGACCTGGAGTCACCGTTGCTGGTGATCGATTGTTGAATATAATACGTGTGAAGATGTGTATCGAGTTTACGGAAACACTGGAATCCCCAAAGTAATACGTACTTCCAGCATAATTGACGGTGATTATGTAATATCCGTTGCTAGACCAAGATGCAGGGATAGTGACATTGACCACACTGCCAGAACCATCTAGTAAAGTGATTGTGTTAACCTGTGTCGAGTTAAAACTAATATCAATGGGAACTCCACTGATTGGAATCCCATCTGCATCAGAGAGTTGGATTCGGATGGTGAAGATCTCCCCAGGCATATAGGATGCACGAGTAACTTGGACACTCACTGTTGTATCGATTGCAATATTTATTGTCAGACTTCCGCCTGCGGATAGGACATCACGGTATGGACTGATTGATTCAACTGTGATTATATACTGACCTGCTGATTGATTGTCAGGTATGACCCATTGAAATGAAAATGATCCATTACCATATGTGAATCCAGTAGCACCAGTAGAAATGCCACCAATTAAAGCACGTACTTCTACGGAAGCAGCACCAACCGCACCATCATTCTCAATAGAGCCAAAAATAGTGAGTGAATACCCTCTTGAATATGTGAAAATAGTTGGTGGGTAGTCAAAGAAGATTGTAATGAATTCACGTACCTCTACATCAGCAAAGTTCGTAATAATGATAGGAAATGCTGCGCTGGTTCCATTGAAGTAGGTATATCCAGATTTTATCCCAACTATATCTGTATAAGGTATCAGATAAGCATAACTGAAGTTTCCAAAAGAGTCAGTGAATTCTGTTGATAAAAGGATAGAGTCCCACCATATTTCAATTGGATACCCGTCAAGAGCAGTACCATTCGAGAAATGAGCAGCTCCAAAGAAGGTTATTGTTTCACCAAGATGTACAGTTGTAACATCTACAGTTGATGTAATCACAACTGAATAGAGCTGAATATCGATGGAACGTGTTGGTGACATACCAAACGTAGCTATACCTGCAGGAGGTATGTATGCCCAGACTTGTCTTATGTCCAAAGTAGTCCCAGCTGGAACTTGGAAATTGGTTGAAAATGCACCAGCGCTATCAGTTACAACATCCTTCATCCAGAAGTAAGCGCCGAAAGGATCACCCCAGTAGAGTGATACTGAAGAAAATGTATAGAGTGTGCCATTATCCCAAGTCACAGTACCTGTAATATTCAGATAGTCAAGGACAATGACAATAGCAGGTGCTTCGGGAGATACATTGAATGAAGTAAATATGTATCCAGGGGCAGTAATCTCAATCGTGGGTACGAATTCCTGTACTCCTAGAATCCATGGATATGGTGCAGTAAAGCGTACTTCAAGATCATAAAATCCAACAGGGGTATCAGAGGGAATCTTCCATAGTAATGAAAAGGTCCCATCTGATGCGGTAGTGGTGCTATTGATTGGGATTCCTAGCACAAGGAGTTCAACAGTCACACCAGCATATGGAGCACTTGATGGAGTGAATAAGAGCGTACCAGTAACTACAACAGTATCAAGTAGATTGTAGACTGGAAATGGAGTGTTCAGTCCTATGAAATCAGTTTGCCATTGCTCTAATGTCAGAATTGTATGGATGGATTCGTTGGAGGCGTGTAGAGTTGTACCTGCGTAGTATCCATACACTTCGATGCCAGTTCTGATAGTATCGTAAGCCATCCCTGAATAGAGGAGGGTTCCATGGCCAGTCCCGTCTGTTGTGATATTGCCAATCATAAGAAGCGTGCCATTCCCATTATCCCAAAATATGCTTACATTTGCAAAAGCAATTGCAGTACCATTATGAGCATAGTACAAGTAAGCCTGAATCGTGAGGGTACCATTCTGCATAACAGGATTGGGATGTACTGTGATATCTAGGTCGATTGCGTATTTCACAACTGTGACGGCGAAAAAGTAATCGAGAACATCATTGTTAATCGGATCAGTTGCAAAATACTGGAGCCTGAAATTGTATGTGTACTCGTATGGAGATACACCAAGCTCAGCATAGAATGTACCGGTGTTGTTGGTAGGTAAATAACCTAGAATTTGCCATTGCAATGAGGCATTCAAAAACGATAGTTCAATGAGCTCACCAACAAGAGGCGGCGTTCCTCCAGCATACGAGAGATTACCTTGGACCACTATCTTTTCATCAACATAGATTCGACTCGGAATGTCTGTAACGATCTGAAGGTCATATCTATTCAATTGAATACGGGGTGTTAGGTCTTCAGAAGCATTAGCATAGAGTCCACTCGTATCGTTCCAGTTTACATGAACATCTACAAAACCTGTGTCCATACTTGTTGAGAGATTATATTGAAATTGATAGTCACCATTGATATCTGTATACTTCTCAAATATCCATGTACCTGAAGCATTAACCCACTGAATGAATACTCTTTCGTATTGCATTACTGTTCCATTTGAGAATTGGAGATGTCCAGTGATCTGTACAGTCTCATTAAGATAGTAAATCGGAGAATCTGAATAGACTGTAATCAGTGTACCAGTCAATTCAATCACTAGAGGTTCATGAAGTGATTCACCATCTGCTATATTGGTGTAAGGAGAAGTGAAACTCGCCCAGACATTCACAGTTTCTATATCATGACTGAGAGGAATCTGATAATAGAATGTGTATCCACCAGTAGAATTAGTCCAGGTTGTTCCGATTACAACACCTAGAGGATAGGTCGAATTTGCCCAATATATCTCAAGTTGCTCAAATGCTAGTGGTGAGCTAGCATTCTCTGGCAGCGTAACGATGCCTTGAATCGTGATTGTCTGTAGTAAGTGAGTAGGATCAGGTGCGATGTTTATCGTGATATCCACATCGTACTTTTTCACGATGGTTCCAAGATGTGCAGACTCACTATCAGTTAATTCAGTAACTCCTGAAGTGAAATTTGCCCAGTAAGTAACAGCACCTTCGTAACCTGCGGGAATAAGGTAACTTACCTCGAAGTATCCGTCTGCTGCAGTGATAGGAGATCCTATGATTATTGGGGAAGTAGTATTCCAATATACATTCACTGTCTGTGAACCAATACCTGAACTATTTGCTACATATGTCAAATATCCAGAGATTGTATAGGTTTCATTAATGAAGACAGGATCTGGAAGTGGATTCAGACTTATCTGTGAACCTCCTGCGCCAACATCGATGGGAATTGGTATACTCCAATTTCCAGAAATGTACTGCCAAGGAGAAGTCCAGTTTGCACGAGCAAAGTAGGTTCCTTCGTTCTGAGCGCCAGGAATCATATATGTCCAACTAAATCCGCCAGTAATATTGAGAGGTTGAGAGGAATTAGCCTGACTTCCAAAAAAAGTTCCCACACTCTGTCCGCTCGGTAGTAAAGAGCCATTCAGGAAAGAGATGGTGCCATCATAATAGATAGTTCCTCCAGCACTCACATCTCCAGGAGTCACAGATAGATCAAAACCAATCCTACCCCATACTGTGACTGTAGAATTATACGCCGAGTTTGCAGGAAAGAGTTGCCAAAATCCAAGTTCGCTATTCCAGTCACCGGCATAAGAAGACCAAACCTCATGAAGCCCAACTTTCATCAACGCCAAGTCCAAGGGATCAGCATAGAGATCATATTCATAATAGCCATACTCATTGATAAATGCGTCACCTACAATAGCATCATCCCACCTAATCTGGATGTACTGATTCCCATACTTTGAACTATTGATTGGATTTCCTCAAGCAGTCATTATCCCGTACACATGGATAGTATCCCCCCAATATGCAACATGAGTATCTAGTCCTTGATTGATATTAACGTCAATGGTTTCAGCTAGAATAAAATCAGGAGGCTCGGCAGAAGGATTTTCGCGGACCATGGGTACTGGTGTACTCACAGCATAAACTTGAGTTAGATTCCAGACTGTGAAATATGGATTTGTCCAAGTGGCGCTTATAATATGAAAGTCTACTGTAGAGTTACTTGGATAGGTGTAAGTGATATTTGCAATTCCCGGGAAAGATGCTCCAATGATAGCAGTACCAATCAATTCTGTATCTGTCACATCATAAAATGTGATTATATCGGGAGTGGTGATGGGGACCCCGTCGACAGTAACAAAGGCACTCAGTCCAAATGGAGTTCCAATCTCAGCCCAAACAAGACCACTAGTCGGTGAAACGGATAGATAAATGTCGGGAATAGGCACATTTCCTGGATTCTCTCCGCCGCCCATATAATCAGGCAGTGGTGCAGGAATTACTTGAATCCATTCTCCACCATCAGGGTGTCCACTCATGGGAATGAAGACTTCATTCCAAAAGACCATATGTCGAACCATCAGAATACGCATATCCGCTGTGGGATGTGGTTCGCCAAGAGCATAACCGCTGACCACTCGTGCGGGTATGCCCAAATCACGCATGAAGACTGCATATGCGGTTGCAAAATCGCTAGGAAGTCCATTTCCACGTTCTAAGAACCAATCAGTAACTTCGCGATTGCCGGGTCGATCTAACAGGGCTTCCAAAGTGATATTGAGGGTAAATGTACTCTGGAAGTAGGCTTTAACAGCCATAGCAGTTTCATATGCATTAGAACCGACTCCGACAAATTGAGTGATGTTGTCGATAACACGCTGTGTCAGAGGTCGAACCAAAGAGAGGTCTTTGTAAATATCCAACTCAGTTGGGGCATATATACCGAGCCGTGCAAGAGCTTGAACTTGGCTAAGATCTTGGTCAATAAAAGTGACTTGAAAGCTGACCATGACATCTTCCCCGGTTATTCCATCAATAAGAGGACTGAAAAGAAGAGTTCCATAATCGTCAGTAGCTAAATCATAATGCAAAAACCGTGATGGAACATCTTGGACATAAGCACCGCCCACAAGGGAATATGTCTGAAATGAATCTTCAATAACACGGATAGATGGAAATAATGAAGGAAGAGAGAGTGTGCCCACTTCTGCGCCAGCAGAAGTATTGAATAATATCGTATAGACTTGATTTGTCGCTGCCGTGAGTGGAATAAGTTCAGTCGTATCTAATGCACGAGTGTTTGTGAGAGTTTTAGACCAACCAGACCCATCATATTGGTCAAATGAATCTATCCGCCATAACTGCCCCGGGTTCGCTGGCGCCACATAGAATACAGAATCATTCATGTGGTTCAGTAAGTCTTGTGGTAAAGTATCGTTAAGTTGAAAATCAGTATAGTTCAGATTGTCGAACCAGTTACCGTCTCGTCCTGTAAAATTATTTGTGTAAGGCCAATAGTCTATGGTGTCATATTCGTAATGTGGATCGTGAATTCTTACATTCCCAGATTGAATCAAAACAAAGCTATAGAGTCCCCACACTAAGCTTGCAACGATAAAGATTGAGCTAATTATCGCAGTAATGCCCATTCGCTTACGAGTGGTTCCTTCAGCGCTCAAATGTTTGGTCCTCTCATTTCCCCAGTGAGGGGTTGGTGGTGACTTTGAGATATTTGGCGTATCTAGTCACCCTCAATCGTCCATTCTAAGCAATTAAAGGGTTTCTTGGTTAACCTCCATTCTCTTTATCGAAATGACTTGAGAGCACAAAAAGTCATAGAAAATAGCTCTAGATAGCCTTTAGAAGGACTCTTGGGATATATGAAGAACATGTCTGCAATATTAAAAATCATAGATTTCGTGAAAAAAGAGTTCTTGGATTCTAACAAAGGGGCTCACACTTTGGATCACACTAGGAGAGTATATACATTATCTAGACGGATTGGAGAGGATTTGCCTATCTCTAGAAGAGTTGTTCAAGCCGCTGCTTTGTTACATGATGTTGGTCGATTGAAAGAATCCGAAATAGGAGTTTCGCATTCAATCCTTTCTGGAGAGATGAGTAAACCACTTCTACAAGAGCTCGGTTACACTTCAACCGAGATTGAGCAGATAACTGAAGCAATACGAACACACAGATTCAGTGAGGGAATTGAACCTACTTCTCTTGAAGGGAAAATATTGAGTGATGCAGACAAACTCGATGCAATGGGTGCAGTTGGCATATATCGGGCAATTGCGCAGGCAGAATCTAAGGGAAAAGGAATGATTGGATTTCTACAGCATGCTGATGAGAAACTCCTAAAACTGAAAGATTTGATGTACACTGACAAAGGAAAGCAACTAGCAATAGAACTTCACAATGTTCTCCAAAGATTTGTAGACGAACTGAGAGATGAGATTGCAGAGTATGTCCTATGAGGTGTTCGTCAAATAGAGTTCAAGATATGATTCGCGTATCGTATCCTTTTCAGCTAATCCAAGAGTTTTCACCAATTTTAAAATCCGTTCTCTAGCTTCTCTCATTCGATCGTCCCCATCAGCAATCAGTTCAAGCTCGATAAAGAGCCCAACATCAGTGACATCATCCAAACTCGCAGTGATTCCACTTATCTCGAAAAACTCTCGAATTTTAGTAATAGTTGCCACAAATCTGAATCCTGTACTGATTAGGATTTTAGTGACATTTTCATAATTTTTTTCTTCCAAATCTACTGTATATTCGATTCTTGTTTTTGTTTTCTTGTCAACTTTAGGTCCCTTGTACGTAAGTTCAACAGGAGCATGTTCTGAGTCTTGAGTTAAGGAATCTTTAGTAAGATTCCGACGTCTAATACGTATCGATTCATCAGTTTCAGAGAAAGAGCGACAAGGATGGTCATAGTAAATATCAATCTGGAGATCGGTGCTTAGAGGAACGCCCCCAGCTTGAATGATTTTCTGCTTCATAGTTTCCTTATCAGCAATTGGAAGTTTAATCTCCACTTCATAGGGCTTTTTCATTGAGATTTCCTCATATGGGAGGTATAATTCAAGCTGTTAGGTGTTTCCATGAGCCATGCCACAAGCCAAATAACGAGACGGCATCGAATAGAACTAGCTGGTGTCAATGTGTCACGAATTAAAAGCATCAAGTGTGCAAAATGTGGAAAGGAATATGATGAAGAGAATGTTCCTGCAAATGATGGATGCGGGGGTAGGATTGATTTCAGTTTCGACCTTGAAACCCTCAAAGAGATATTTACCAAGCAAGAGATATTCCAAAGGGAATCGGGACTTTGGAAGTATTTTGAGCTGATGCCTCTTAGGTCGCGCCGCAATATAGTGACTCTTGGTGAAGGGAATACACCATTTCTGCAGAGTAAAAGACTGGCTGATGAATGGGGAATGAAGAACCTCTTTCTCAAGAATGAAATCTTCAACCCATCAGGCTCCTTCAAGGATAGACCAATTTGTGTTGGAGTAAGTAGAGCATTGGAGGATGGTGCAAAGACTGTTTCAGCAGCCTCATCAGGGAATGCAGCTGCAGCAATGTCATCCTATGCAGCAAGAGCAGGATTACAATCAGTGGTCTTTGTACCTGAGGATGCACCTGCAGGAAAACTCATTCATCTTAGAACACTGGGTGCTAAGGTTTTCAGAGTTAGCAAAGAGCAGGAAGGAGTGGATCCAACGACAACACTACTAAAGGCAGCTTGTACTGAATTTGGTTGGACGCCTTCACCATCATTTGGACCGTTCAACTGTTTCCAATTTGAGGGTACAAAATCCCTAGGTTATGAGATCGCAGAACAATCGGAATGGACCCCACCTGATTGGATTCTTTTCCCGACTGGTAGTGGTGGACTCATGGCAGGCACAATGAAGGGACTCTGGGAGTTCAAAGAAATGGGGCTTATTGACGAGTTACCCAGACCAGTGGTTGTTCAACCTGAAGGATGTTCACCGATTGTCCGTGCTTTCTATGACCATCAAGACCCATTGAATATTACTCCTTGGGATTCCAATGAAACTGTTGCAGGTGGTTTAGCAGACCCATTCCCTTGGGATGGTGATGCTGCTTTGAGATATCTTAAACTAGCAAATGGAACTGCAATCGCAGTATCAGATGAAGCAATCGAAACTGCACTTGTCGCACTTGGAAAATTTGAAGGGATATTCGCAGAACCCAGTGGTGTAGCAGCTCTTGCCGGTTTAAAAGAACTCATGGACCAAGGAGTTATCGATTCTACTGATAATGTAGTTGTGCCAATTACTGGTTCCGGGTTCAAGGATCTTGCAACACCAGATAGGTTGACACCCCAAGTTTCTGTGATCCCTCCAAATACATCGAAATTGAAGAAAGCTCTTGAAAATTATTAGGTATAAGGTGTGAAGTATGAGTGAACATCATGAATTCATGAAAGAAGCGGTTTTGGAAGCCAAGTTGGGCTTAGCAGAGGGAGGAATTCCTATTGGGTCTGTTCTTGTCATTGATGGAAAAATAGTAGGAAGAGGCCACAATAAACGTGTGCAGAAAGGTAGTGCTATTTTGCATGCAGAGATGGATTGTCTGGAGAATGCAGGAAGACTCAGCGCAAAGGAGTATCAAAAATCAACACTCTATTCTACTCTCTCACCATGCGACATGTGTAGTGGAGCTGCGTTACTTTATGGGATTCCAAAGATTGTTGTCGGTGAAAATAGAAACTTTCAGGGTCCAGAAGATTATGTAAAAGGCCGGGGAGTTGATGTAGTTATCTTGGATGATGAGGATTGTGTCACAATGATGAAAGATTTCATTAAATATCGGCCAGATTTGTGGAATGAAGACATTGGGGAATGATGGAATGTCCAGGAAGGAACTGCGGGAGAAGGCAAAGATCATTGCCAAAGAGCATGAATATCTTCCCTATATGATCGAGAGATATCTTGCATTATGGGGAGAAGAGGAAACCATGCAGTTCATAGAAGCCTGTGATCAACCGATTAAAACCTCGATTAGAATGAACACCTTGAGAGCAGAACCAGGGCAAGTCATTGAAAGATTGCAGAACAAAGGAGTCGAGCTAGAGAAAATACCTTGGCTTTCTCACGGGTATTATGCAGATTTTGAAGGGCATTCAACTCCGGGTGCATTTCTAGAGCATATGCTTGGGTTCTATTATGTACAGGGTGTTCCATCAATGACAACTGTAGAAGTCTTAGATCCCAAGCCTGATGAAACTGTGTTTGACCTTGCAGCAGCGCCTGGAGGAAAAACTACACATATTGCACAAAAGATGCAGAATAGTGGAAAAGTCATTGCTATTGAGATGGACCGAAAACGGATTGCAAGTCTTGAGAGCAATATTCTGCGATGTGGAGTTACAAATGCAATAGTTCTTCGTGGTGATGCAAAGAAAGTTGAGAAGCTGGGGCTTGAACCTGACAAGATTCTTCTTGATGCTCCTTGCTCAGGTGAAGGATTGATTCCCCTTGATCCGACAAGAAAGACGAGTAAGAGTATGGCAGACATCAGATTTTGTGCGACGAGAGAAGATGAGTTGCTAGATGCTGCAGTGAATGTACTTGCACCAGGAGGTACCATTGTATACTCTACTTGTTCAATCGCACCTGAAGAGAATGAATACATAGTTGATGATATTTTGAAGCGCCATCCTGAGCTGAAAGTCGTACCAATTCCTCTAGAATTTGGAACAGAGGGATATTCTGAACCCTTTGGTGTAAGTCTTAACGAATCACTGAAACTAGCGAAACGTTTTCTTCCCCACCTACACGGTTCCGAGGGTTTCTTCATATGTAAGATGATTAAGGAGGAATCCACATGATTCCTGAACTATTAGATCCTATCGAATGGGAATCCATAGTTAGTTCGATTGACCGAGAATTCGGACAAGGCATTGCGAAAAACCTTCTCGGCAAATTAACTCCAATAGCTCTTGTTGATAGAAATTGGAGGAATATCTACCTCATACCCACATCATGGATGAATATGCTCTTTGAAGAAGCCCCCAGCGGTTTTGATTACCATCTTCTTGGTAAACAACTTGGAGTTGTGACAAAAGATCGTTTTAGACTCAGTTTACAAATTCTCCCTGATTTAGCTCAAATGACATCAAAGATATTGACTGTTTCAAAACAGGGTGCAGAATCCTTCACATATGGAAGAAGCATACTAAAAGAGTCAGTGGTTTATCTAGATTTCAACTTACAGAGAAATCAGAGAGTTCTTGTGATGGATACTGATTTTCATTGTTTAGGAATAGCATCACTCGCGCTTGATGCCAATAGAGTAGGTCGGCTAAAGCCAGATGATCTTGTGGGAAAGAATCTGGTCGACATTGGTTGGTTCATTAGGCGTCTTGGCTAAACAAACATGTCACCAGGTCTGTCTGAAGACTCGATAGACTTACGCATCTTTTCAAGGCGTTCAATCTCGCGAGACTCCTCTAGTAGTTGCTCAACATTAGCTTCTACGCCATAGACCTCGTTGATTTTCTCGAGCATGGTAGCTGCAGATCTTGGGTCAGGTCGTCCCCTTGTTGCATATGTGAGAAGACCAATGGCTGCCTGATCTCTCATCTCTAGTTCTGCCAAGAATAGAGCCAATGGTCCTGCAACAAAGAGACCTTCCTCTAAGAGAGGGACACCCCATCGCTCCAGCTTCGGCATGTATGCAGAAGTGGGCACAGAACGCATATCTTCATCATCTTCCTTAAAACTCGCATCTAATCCTCCAAGAAGTAGAGTTTCTTCAAAATCATTCTCTGCAATCCAGCGAGCTAGTTTGTCGATGAAACCCCACTGTTCAGATTGATGTGGTTGAAATCTAGGAACTAGAAATATCATTTTCTTTGGCTCATAGGAGTACAGCTCAAAGGGAAGAACAAGCTTTTCATTTTCCATAGAAACAAAGAGTGGTAACATGTCACTCTTGATGAATCCGACTCGTTCAGCTTCAAGTGTTCGAGTTAGATGAGCAGTACTCAGAAAACCTACTTCACCAAGACCATGAAATCCACAGACGAACGTCGAACCAGGCTTTACCTTGAAGCCTTTCTTCAGGATGATTTGGAAGTTCGAGTCCGTAGTTGCGACAAAAGCCATTTCTAATCAAGCCTCAACACTCTTTTATCAAGTCTGCTGCTTTTGAGGCTTTGTATGTGTCTGCATATGATAGACTCTTGCATTCAGCAGAAGTTGTATGAGTTCTAGGGTTGAACATTTTTGGAACAAATTTTCGTAATTT
>Ga0315535_1000937_pt1 | contig 19941 bp, 19 predicted proteins | sample SalMarSW160220MG_2_FD_203092 | JGI IMG/M metagenome (GOLD analysis project Ga0315535, IMG submission 203092) | Salt marsh sediment microbial communities from the Plum Island Ecosystem LTER, Massachusetts, United States - Salt Marsh Sediment SW1602-20 ... | reverse complement strand
TGGGCCTGGCCAACCATCCCCGCCTGATTGCGGCTGCCACTGAGGCGATGGCCACCTATGGAGTCGGACCGGGCGCAGTGCGCACCATCGCTGGCACCATGGATCTTCACCGCCAGCTTGAGCAACGTCTGGCCGCCTTCAAGGGAGTTGAAGACGCCATCACATTCCAATCAGGCTTCAACGCCAATCTGGGCACGATACCGGCCCTGGTCGGGAAGCAAGATGTCGTCTATTCCGATGAACTCAACCATGCCAGCATCATCGACGGCTGCCGCCTCTCCGGGGCCTCGATCGTCCGCTTCGCCCATGCCGATCCTGATGATCTCAAGCGGCAAATCGAATCCCACAAGGGCGATGGCTATCAGCGGTCGATGATCATCACCGACGGTGTATTCAGCATGGATGGCGATGTGGCACCCCTGGATCGACTTTTCGAGGTGGCCGACCAATATGGCTACCTCTTGATGGTGGATGACGCGCACGGTGAAGGCGTGCTTGGAAAGGGAGGGCGGGGGATCGTCGACCACTTCGGCCTGCATGGAAAAGTGGACATCGAAGTTGGCACATTGTCCAAGGCATTCGGCGTGGTCGGCGGCGTGGTGGCCGGATCTTCACGGATCGTTGAGTGGCTCAAACAGCGCGGCCGCCCCTTCCTGTTTTCATCCGCAATGACTGTTCCCGATGTTGCTGCCTGCCTGGCGGCCGTCGATTTGCTCGAGGAATCCACCGAACAGGTTGATCGCTTGTGGGCGAATACCGAGACCTTCAAATCCCAGATGAAGTCACTGGGTTTTGACATCGGCACCAGCACCACGCCCATTACGCCGATCATGCTCGGTGAAGCTCCGTTGGCCCAGGAGTTCAGCCGCAAGCTCTTTGAGACGGGGGTGTTCGCTATGGCCCTTGGCTACCCGACCGTCCCTAAGGGCAAAGCTCGAATCAGGGTCATGATTTCCGCCGCCCATAGCCCAGAAGATCTCGAACAGGGCCTGGCCGCCTTCGCCGATGTGGGCCGAAGCCTGTCTGTCATTTGACTGATCTATTGGAACGGAGTAGGGGAAAGCGACGTGCGGTGGGAGCCCACCGCACGTTGGATGCGCATACTTCGGTTGATTTCACCGCAAAGAAAAAACCCTGGCGCGGGTTTGATGGGAGCAGGCTATGATGCAGGCTTCGGTGCGCAATGAGCCAGGGTCAAAGCATTCTAACACAGATTGTGAAATCTGTCACTATCAGTGGCAGTGGTTCAGAACTGGAACCAACCCTGGCCCGGCACGGTCCTGCGGCGGTAGTTGGTCACGTAAGTCTTGAAGCGTTCTTCGAGGGCGGCGAAGGCATCGCTGGTTAGGATTTCTTCCATCGAGGAGCCGTCGGCAGCCATAAACGCGATCAGCCGCAGAGGGTACTCGCCGTAGGCCGTATGCCAGGACTCGCACATGGTCAAGCCCAAGCGCTCAAGCCGAGGGATGAATTCACCCATTAGGTAGTCGAAGTAGGACTCACGCAGTTCGGCAACGGGGTCGTACGTCATGAGCAGTTTGACAGAACGTCGGTCAATATCCATATCGAGATTTGAGCCTCGGGCTCAACAGGTCCCAGGTATCAGCCCGGGAGGGTGGTGTGCTGATCGCCGTGTTCGACCCATAGATCTTGACTTTCCCCAACGCCTGGGAGGAACTTGCCCATTTTCATGTCTGATCCAGGCCACAGACTGGCGGCATTATAACATCAGCTCATTCGGCTGGGGGGCAGCCGGACGCCGACTCATCCCAAGGGCGGACCTGCTCGCCCGTGCCTTTGATTGGAGACCACTATGAGCCTCGACCCCGATCGAATCCGCGCCCAATTCCCGGCTTTGCGGGGAAGCGCCGTCTTCTTCGATAATCCCGGGGGAACCCAAGTACCGCAGCGGGTGGTCGACCGTATGTCGAACTACCTCCTTCACTCGAACGCCAATCACGGCGGCGCCTTCCAAACAAGCATCGAATCCGACGCCATTCTTGAACAGGCACACATGGCCGTCGCCAATCTGTTCAACGCGGCCAGCCAGGACGAGATCGTCTTCGGGCCCAATATGACCACGCTGACATTCTCCATCAGCCGTGCGCTGACATCCCAGCTGGGACCCAAAGATGAGATCATCGTCACTCGGTTGGATCATGATGCCAATATATCCCCCTGGCTGATGGCAGCCGAAGACCGGGGTTGTACCATTCGCTGGCTGGATTTTGACGTGGAAGACTGCACGCTGAACCTGGATCAATATGCCGATCTGCTTTCCGACCGCACTCGCATTGTGGCGGTTGGTTACGCATCCAACGCCGTCGGGACAATCAATCCCATAGACCAAATCGTCCACATGGCGCACGATGCGGGAGCCCTGTGCTACGTGGACGCCGTGCAGTATGCCCCCCACGGCGTGATTGATGTCCAAGAGCTAGATTGCGATTTTCTGGTCGCCTCTGCCTACAAGTTTTTCGGACCGCACGTCGGCGCTCTCTACGGGAAGGCCGAACACCTGGAATCATTACGCGCCTACAAAGTCCGTCCTGCTCCGGACAAACCTCCGGGCAAGTTCGAGACCGGCACCCAAAACCATGAGGGGTTGGCGGGCACGCTCGGCGCCCTGGAGTATCTTGCCTGGGCAGGCAGCGGCACACCGGACGAAGGAAGTTCCGTCGATCCAACGCGCCAGGCGCTTGTCAGCGCTCTTGAGCTCACGGTGGACTACGAAAGGGACCTGACCGCCCACTTGTTGGATACCCTGACCAAGCTGCCCGAGGTCCATGTTTTTGGCCTGACCGAAGCCTCCGACCTCGGCCGCCGCGTGCCGACCGTGTCCATACGTATCCAGGACATCCCGCCGCGTCATGCGGCCGAGATGTTGGCGTCTCAAGGGATTTACGTCTGGGACGGCAACTTCTACGCCCTTGCGGTCACCCGCCGGCTGGGTGTCGAAGATGACGGCGGGTTGATCCGAATAGGGCTGGCACACTACAACACTCACGCTGAAATCGACCGCTTGGGGAATGCTCTGGCAGAGTTGAAATAGGGGAGATTCTGCCCTTAAAACACAGGCAGACATCTAGGTGAGGGGGGCACCCAGACGTCTGGCTGTGTGATTAAGTATACCCAAAACTGACCTACCGTCAAGACGGGCCCAGCTGCCTCGAGCCGCCTATGGACCCGACTCTGCCAGCCCCGCCTCCTCTAAGAATGCCCTGACAATCGCCACTGCATGATCCGGGTCGTCATAGGCTTCAACCCGCAGGCCCTTAGTCTGATTGCCAGTAATCATCTTAGAGACCGCGGCCCCGCGGCGATAGCAGCACAGGACCGGCTTCCCCAGGCCAAGCGCCGCCGCAATCTCGTAGCCTACTCCGTGGGAAGGCGTGGATACTTCGGCCACCACCGCGTTACACGCCTCGATCCAAGCCATATCCCTGAGATAGATGTCCTGCGGCACAACCGTGCGTTCGAGATCCATAACGTCAGATCGGGCCAGATGGGCCGTGGGCACAGTGTGGCCAGATTGGAGGAGGTCATCGACCAGGCGCTCATAGACTGCCTGGTCCTCCCGGCCGCCGGTCAATGAGCAGGAGAAGTAAATGTTCACTTGTCGTCTTCCTCAGTCTGGGCGGATCTATTTCCACCCAGGGAGCGTCCTATCTTTGGCTGGTGTTTTACGGCTTCGACTTTTCATGCTAATATCGCGCACAATCAGGAGACGTCCATGGATACCGGAAACCCCCTCCGCGCACTCCAGGCTGAAGTCAACCGTCTGCGGGATGAAAATCAGGACCTAAAGGATGAGATTGGCATCCTTCGCTCCTCTATGGACTCCTTGATCAGCCTCGATGTCCTCATTCAGAGCATGAAGCCCGATACGGATGTGCTGGCCATGCTGGACGACGTGCTGGCATCTGCCTTGAACGCCGTGGGCGCCAGTGCCGGTTCCTTGCTGCTGGTCGACCCAGAAAAGGACGAGTTGGCGTTCGCCGTCGTGCATGGCCAAGCGCGCGATCGCCTCACCGGATTCCGCATGCCGATTTCCGAGGGCATTGCTGGATGGGTGGCAACCAACAAGAAAAGCGCCCTCGTGCGCGACGTTCAGGCAGACCCCCGCTTCTCGCCCAGGGTCGACGTGACCTTCGATTTCCAGACCCGGTCGCTTGCCTGCGTACCGTTGATGGAAGACGAAAAGGTCATCGGCGTCATCGAAGCCGTCAACAAGACCTACGATAGGGATTTCTCCGACAATGACGGCAACCATCTCAAGGTCGTCGCCCAGCTGGCTGTGGCCGCCATCCGCCGTGCCGAACGGCTTACTGAGCCGGACGGCTAGACCGGGCTAGCTGCGTAGCACGGCCCCGAGTTCGCTCTTCAATCCCTCCACGATCTTTGTCCGCACCCGGGTGACTTCGTCATCCGTCAACGTCCGATCTGGCGATTGATAGACGACGGAATAGGCGAGGCTTCGCTTGCCCGGACCGATTTGATCGCCCTGATAGACATCGAAGATCTTAACCCCCACCACCAAATCCCCGCCATACTTGCGGATCGCCTCTTCCACCTTCGCCGCCGGCACACGTTCGTCAACGACCAGCGCCAAATCCTCCAGCACCGGAGGGTAGGCGGGGACGGGTTCAACACTGAACCGCTCAGGGATCGAAGGAAGCACCGCCTGGATGTCAAGGTCAGCCGCCACCACCGGATGGGCGTCGAGGCCAAAGGTCTCCGAGACCAATGGATGGAGTTCGCCCAACCAACCTAAGCGGCTGTCTCTCCATAGAACTTCGGCGCATTTCCCCGGATGGAAACTGGGGTGTTCGGCCGGCGCGTAGTTGATCCCATCCAGGTGCAGCGCCTCGAACAGGGACTCCAGCAAGCCTTTCAGATGAAAGAAACCCATGTCATGTGGCGCTTCGCCCTCTCGCCAATCGGGCGTAGCGGCGATACCCGTGAGGGCGACGACCAATCTCAGAGGTTCCTCTGGCAGAGCCTGTCCCTCGGTCGGCAGATAAACAGGCGCTATCTCGAAGACCGCCAGCCTTTGTCGAATGTTGCGGTTGTGCTGCAGCACCGGGAGCACACTGGCAAGCAGGTTCCGCCGCATCACGGTCATGTCCGAGGTGAGCGGATTGGCCAGACCCAAATAGGGGAAGTCCTCAGCCGTGCCCCCTGGATAGAGCCTGTTCTCGGCCTCTGGGGTCGTAAGCCGGTAGGTGACGACTTCCTGCAGACTCAAATCCACCAGCAGATCGCGAATCTTGTCCACCCATTCCGATTCGGCATTGCGCATCTGCGGCGGCAGCGGATCTTCGAGCAGGGTCTCCGGGATACGATCGTACCCATAGATCCGAGCCACCTCCTCCATCAGATCCGCTTGCCCAATAACGCCCTCGCCGATGTCCAGTCGATGATCTGGGCTCTTAATCGCCAGCCGGCCGCCCTCGAGCGGTTCCACATCAAACTCAAGTCGAGTGAGAATGTCCGCCAATTCTTCATGGCCGAGTTCTATTCCTAGCCAGCGGGAGACATCGGCGGTAGAAATCTCAATTGGCGATCTCACTGGCCGCAGGGGATACTCATCCATCAAGCCTTCGGCCACCTCACCGCCCGACAACCGGTGCATCAGAGCCAGGCCGCGCCGCACGCCGCGTTCAGCCATTGCCGGATGAACGCCTCGCGAGAAACGGTAGGCCGCCTCAGACGACAGCTTCTGGCTGGCGAGTGTGCGCCTGATGTTGATCAGATTCCAGGCCGCGCCCTCGAGCAGCACGTTGACCGTTTCTGGCCCGACTTCCGACTCCAGCCCGCCCATCACACCGCCAATCGAAAGGGCACCCGCCGTGTCGGCGACCAGAACGGTGAAGTCGTCCAGGTCACGCTCCACGTCATCCAGCGTGGTGAGCTTCTCGCCCGGTCCTGTCTGGCGAGTGATGATGGTCGGTGCTTTGCCTCCAGCGCGTTCGACCAGCACATCGTAGTCGAAGGCGTGCAGCGGTTCGCCGATTTCGAGCATGACGTAGTTGGTGGAATCGACGATGTTGTTTATTGGCCGCATCCCGGCCAGTTTCAGGCGCCGCTGCACCCAATATGGGCTGGGTGCGATTTCCACCCCCTCGATCAGGCCAGCCACGAATCGTGGGTTCAGCTCGGGAACTTCAATCTGAATGCTCAGGCGGCCCTTGATAGACGGGCCGGTCCAGTCCACACTGTAGTCCGGCGCCTCGAGCGGTACGTCAAACAACGCCGAGACCTCGCGCGCCACGCCCAAGATGTTGGCATCGCGGGCGATATTGGGGGTGATGTCAATGTCAAAGACGACGTCGCCCATAACGTCGGCCAAGGGTTTGCCCACTGGCGCATCGTCATCCAGAACGATGATGCCTTCGTGGTCCTCAGAAATGCCCAGTTCCTTCTCAGAACAGACCATGGACGACGATTCGACGCCCCGGATCTTGGCCTTCTTGAGGCGGACAATCTCCCAGCCAGGCTGATGACCGTCATAGAGCTCGGCGCCTTCTTTGGCATAGGCGACCTTGAGCGGGGTTTCCAATTCACCCCGCCCCTTGAGATCGAAGAGATTGGGCGCACCGGTCAGAACGGTGTTTTCCTGCTCACCGTCGAACAGCCGACACAGTACCAGGCGATCGGCGTTGGGATGCGACATCACCTCGCGAATCTCACCCACAACGATCTTGTCCGGATCCCAGGCGATGCCGCTGACCATCGCCTGGCGCCGCGCGCCACCATCATCTGTCTCGAGCTGGCTGCTGCCCGGCATAGGTTCCCCAACGTAACGGATCTCAGTCACCTCAAGCCCCGCCAGAGTCAGCCTTTCCGCCAAGACGTGCGGCGGGACATCGATAGTCACAAAATCCTTCACCCATGAAAGAGGTACTTTCATCCTGTCAATCGCTCCTTGCTTCGCACGCGCCGTCGGCCCAACCGCCTAGAACTGTTCAAGAAAGCGCATATCGTTGGCCCAGAAGAGGCGTATATCGTCCAGACGGTGCATCAGCATCTTGATTCGCTCGGGGCCCATTCCGAAGGCGAAGCCGGAGAAGATCTCAGGGTCGTAGCCCCCATTGAGGAGCACCGTCGGGTGGACCATCCCGCAACCCAGGATCTCCAGCCAGCCAGTGTGTTTGCACACCGAACAACCTTCCCCCATACACACAAAGCATTCAATGTCCAGCTCGCCCGATGGCTCGGTGAAGGGGAAATGCGAGGCTCGAAACCGGGTCTTGACGCCATCCCCAAACATATGACGGGCGAAGCCATTCAGCGTGCCCTTGAGATCGGTCAGCGTGATGTGCTTGCCCACCGCCAGGCCCTCTATCTGATTGAACTGGACTTCGGATCGAGTGGTGATCTGCTCATAGCGATAGCACATTCCCGGCAAGACCACTCGGATGGGATCGGGCGTGCGCTCGCGCATAATCCGGATTTGTCCAGGCGATGTATGGGTTCGCAGGAGGACACCGGGGGTGGTCGTATAGAACGTGTCCCACATGTCCCGGGCCGGATGATGGGCCGGCATGTTCAGCAGTTCAAAATTATGATCCTCGGTCTCGACCTCGCGCGAGGTATAGATTTGAAAGCCCATCTCGCGCCAGATGTCGAGGATCATGCGCAGATTCTGTGTCGATGGGTGGAGACGGCCTCGCACCATCGGCCTCCCCGGGAGCGTAACGTCCAGCGCTTCCTGGCGCAGCTTTTTGTCCAGGGCTGCCGCTTGACCGGCCGCCCGCTGCCGCGCCAAAGCAGATTCCAACCTGGTCTTGACTTCGTTGGCCTTCCGCCCCACCTGCGGTCGTTCTTCCGGCTTCAGATCCGGGATGGATGTCACGATTTGGCTCAGTTCAGCCGAGCGGCTCAGAAACGTTTGCCGCCACGCGAGCAGCTGCTCTTCGTCTTCGGCTGCTTCCAACGCTTTCAAGGCTTGGGCCTGTATCTCATCCAACGCTTTCAGCATCGTGCCTCCTGGCCGTTCGCGTGCAGCGCACGCTGTCCAACAAAAAATCTCTCGCCCGATAAGGGACGAGAGACACCTCCCGCGGTACCACCCTCGTTGGCCAATACTGACCCACTCATCCTCGACGGCCTTCTTTCGGCGATCGAGTCCCTGCTCTAACGGTGGGGCTCCGGCCCAAACTACCAGCCCGCCGAATTTCGAGGGCCTTCACCTGGGCAGCTCAGAAGGGAACTTCGAGGGGTTTCATCCGAGCCGGGGTTTCAGTCACGCCCCGGCCTCCCTGGCGAATTCTACCCGCCTACTTTCCTTCGTCAAAGCTGTTGCTGTCTGTTTCGATCATCATAATAATCGAAGTGCGGCTTGTCAACCGGCAGCCTTGCGGCCGGCCTGCCCCTGGGCATCCGTCAGGCTGCGCACAAGGTCGGGCACCTCAGCCAATGTGGCAGCGGTCAATTCAGGTTCAACCCGCTCTGCATACTCCAGATTGTCCTCCCGCTCAGCCTGGCCCGAAAGCCATATCTGATGCATTCCCGTCCGCTGCGCGCCCAGCACGTCAGCGCCCAGCGTGTCGCCGACCATCACCACGGCCTCAGGGGGCAAATCCCAGTCCCGGAGCAGCCTGTCGAAGATCTTGGGGCTGGGCTTCCGGATGCGAACCGCGGCCGAGATCAAGATGGGGTCGAAGTACGGTCGAAAGGCGCCTTTGTCGATCAGCCTCTCGACGTTGGCAGCATCTCCCGCATTGGAGATCATCCCCAGACGGTAGTCGGAGGCCAGGCTATCGAGGACGGAATGCGCTTCTGGCATAGGCTCCCAGTGAGCTTCGCTCTCGGCATACATCGCTTCCAGACAGCGGTCGATTGCGCCTGCCGATACATCCGGGTAGCCATACCGACCAAGAACCATGGCCAGCAGTTCTCGGCTGAGGCGCTCCGTTTCATCTTCGTCGCGTGCCTGGTAAGCCGCCTGCATTTCGGCGTGCCAGGCTTTGTGAAATTCTTCACGATCCAGCGCAATACCCTCCGCATCAAGCGCCCTGGTCAGGGCGCGCTGGCTGGCTTCAATCGTCTCAGGCCATGTGCCTTCGAAATGAATCAGGGTTTCCCCCAAGTCGAAGATCACACCCTCGATCATGCTTGTGCCTCTGGAAGGTCAGTAACCGCGCTCGGGCTGATAAAGGTTGAGCAAAGGCTGCTCAGCCAGATAACGGCGCAAGTTCTCGCCGAAGAGCTCAACAGCCTGTTCGTAGTAGTCGGGTGAGGAACCGGCGACATGCGGCGAAACAAGGACATTGGGCATGGACCACAACGGGCTGGTCTCGGGCAGTGGCTCAACCGGAAAGACATCCAGCACGGCCCCTGCGATCTGTCCTTCGTTCAGCGCTTCGACCAAGGCGGCGTGATCTACCACACCGCCGCGGGAGATATCAATCAGCCCGGCCGTCGATTTCATCCGCTTGAAGGTCTTGGCGTTGATCAAACCCCTCGTGGCCGGGGTGAGAGGCAGGGTGACCACGACGAAATCGCACTCAGCCAACATGGATCCGGTAGCTTCCGGCGGATAGAGCCGATCGGCCAGATCGCCCTCCGGATCACCCACGCCCTGTTGGTGGTAGTCTGTGTCTTCCACGGACATCACATCGCGCTTGGTCGCCAGTATCCTCGCCCCAAGCGCACGTCCAAGCCGGGCGACCTCCCGGCCGATGCTGCCATATCCCACAATGCCAATTGTGCTTCCCCTGACCAACGTGGGCACAAACCGGTCGAAGCGTTGCTCAGCCCAGATCTTTTCACGCTGGTCCGCGACCATGAGCAGAGTCCGCCGGCCGAGGGTCAGGATGCCCATCAGGGCATATTCCGCCATTTGCGGGGCGGAGGCTCCGCTCAGAGTTGTGACCATGATATCTGGCGTGTTCACCAGCGGATGTTCCATGACATGATCGATGCCTGCGAAGTGAAACTGGATCCAGCGCAGGTCGGGGACCTGTTCGGGGTCGGGAAGCATCTGAGCGGTATAGAGAACCTCGGCCGATTGCAGCGCTTCGTCTGGAATTTCGTCTGCCGTCCGGCTGGGAATTGCTCGTATCCGGAGGCGTGGCGACACCGCCCGCAGTCGCTCTACCAGCGGCTCCGGAAGGGGTACGGTGACCAAGACTTGAATTTCGACTTCAGCCATAACCTGCCCATTGTACAACAGGCGCCGGGCGCGGCGCAGAATGCAGGTCTCCGATCTGCCGCGGTTTCGCCGGTCGGTGCTCAGGCTGCCATGTGCTCACGCCTCGCCTCGGGCGGGTCGCTGCGCTACCAGGATCTCCCCGGCGCCAAAGCCCTCCGGCCGATCGGAGGCGGCGAATCGGTACCTCTCACTTTCAAGATGGTGCAATCGCGAAAACACGGCCGCCAATTCTCCACGTGCGAAATAGTGGACCACACCCCCACCGTCTTCGAGCGGGAATGTGTTGGGAAGGATTTCCGGCTCAGCCTGTGACCGGCGAATCTGCGCCGAAGGATCCTGGTCGGACAGCACCTGGACCACCAGCAGGCCGCCCGGCGCCAACCCGCCTGTGATCTGTCCGGCTACGTGCGGCAGCACTTGCGGAGAGACGAAGTGCAGCACCGCCAAGGCCACGATCAATCCAAAGGTGTCGGAACGAACCTCCATGGCCTGGATATCGGCCTGTCGCACGGTGACCGCCAGCCCGGCAGTAGCCTCGGCCAAGGCTGCACTGCGCTCGGGGTCCCTCTCGATGGCTGCGACCTGGAAGCCCTCGCCTGCCAGCCAAGCCGCCTCCCCTCCCTCTCCGGCACCCAACACCAGGGCTTGCGGGATAGACGCTGCCGACGCCCAACGCTGGAGCAGGTCCGAAGGCGCGCTCATCGCCATGCCCCCTCGACAGCGGGCTTCATCGGCACCCGCCCAGGCAAATCGTGGTCCAGAGCGTAGGGATAACGTAGGTTAAGCGACGGCTATGCGACAAGCAGCGCATGACAGATTTGGCGTACATTATGCTCGAAGGGCGAAATCTCTTCTTCTCCTCCTTACTAGAGGGCCGGGGTCGGCGTCCCCGGCTCTCTCGCGTCCCCAGTCCACTCAGGTCTTGCCCACAAGATCTTCATCCCGACAACCGGGCGATCAAAGCCACTTTCTGGCCCGTGCGTAGAGGTACATTGCGAGAGGGGACAGGACCATGACCGCCAGGGCCAAGACCAGCGCCGGCTGCCCGGTCCACATCGGACTCGGCCCGACCGGCTGGAAGAAGTTCATCCCAAAGAAGCCGACCAGAAACGATAGCGGCATGAACAGCGTGGTGATAATGGTCAGGGTCTTCATCACGTCATTCATACGATTGTTGATGACCGAGAGATAGGTCTCCAACGCCCCGGTCGCCTGGTCCCGCATCCCCTCATTGATCTCATACGAGCGCACCAGGTGATCGTAGACATCCCGGAAGTAGATGCGTTCCCCGATGTCCATGACGGGATAGGAATCCCGGGCGAGTTTGTTAACCACCTCGCGCTGGGGGGCGATGACGCGCCGCAGCTGGATCACGCCCCGCTTGAGCATGAATATCTTCTCCAACACTTCCGAATCTGGATCGGTGAAGATCAGGTCCTCCACGTCTTCCAGCGTCTGGTCCATCTCATCCACGATCGGGAGAATGTTGGCCACCAGCGTATCGATCATTTCATACAGAAGGTAGCCGGCGCCCTTGCGGGCAAGCCGATCGTCGCGGTGCAGTCTTTCCCACAACTGCTCAATGGCTGGGATTGGAAGGTCATGATGCGTGACCAGATAATTTCGGCCCAAGAAGATGTCCAACTCACGCACGTCGAGAGGGTCGTCAGGATCCTGGATATAGACCACAGACTCCAACACCAAGTACAGGTAGTCCCCCCAATCGTCGACCTTGGGGACATGCGTCTCCCGGAGCGCGTCGTCAATGGCCAGAGGATGGAACTTGAAGGTCTGGCTGAGGATGGGCTCGCTGCGTTCATTGGGCTCCCCCTGGAAGTCCACCCACAACAGACGGTCTGTGTCGCCGATCGCCTCATGATAACTGTCCACCGGCACGTCGAACTCAACCGGGCCGGAGGCGTCACAGCGCATCGCACGAATCATGGGCTGTCCTCTCGTTGGGGTCGGGGCGAGAAACGGATGTCGTCTATTCTACTCTGGCGGGCATTTTGAGCCACGAACCGCTTCTCGTCTGCCTGCTATAATCTACCGGCCGTGGATGAATTTGGAACTTTCGAGGAACGCCGCTTGGCCCGCGCCGCCGGTGTGGTTATGGCCGGATTCGTGCTGTCCAACCTGACCGGGCTGGTCAAGTGGATTCTGGTTTCGAATGCCTTTGGCACCCAGGCTGAACTGGATGCCTTCAACGCCGCTAATCGGCTTCCCGAGGTCCTGTTCAGCGTGATGGCCGGCGGGGCGTTGGCCTCGGCGTTTGTGCCAACTTTCACAAGCTTTCTCACCCGGGGGGACCGCGAGGGCGCCTGGCGGTTGGCGTCGGCGATTGCCAATCTGGTCTTCCTGGTAATGAGTGCCGCCGCAGCCATCGCCTGGCTGGCAGCCCCCTGGCTCGTCCCCACCCTGCTGGCCCCCGGCTTCGGCCCAACTGAGACTCACCTCACCATCTCCCTGCTGCGCATCCTGCTGCTTTCGGCCGTGATCTTCGGCGTCAGTGGAATGCTGATGGGCGTGCTTAACGCCCACCAGCACTTCATTTTGCCCGCCTTGGCTCCGACGTTCTTGTGGTTGGGCTGGATCGTCGGCGTTTGGTTCTTCGTTCCCCGGACGGGGATCTTCGGTCTGGCCTGGGGCGTGGTCCTGGGCGCCGTGATGCATTTGCTGGTCCAGCTGCCCGGGCTGCGCGGGCGGGGGGCCCGCTATCGGCTGGCCCTCGACTTGAAGAACGCCGCCGTTCGCCAGGTCGGGCGGCTGATGGCCCCGCGCCTGATTGGTGTGGCATTCGTTCAACTCAATTTCCTTGTGAACGTGGCCTTGGCCTCTGCCATGGCCGAAGGCAGCCTGACAGCCATCAACTACGCGTTCTACATCATGCTCATGCCGCAGGTCATCATCGCCCAAGCCATCGCCATCGCCGCCCTGCCGACCTTTTCGGCGCAGGTCGCCCGGGGCGATCTTTCCGCCATGCGGGCCACGCTGGCCACCACTTTCCGCGGGGTGTTCTTTCTGGCTTTGCCGGCCACGATTGGCCTGGTGCTGCTGAGACGGCCCATCGTGGCCATGCTCTTCCAGCGCGGCGAGTTCACGGCCCATTCGACCGATCTGGTGGCCTGGGCGCTGCTCTGGTATGGAGCCGGGCTGGTGAGCCACTCCATTGTTGAAATCGCGTCGCGGGCTTTCTACGCACTGCAGGACACTTTAACCCCCGTCCTGGTCGGAGCAGCCGCCATGGCGGTCAATATTGGACTGAGTTTTGGCCTGGCGGCCATTTTCCGTGGGTGGGGTCTTCCACCGCACGGCGGCCTCGCATTGGCCAACACACTCGCCACTAGTCTGGAGGCTTTCTCGCTCCTGGTATTGATGCGCCGCCGGTTGGACGGGCTGGACTTCGCCAGAATACGCCGCGGTCTGACGGCCACGGTGGCGGCGTCGGGGCTGATGACAGCCGTCTTGTTGGTATGGTTGGGGGTCGGGGGCACCCAAAGTGTGTGGGTTGTTGGCTCGGCGGGCGTGGTTTTGGGTGGTGCCAGCTTCTGGCTCACATCGCTTGGTCTTCGCTCGCCGGAAGCCCGTCAACTTCCAGCGCTTCTTCTCAAACGCGAGGGCGGTTGATCCTGCCCCGCCCGTCGCAACCTAGACCGGCCAGAGCGGCCAGAACGAAATCACCGTTTGGGCGACGGCCAAGCCCAGGACCATCCCGACAAAGGCCTCCATCGGCGAATGGCCCAGCACCTCGCGCAGCTGTTCTTGACGCAGAGCATGTCCCTCGATCAGATCTTGAACCAAGGCGTTGATGATCTCGGCGTGCTTGCCTGCCTGACGCCGGATTCCGGTGGCGTCATAGATTACGATCATCGACATTGCCACCCCGAGCGCGAAGAGCGGTGAGGTGAAGCCATCGGTCAAGCCGATGCCATGCGCCACGGCGGTCACGAGAGCCGAATGCGACGATGGCATGCCGCCGGCTCGCAGGAGAAGCGACCAATCCCAGTGTCGGTTGCGGACGTACTCGATGGGCAGCTTGACGGATTGCGCGATGGCCCACGCGATCAGGGCCGCCACAAGCACAGGGTTGTTGAGCGCTGATTCGGGGCTCAAGGCTCAATCCAGTTCAAAGTCGACTGGCGACAGGCTGCCGTCTTCGGATGGGGCAAGCTCGGTAAGCCGGAGCTGTGCTTTCTCCAGCAGATCACTGCACCTGGCGGCAAGCGCTTGGCCGCGTTCGAAAACGGACAACGCTTCCTCCAACTGGAGGTCACCGGACTCGAGTTGCTCGACCAGAGCCTCCAATTCGTCGAAGGCGTCTTCGTAACTCAAGTCTTTAGGGGGCGTCAGTTTCGCCTTGGCCATGCCACCTCCGCGCGTTGACCCTCTCCCCGGCGCCAACGCCGGCGCTCATCTTTCCAGCCTATTCTACTCTGCCTGGGCTTCAGCTTCAGGGTCGTCCGTGACCTGGGCGCCGAAGGTACCGTCCTGTACCCGGACACGGATAGCCGTCTGCTTCGACACCTGGCTCTGGCGGCGGACCAGACTTCCGTCGTCTTGCCTGGTGACAAGGGCGTAGCCTCGAGCCAGCACTGCCGGTGGGCCCACAGCTTCTAGGGTGGCGCTGAGCCTTCGGATCTCCGCTCGTTTGAGAGCTAAGTCGTGGACCAGTGCGCCGGCCATCCGGCGCTCCATATCATCCACCCGCTGGCGCGCATTGGCCAGCTGCGCTCTTGGCGAAGCCAGGCGCAGACGCGTCAGTTGCTGGTCCAGATTCCACTTCAGATCCAACAGGCTTCCGCGAACACTCGCCGCCATTGAGGCGCGCAATTTCGTCAATCGGGCAGCCAACTCCTGGCGATCTGGCGAGACGATCTCCGCCGCCGCCGATGGCGTGGGAGCCCGCAGATCGGCAACAAAATCGGCGATGGTGAAATCGGTCTCGTGTCCCACGCCGCTGACCACGGGCACGGGCGAACGCGCAATGGCGCGCGCCAGATCCTCGTCATTGAAGGCCGCCAAGTCCTCTATCGAACCTCCACCGCGCACGAGCAGAACAACATCCGGCTGGGCGAAATCGTTGACGGCCTGCAGCGCCCCCACAATCTTCGCCGGGGCCTCGACTCCCTGCACCGGCGTGGGTGAGAGCACCACCTCGGCCAACGGATAGCGCCGACGAAGCACATCAACCACATCCCTCAACGCGGCCGCGGCAGGAGAGGTCACCACGCCGATCACTCGTGGCCAAGCTGGCAGAGCCCGCTTCCGCTCAGGCGCAAACAGTCCCTCGGCCTCCAATTCCTCTCTAAGTCTCAAGAAGGCCCGATAGAGATCACCTTCACCGGCGAGGCGAATATCGTCGGCGTAGAGTTGGTACTGGCCGGCGGCTTCATACAGGCCGATGTGTCCATGGACTTCGACGGCCTGGCCGTCGGTGGGAAGAAATGCCTGGCGGGCGACTTCAGAACGCCACATCACGCAGCGCAGTCTCGCGTCGGCGTCCTTCAAGCTGAAGTACAGATGCCCAGATGCGGGACGGGAGATGTTGGAAACCTCCCCGCTGACGGTCAGATCGCCGAGGCGGTAATCCGACTCAATCAAGCCGCGCAGGTAGCGGCTGAGTTCAGTCACTGTGAAATGGAGCGAGTCGCCGGCCAGGAACGAGAGTTGGCTCATGTCCGGGAAGCATAACCTTGAGATCGAAGACGTGTCAACCAACGTATAATGCCCGCACCGAGATCACACCAAGAGAAGACCGTATATGACAGATCAACTGGAACTGGAAAGACATCTTGGCATGGCATTGAAGGCCAGGGGCTGGACCCTGGCAGTGGCCGAGTCCTGCACTGGCGGTTTGATCGGCCACCGAATCACGCAAGTGGCCGGTTCGTCGGACTACTTCTTGGGCGGAATCATCTCATACAGCAACCACGCCAAGCAGACCCTGTTGAATGTTGCCGAATCGACGCTGGCCGCTCATGGAGCTGTCAGCCAAGAGACGGCACGCGCAATGGCCATCGGGACCCGCATCGCCCTTGGTTCGGATGTCGGCATCGCCATCACCGGGATCGCCGGGCCGGGCGGCGGCACACCACAGAAACCAGTCGGGCTGACCTGGATCGCCATCGTCACGCCTGAGGCGGAGTCCGTCCGGTCATATGAATACACCCACGACCGTGTTGGGAACAAGCTGGCCGCATCTGAAACCGCCCTGTCTCTTGCCTTGGAGTTGGTGCGAAATGAAGATGGATGAACCTGTCCAGGTGGAAGCGGTGCGCGACACCGAGGGGCGGCTCACGCCAAAATCCTTTGTGTTCGGCGGGGAGACGTATGCCGTCCACCAGATAGGGCGGCGCTGGGAAGACGGCGGATGGCAGCACACGTTGGTGATGAGCCAGGACGGCCAGACGTGGGATTTGGCATTCTCGCTCGACTTAGGCGCGTGGCGCTTGATGGCCCGGACCTCTCCCGACCACGGCACCCTGATCTAGTAAACTGGGGGCCGACTTCCACCAGCATTGTGCCATTGGCCTATTCTCCCTGACTCGCGCACCTTTCGGGGTGGCGCTGGCAGTAGGGAATCGTCCCAGGCAGTCGATGTCGAATCCGGGCGACGACCCGGTAGGCAAGGTCCCCAATGGGTCCGAGCAGTGGAAGACCGTAGAGGGCTAGGAAGATTCCGATGTCGAGGCCGGCGTCCAGCGCGGCGGCTACAGCCCCCGCCCCCGGCCAAGCCCGCCCTTGCTCATCAACCGCCCACGCCCAACGACGGCAGTCTTCTTGCGTCAGCCCATAGGCTTCCGGGACACCCGCTGCTTGGGAGGGCACAATCGTCACGCGATCGTGGCGCCCGAGGCTCTCGATCCATCCGGCCGTCAGGCTGCAGAAGCCTCAGGTGCCATCGAATATCAGAATCAGTCTGGGCAACAGTCAATCTCCATGTCTCGCAGACCGCTCTCGGGGGCAAGAGGTAACAAAAAGGGGCGGCGAAAATACGCCGCCCCGAATGTCCCTTGACTCGAGGTTCAGGCCAGATAATCGCGCAGCTGTCGCGCCCGCCGCGGGTGTCTCAGTCGACGCAGGGCCTTGCCTTCAATTTGGCGAATACGCTCGCGGGTCAGGCCGAATTTCTGGCCGACTTCTTCCAGAGTGTATGGCCGACCGTTGTGCAGCCCAAAGCGCAGGCGCAATATGCGGGCCTCGCGCGGGCTCAGCGTCGAGAGCACTTCTTCAATCTTGTCGCGCAACAGGTTCTGGTATGCGCTTTGAGTCGGCGTAGGGGTTGTCTCATCCTCTACGAATGACCCCAGTTCCGAATCTTCCTCTTCGCCCACCGGTGTTTCAAGCGAAAGCGGCCGCCACGACACTCTCATCATCCATTGGACCTTGCGGGAGTCGACTCCCAGGTTGGTCCCAATTTCGTCGGGGGTCGGCTTGCGCCCGAGCTCCTGTTCCATTTGTCGAGCGACCTTGTACAAGCGGCGAATGCGGTCAGACATATGCACAGGCACGCGAATGGTACGACCCTGATCAGCGATAGCTCGAGTAATGGTCTGGCGGATCCACCAGGTTGCGTATGTGCTGAATCGGTAGCCGCGATGGTAATCAAACTTCTCTACGGCCTTCATCAGGCCAAGGTTGCCTTCCTGAATCAGGTCCAAGAACGGCACACCACGGCTCATGTACTTCTTGGCAATACTGACCACCAGGCGTGTGTTGGCCTTGATCAGGTGGTCCCGCGCCGCCCGTGCATCTTCCAGTGCCACAAACAGTTCTTGGCGATCGGCCGCCGTGGCGTTGCCATTCAACTTGGCCAGCTTGCTCTCGGCGAATTTTCCGCGTTCGATACGCGTGGCCAGATCCACCTCTTCCTCGGTGCTCAGCAGCGGCACACGCGCCATCTCTTTCAAATACAAGCCGACGGTATCGTCGCTGGAAATGGCGCTCAGGTCAAAGGTCTCTTCCTCGTCCAGGACATAATCCGGATGCATATGGGCCGGCACTTGGTCGAGATCTTCGTAGACTTCGATTCCCGCACTCCGGAAGAACGTCTCCAGCCGCTCGAGTCGCTGTTCAGACTCTTCGGCTTCGGGGAAGACACTTAGTAGATCCTCGAGCGTGATGAAGCCTTGCACCTCCCCCTTCTCGAGGAGAACGGCGAAAGCTTCGCGTTTCTTCCACCGATCCTTCGATATGCTCATCCACACGCTCCCTAGGTCAAGACGTACAATCGAATGATGAGAATCAGCCAACCCGGCGATCCGTCTGACATACGACTACGATTTCGAAAGCAGGTTTCTCAACGGTTCAAGGCGAGGGTCAATGTTGTCTTCTTGATGTTCGCAAGGCGTGACGTTGCGATTGCCTCCGCAAACGGGGCACAGCCCTTTGCATTCGGACTGACATATCGGTTGCAACGGAATGGCCAGGACAAAAGTCTCCCGAAAGAGCGGGTTCAGATCCAGTATGCCTGTTTCCGGGATGGCCAACAACGGATCGTCGGCCTTCTCGGGAGGATAGACAAAAAGGTCCCCGATCTCCGCGACCAGGGTCTGTTCAAATGTGTCCAGGCAGCGGCTGCACTCAAGAGGCAACCAGGCCTCCATCCTTCCCTGGCCGTATAATCCTTGTGCCGTCCGCGTTAGGCGGAGGTCACCACGAAGCCCAGAGAGATTGAGATCGCCGCCAACCGTGACCGACGGGACATCAAATTCAAAAATGCGGCTGAAGCCGACACTCTGATGGAGCAAGAATCCGACGTTCAACCGCAATGGGTCAAGTCGCTCTGAATTCATACCGACACATCGCAATGAGAATTCCAAAAACCGAGTGTCAGTATAACATAGATAGAATCCGAGGTCAACATGTCGGCCTTTTTCTTGACATAACTTAACCATTTTGGCCCAAATGGTCCGAAATCTGGCCAGATATCGACTATGACCCCCACAGGTGCTGGCTCGGTACTGTTCCTGTAGTCATCGTTGGGAGTGTGAAATGACCAAGCTTCTCTTGGGGACAAGCAACCCGGGCAAACTGCGCGAGCTTGGCGCTCTGCTGCACGATTTGCGTGTCACCTTGGTCCGTCCGGAGCAACTGGACCTGGATATGACGGTGCCTGAGACAGGGAAGTCCTATGCCGAAAACGCCTCCCTGAAGGCGCGAGCGTACGCCCGAAACGCAGACATGTGGGCCCTGGCCGACGACACGGGGCTTGAAGTTGAAGCTCTGGGGGGAAGGCCGGGCCTGCGCTCGGCCCGGATCGTCGGGCCTGTTGGCGAGGATTCGGATCGCCGGGCGGCGCTTCTTCAAGAACTGGCCGGGCATCCCCGACCCTGGAAGGCAGCCTTTGTTTGTGTCGTCGCTTTGGCCGATCCCGACGGGGAGCTTTCCCTGGCGCGCGGTGAGTGTCGGGGCGAAATCGTTCCCGGGGCACGCGGCACCGGCGGATTTGGCTATGATCCTCTGTTCGTGTTGGAAGACGCGGGGAGAACGATGGCCGAGCTGACGATGGCGGAGAAGAACGTCCTGAGCCACCGCGCTCGCGCCGTCACTGCGCTCAGGCCCATCCTGCTGGAAAGACTCGCTCTCAGGCCCTAGCCTCTGCCTTTGATCGGCGGATGCAGCCTGCGATTATGCGATTCGATCGTCCAGGAAATCCCCCAATTTGGCGGCGACGGCCTCCGGCTGCTCCAACATCACCATGTGCCCCGCGCCGGGAACCACGAAGAGTTCCCCCTGTGGCAGGCCATCGGCAAGCGCCTCGTTTTGTTCGGGCCGGGTCA
>Ga0315535_1000935_pt1 | contig 19967 bp, 11 predicted proteins | sample SalMarSW160220MG_2_FD_203092 | JGI IMG/M metagenome (GOLD analysis project Ga0315535, IMG submission 203092) | Salt marsh sediment microbial communities from the Plum Island Ecosystem LTER, Massachusetts, United States - Salt Marsh Sediment SW1602-20 ... | reverse complement strand
TTTCATGCCGCTGGGGCTCTAAAAATTCTTCCGGATACCAGTCCACGGGAGATTCTGTCTGGTTGCCCCGGTCGTCCAAATGCTGGCGGAAATATCCCTTCCGGTGCAAGAGGGTGACGCCTACCAGGGGAATGTTCAAATCGGCGGCGGCACGCAGAGTGTCGCCGGCCAGAACACCCAGTCCACCGCTGTATGTGGGCATGTCCGGTTCTAAACCAACTTCCATGGTAAAATAAGCGATAACAGGTGACGGGTTCACGGTTACCTCCATAACATTACTATCAATGATCCAATCCGTCCTTGACGTTGTCACAGGTGGTTTTCATATTATTTTTTGAAGATAACGCAGAGATTGGGCAAAAAGACCATTTATGGACGGACACTAGTTAAGTGCCCAGCTCATGCAAAAACAGGTTCGGCTTAAGATTCGGCTTCCATGCCGAAAAAATTGGTCATCAATGTATTTAGCCATCTTCGAAGTATTGAATAAGAATAATACCGCTTAGCCACCTGGTAATTATGGTCGACCATCTGATCCTTTCGCTGGTTCGAAGTGAGAACCTCTCTTACTTTCTCGACGGTTTTTCTGGTCAAGAATCCATCCATGCCAATCAGATCAAATCCCTTGGGTTCAATGTCGCGCACAAAAATAGCATACCGATTAACAAGAATCGGCTTTTTGAAGTAGATGGCCTCCAGAAAGGCATTTCCAAACCCTTCATACAGGCTGGGATAAGTGATGAAGTCCGCGCATGGGTACACATCAAGCAACGTATATTCCGATTCTATCTTTTCATTGTCACTCCATGGGTCCCGCATAAAAATACTGAACAAACGAAGATCCACACCATGGTCCCTGGCTTCTTCCCTGAGCCACTCGGCATATTCAAATCCTTCATCACCTGCTTCGTGTGAAATAACCAGCTTGCATCGCGGGTCGTTAAGATCTTTGACCAGGCCAATGGCATGCTCGATTCCCTTACGTTGGACAATCCGGGTGGGCTGAAGAATCATAATATCATCCGGGTTAAGACCGATGGACTGACGGAGGCTTAACGTTCGTTCACTGTCCACGGCGGGCGGGTTGTCGAAATCCAGAATATTGGGAATGATGATCGATGCTATGCCCGTGCGAAGGGCCAGCTCTTCCTGGGCGGCGGAATTGATGACCACATGTTCCATACTGGGCAGATTCGGCGGAAATGCCATGCGAAGGTAATCTCCCACGGCATTGACGAAAAATCTCGTTCGCTCCCAATAAAAATCGTGGTGGTGAGCGATGGTGGGGATCTGGGTTTCAGCGATAATTTCGGTAATGGCAATGCCCAAAGGTACGTGCATGGGAATGGTCAACGCATTTTCGGGTATCATCAAATCAATGGAGAATTTTTCAATAAATTCTTTTATCCGGGCTTTCAGAAGCGTTTTCATGCTATGGATCGTATCGGTAACTGCCGATGAACGTGCTTTTTTCCCCAAAATTTGCTCGTTGATCCATTGATTCTGTTCGTGTTGAAAGAAAGCCTCGGGCACCAGCATACTTCGGCTCGGGGTCTTGTCCAGCCGACCGGCAAACCAGAAACATTGGTGACCCATTTGCTTGAGCACCTGGGCCCATTTGCTAGTCTCCAGAGTAACGCCGTCGGTTCCTGCAAATCGCGTGGAGATAAAACCGATATTTTTTTTCATACGAGATTCTCCCTGATCCTTATTGATTCATTTTAATAACACACTTTTATCACTATTTAAAGTCTGAAAAACTGAAGAACGTAACTTTCGGGATAAGGATTTCAAACCTTTTATAAAAATTAAGGCGTCATTTCCCCATCACTCTCTCGTATTGCATTTGAAGAAATGCCCTACCAAATAGGATTTGTCGGCTTTTTCTATTGATAAAAGACATAGTACCAGTGTATATAAAATCAGTTATTATCTGAGTATTGCATAAAAATTGATGAAAAAACGAAAAAAAAAGGTGAGCTCGAATCCGGTATCGAGTATACAGAATCATTTCCCCAAGTTTACGATCACCACACTGGGCTGTAAAGTCAATCAATCCGAGTCGGATGCCATGGCCCATGAACTGAAAAACTCGGGATGGCATCCGGTACACCCTAAAGAAAAAGCAGACCTGTGCATTATCAATACCTGTACGGTCACACAGAAAGCATCCATGCAGTCACGGCAGGCGGTGCGACAGGCCATACGATCCAATCCCTGGGCACGTATTATTGTCACCGGTTGTTATGCCCAAACCGAGCCTGATGAAATCGATAAAATAAACGGCATTCACCACATCATCGGTCACGCAGATAAATCTAAAATACCTGGCATGGTCTTATCAAAAGAAGAAGCCCCCTACCCTCGCCGGGTTTGGCAAAACATATTTTCTGAACACAAGTTCGAACAGACTTCTGCAGCGCCCTCGGTGAACCGAACCCGGCCGTTCTTAAAAATTCAGGACGGCTGTGACAGTTTCTGCACATACTGTATTGTCCCCTATGCGCGGGGACGCAGCCGCAGTATGCCGATTAAAAACGTATTAGAAAATATAACACAGCTCAAGCAGGCCGGATACCACGAAGTTGTCCTCACCGGCGTACATCTGGGCGCCTATGGATTGGATCTTTCTCCAAAAACCGGTTTAACAGAGCTGTTACACCGGATTGGTGATACCCATCCTATGGACCGTGTGCGACTAAGTTCCATAGAACCCCACGAGCTTACGAATGATTTAATACAGATTGTGGCAAAAGCAGAGATTTTTTGTCATCACTTTCATCTTCCTCTGCAAAGCGGGGATGATCTTATCTTAAAAAAAATGCACCGGCCCTATACCCGTTCGCTTTTCAGAAATCAGATTGTAAAAATTAACGAATTGCTTCCTGATGCTGCCATCGGTGTGGATACGTTAATCGGTTTTCCGGGTGAAACCGAGAAGGCTTTTGAAAATACGTATTCACTAATCCATGAATTGCCCATCACCTATCTGCATGTTTTCCCGTTTTCAGCTCGAAAGGGGACACCGGCCAGCAGTTATCCACAACAGGTGGATTCAAAAACCATCAAAGCCCGATGTAAGAAAATGCGCAGTCTGGGCCACGTAAAAAAAATAAATTTTTACAAAAAGTTTACAGGGAAACCGGTTGAAATCCTTATTGAAGATAAAAGGGACAAATCCACGGGTTTGCTTAAGGGAATATCATCAAACTATATACCGGTTCATGTAACCGGTGATGATAATCTCAAAAACACCCTGGTTCAGGTCAGAATTGACAGGATAAATATTGACAATAACGTATTCGGCACTTTGTATTGACCTCGGAATGAACCCTTTGAGAAATGTCACAAAATGAGTCAAACATTACTTGACAAATAATATTAGCATAGCTTATGTTATAAATTTAAATTTAGTATGAATGAAATTGCACACAACGGCGTGTGGATTTTTTTCAACGTTAAAAGACAAAGGCGTCTTTTCCTTAAGAAGGTAGGCGCTTTTTTTTATTTAGAATTCAAATTGTGAAAGGAGAACAGTTTTGAACTTACATCGACCAAATGCCAATGAAGCATTACAAACAAAAAACCGATCTCGAAACGTTGCGCCCCAATCCGGTATCTGCAGCCGATGCATCGATGGATGCAAGGGCAATTGCGATTTGTTCAGGGCCACATTTCGTGGCCGTGAGCTCCTTTATCCGGAGCCTTTCGGGAGCATCACCGCCGGTGCCGACAAGGACTACCCGGTTGACTACTCTCACCTTAATATTATGGGCTACGCAATGGGGGCAAAAGGAATAGACCCTGATCCGGATAAGGCGACATTCCCGGCCGTGAATACGGAAACATCTTTCGGTGTCACCGACAAAGTGAAAATGAAAGTGCCTATTTTCACCGGAGCACTCGGCAGTACGGATATTGCCCGCAGAAATTGGGAACACTTTGCAATAGGAGCTGCAATCAGCGGTATCACCCTGGTGTGTGGAGAAAATGTATGCGGGATTGATCCTGAGTTGGAACTCGACAAAAACGGCAAGGTTACAAAATCTCCGGAGATGGACCGCCGTATAACAGAATATCGTCGCTATCATGAAGGTTACGGGGATATTCTTGTACAGATGAACGTTGAGGATACCCGCAACGGAGTTGCGGAATACGTTATTGATAAGTTTGGCGTCGAAACCATCGAGCTGAAATGGGGGCAAGGCGCCAAGTGTATCGGTGGTGAAATTAAGGTAAACTCTTTGGACCGCGCGCTGGAATTAAAAAAACGCGGCTACATTGTTACACCGGACCCGGAGCAACCCGCTTTCCAGGCTGCTTTTAGGGCAGGACCCCTGAAGCAATTTGAGCGGCATTCGCGTCTCGGATTCATTGACCAGGAAGGCTTTATGAATGAAGTGGAAAGAATTCGAAAGCTCGGCGCCAAACGTATCACATTGAAAACAGGCGCCTACCCCATGAGAGAACTGGCCATGGCCATACGCTGGTCCAGCGATGCCAATATTGATCTTTTGACCATTGACGGTGCTCCGGGAGGGACCGGAATGAGCCCTTGGAGAATGATGGCCGAGTGGGGTATTCCCTCCATCTACCTCCACTCCATGGCCTATGAGCTGTGTGAACGTCTGGCCCAACGGGGAAAACCGGTCCCGGATATCGCATTTGCCGGTGGGTTCTCTTCCGAGGATCATGTGTTCAAAGCACTGGCTTTAGGTGCACCGTACTGTAAGGCCGTATGCATGGGCCGCGCATTAATGATCCCGGGCATGGTGGGTAAAAACAGTGAAAAGTGGTTGCGAGGAGAAGACGGTGGCCTTCCGACCACAGTTTCGAGATTTGGATCTAACAAAGAAGAAATATTTATGAATTATGAAGTTTTAAAAGAAAAATACGGTTCGGAAGCCGAACGTCTTCCTTTGGGTGCCATCGGCATTTTCAGCGTGGTGGATAAAATCAAGGTCGGACTTCAACAAATAATGGCTGGATCCAGAAACTGGGCCGTCAAATACATCAGTCGAAATGACATATTCTCACTGACCGAAGAGTGTGCCAAAGTCACAGGGACGCCTTATGTAATGGACGCCTATCGGGAGGAAGCTCTCCAGATAATCGATTCTTGAAAAAATATGTAAATGGCATTACAATAACCACCAGAGGCGGCTTAAAAGCATCTCTGGTGGTTCCACTTCGGCCTTGGGACCACTTTTTCTTCCGCTGCCATACTGATCAACAATCATAAAATCGGGACACGGGACAAAGGATGATTCAAGAATACAGTCAAATACCCGGTGAATTTTATTCACACTTAAAAATTTTTCACGAATTGATGTCAATCAAGGTGCGTGAAATCTTATTTGTTTCCAGTCCCTATGATGTGTTCATAATGGAAGAGGATGGCAGTCCGGCATCAAGAATTATAAATGAATACAGCGGGTTAAATCTTAGTCTTCCACCCAGGGTAACGCGGGCGTCTTCTGCTCGGGAAGCACTGTCTCTCTTGAATAAAAAAAAGTTCGATATGGTTCTAACCATGCCCCATGTCGACGACATGGATGCGTTTTCATTGGGCCTGGAGATTAAGAAACTCAACCCCAGTCTCCCGGTTATCCTACTATCTCACAGCCCCATCGGTATTTATCCATTTCCGAAAAGCAAAAATTGTAAAGGGATTGACAAAAGTTTTATCTGGTCCGGCAATTCCGATCTGTTGCTCGCGTTGGTTAAAAACGTGGAAGATCGCATGAATGTTGAAAACGACACCCGAAAGGCAATGGTCCGGGTGCTGATTCTGGTTGAGGATTCACCGGTTTATTACTCTTCTTTTCTACCCATGATTTACAAAGAAATTGTAAAACAAACCCAGGCTGTCCTTGGATCCGGTCTCAACGAAGAACACCGGCTGCTCACCATGCGGGCCAGGCCCAAAATCCTGTTAGCGGAGAACTATGAAGAAGCCATGGAACTCTGCCAAAAGTTCCGGTCATTTCTGTTCGGCATTATATCAGATACCCGCATCCCTAAAAATGGAAGGCTGCTCGATGATGCAGGGTTTTTATTACTGTCACAAATAAAAGAGGAAATCCCTGATCTTCCCCTTCTCTTGATGAGTTCCAAATCATCCAATAAGGCAAAAGCAGATTTAATTCCGTCTGTTTTTCTGGACAAGAATTCTCCAAACCTTCTTGCAGAGTTACACGATTTCTTTTTGAACCATTTAGGATTCGGAGATTTTGTTTTCCGCATGTCGGACGGCACGGAAATTGATAGGGCGTCCGACCTTCGTGATCTTGAGGCAAAGGTTGCACAGATACCGGATGAATCGATTTGTTATCATGCCAAGCGCAATCATTTTTCCAACTGGATTATGTCTCGTTCGGAAATTCCCCTTGCTTCCAAGTTCCGTGAGGTCAAAGCTTCGGACTTTACAAGCGCCCATGATATGCGGAATTATATTATCGCCAATGTCCATGCGTTGCGAAAGTGGCGCCAAAAAGGCGTGGTCGCTCAATTCAACAGCCATAATTTTGACGCAGATGTTATGGACTTTGTTAAAATCGGCCAGGGTTCGTTGGGGGGTAAGGCCCGGAGCTTGGCCTTTATGTCCGCTCTGCTCTATCAGAATCCGAGAATTTTCGAGAGTTATCCACAAATTAACATTGAAATTCCAAAAACTCTGGTTGTGAGTACGGACGGCTTTGAATCTTTTATCTCACAGAACAACCTAAAGCATTTTGCCACCCAAAATTATACAACCGAAGAAGTTACCGACGCATTTTTACAGGCACAGATACCCCAATGGCTGGTGAAAGATCTGGAAGCTTACCTGGCCCAGGTGACATATCCCCTGTCGATCCGTTCTTCGAGTTTGCTTGAAGATGCGCAGTTCCAGCCCTATGCCGGAATTTATGAAACCTATATGATCCCCAATAACCATTCCCAACTTTCCCAGCGGATAGACCATCTTATTACCGCCATAAAACTGGTGTATGCGTCCACCTATTATGAAGATGCCAAGGCATTTTCTCGAAGGACATCAAACCAGCCTCAGGAAGAGGCCATGGCGGTGATCATCCAGCAAATGACCGGTGAAGAATATGGAGATTATTTTTATCCGGCCATTTCCGGGGTGGTCCAGTCTCATAATTTTTATCCGGTTTCCAAAATGAAACCCGAAGAGGGAATTGCCCATATTGCTCTGGGATTGGGCAGGACAGTTGTGGAAGGTGGCCGAACGGTGCGCTTTTCTCCAAAATATCCAAGTGTTATGCCCCAGTTTTCCATGATTGACGATATCCTGGCGAACGCCCAGCGCTTCTTTTATGCCTTAAAGATTAAAAATTATCCCGATGAACTTAACTTTCTGAAATATTCAAACCTGGAAAAAAGGGAGGTTGACGATGCTGAAGCGGAGTATCCTGTAAAGACACTTGCCAGTACGTATGTGCCGGAAGAACATCGTATTCGTGATACAGGCTATATGTCCGGGCCCAAGATTTTAACTTTTTCTCAGGTACTCAAGTACAATATATTTCCCTTACCTGATCTATTGTCAGACCTTATGGAATTGGGGCGAAAGGGCATGGGATGCCCGGTAGAAATTGAATTTTCGGTAAACTTAAGCTCAGACAAAAAAAAGAAAAGCGATTTCTTTTTTCTTCAAATGCGACCCATGGTTGCAGGTGGAGAAAGGTTTGAGGTCCAAATTACGCCGCAAGAAATTGAAAAAGCCTTTTGCCTTTCCAAACAGGCCCTTGGAAATGGAAAAAATGAAAAAATGGCAGATATTGTATATGTTAAGCCGGATGATTTTCAATCTAAAGCTACGATAAAAATCGCAGAAGAAATTGATAAATTAAATGCGGGATTGCTTAAAGAAAAACGCCCTTATCTTCTGGTTGGCCCCGGACGGTGGGGATCCGCTGACAGATGGCTTGGAATACCGGTGCAATGGCGCAATATTTCAGGTGTAGGCGCCATGATTGAACTTAGAACTGAAAAATTAAAGGCTGATCCTTCCCAGGGATCGCATTTTTTTCAAAATATAACGTCTCTGGGTATTCATTACATTACGGTTACTGAAGGCTCGGACGATTATTTTGACTGGGAATGGGCAGATTCACAGCCTGTCATCCAGGAAACCACTTATTTACGGCATATTAGACTGGATAAATTTTTTACCCTTAAAATTGATGGCAAAAGATCTCAATGTGTGATGGTTTATAATTAATAAATTGACAGGAGGTTGTATATGACAGACATTTTGAATTTGATAAAGAACAGAGATCCGGGCGAAAAGGAATTTCATCAGGCTGTGGAAGAGGTGCTTGAATCAGTTCAACCTGTTTTGGACCGAAATCCACAATACCGTCAAGGTGCTGTATTGGAAAGAATTACCGAGCCTGAACGCGTGATTATGTTTCGAGTTCCCTGGATGGATGATCAGGGACAAGTCCATGTCAACCGTGCATTCAGAATCCAAATGAACAGCGCCATCGGACCTTACAAGGGTGGTTTGCGTTTTCATCCATCGGTCAACTTGAGCATCCTAAAGTTTTTGGCTTTTGAACAGGTATTTAAAAACGCACTGACCACCCTCTCCATGGGGGGGGGCAAAGGTGGATCGGATTTTGATCCCAAGGGAAAATCTGATAACGAGGTGATGCGGTTCTGCCAGAGTTTCATGACCGAGCTTTTTCGCCATATCGGTCCGGATACGGATGTCCCGGCAGGAGACATCGGCGTAGGCGCCAGGGAAATCGGATATCTTTTTGGAATGTATAAGAAATTGAGCAACGAATTCACCGGTGTTTTGACCGGTAAAAGTCTGGGCTGGGGCGGAAGTCTTATTCGTCCGGAAGCAACCGGCTACGGCAGTGTTTATTTTGCCGCTGAAATGTTGGCAACTCAAAACCAAACACTTGAAGGCAAAACCTGCCTGGTATCGGGTTCCGGCAATGTGGCCCAGTACACCGTGGAAAAAATTATTGAGCTTGGCGGAAAGGTGGTTACCCTTTCCGATTCTTCCGGCTATATTTATGATGAAAAAGGCATCGATAGTGACAAACTCGCCTATGTGAAACGGCTGAAAAATATCAAACGCGGCAGAATAAGTGAGTACATTGATAAGTATTCCGAAGCGGTTTACACAGAAGCGGATACTTCTTTAGATTATAATCCGTTGTGGAACCATAAAGCAAACTGCGCCTTTCCCAGTGCCACCGAGAACGAAATCAACGCAACAGATGCGGCAAACCTGATGAAAAACGGTGTTCACTTGGTTTGCGAGGGGGCCAACATGCCGAGCACCCCGGAAGCCATCAACATTTTTTTGGATAACAAAATTCTGTATGCTCCCGGCAAGGCATCCAATGCCGGTGGGGTGGCCGTGTCCGGCCTGGAAATGGCCCAGAACAGCATGCGGTTGAACTGGCCTGCGGATGAAGTGGACCGCCGCCTCAAGATGATCATGAAAAACATCCACCAGACCTGTCTGGATGCGTCTGCCGAGTACGGTGTATCCGGAAATTATATGGCAGGTGCCAATATCGCCGGATTTACAAAGGTGGTAACTGCCATGCTGGATCAGGGTCTTGTTTGATCCTTATCCTATTTAACGTTCTATGTTTATAGGAGTTTAATTCGGTTAAAGAATATAAGGATACCCCCTTTCAGGGATAAACCAAATCCGGGTCCTTCGGGCCCGGATTTTTATTTTTCCGGTTCTTAACACATTCTCTAATCATAGCGACCTTCCATCAAATCCGCAAATTTCATTTTCACCGATTCGCTATAAAAATCACCCGTTCTTTCACATCCGCCGATCCCCGAGCAAAAGAGGTTATATCAACAATTGTTATAGAAAATTAAGTTTCACTTAATTGTTGAACTATAAATTAATTTGTGCTAATAATATGTTAATGTGTTTTAAATCCTTACATCCCTTTATCCATAAAGTCAGTTCTATTCTCATATATAAACCTTAAGGGGGGGCTATGGAAAGTATTAAAACCGATTTCGACCGGCGTATTGAAATTCCTTGGCGACAATCCTTTAAAACAGATCGTATTCACCCAAAAAGTTCCCAAAATACAGTCGGCGACGCGTCGTGGGTCATCGATGGGGTTGCGTTTCCCAATGGAACAGAATTCCGCTGTAAATACAAAGGGTATTGCTACTACGCCGAAGTTTGTGACGGTGCTTTGATGATCAACGGAAAGAAATTCTTATCACCTTCGGCAGCTGCAGTTACAATAACCCGTAATGCCGTTGACGGCTGGTTATTCTGGGACTGTAAACTTCCGGGGAATTCTTCATGGATAAATATTTGTGCACTCAGATAATTAAGAAGTCCGGGAGTTTTTTTTAATTCAATCGCTCCATGAATACGGGTGTAAATCAAGACTGTTGTTTGCTAAGATTGCCATGGCTGTTTGGTTTCAGGTGTCAGGAGGCATGAAACCCTGATTGAACGATTCATCATTTACGCCATACAGTGCCGTTTCCTCAGCTGACTGCCAGCAGCGTTCTCGCTCTGGGACTTTCCACTCCAATGTTTTCTCCAATCTATTCAACATACGAATGCATTCTTTGTAACGACCTCATATTTCTAATTTTTATAGACCTCAAGATCCTCCACGTCCATATAATTGCTATGGGTCACCCCGTTCCCCCCTGAATCCTGACACCCGAACCCTGAAACCTGAACCCTGAAACTTGACACCTGCCACCTGAAACCTGACAATAGACAAGGATCAGCGTTTACCAACAACCTTGATTTACACCTTACCATACTGGGTATTCAAGAAACTGATTGCGTTAAGTTCAACGGCTATTTTTCGATTTTTTGTTAAAATATACCGGTTAGATATTGTCTATAATAAATTAGTATGACTTAACTGTTGAATATTTTTTCCAGAACAACTATAGCGACTGTGATGATGTTTTTTTCGAACTGGTGTCCATCCATAAATGAGAATTTTTGTTAAAGATCAAGGCATGCGAAAAAAACAACCGCAGGCATATATCTAATATTCCGAGGATTATTTTTTGATCATAACGCAGAGATTGGTCAAAAAGACCATTTATGGATGGATACAAACTAATTTTTACAGGAAGGGATCATTCATGGGCGGATTTTTTGGAGTTGTATCTGAAAAAGACTGTGTAAACGACCTGTTTTTTGGAACAGACTATCATTCTCATCTGGGAACAAAACGAGGAGGTCTTGCCACAAAAAACTCTAAGGGATTCTCACGGTCCATTCATAATATTGAGAATAACTATTTCAGATCCAAATTCGAGTCAGATCTTCCCGAATTTTCGGGTAACATTGGTATTGGAGTTATCAGCGATTACGATCCTCAGCCCTTGATTTTCGGATCTCACCTGGGAAGATTTGGTATCGTTACTGTTGGAAAAATAAACAATATTGTGGAACTAGCCAAAAAAGCTTTTCAAAAGAAAATTCATTTTTCCGAAACAAGCGGTGGAGACTTAAGCCCAACAGAAATTGTAGCAACATTAATCTGCGAGGAAGATTCTTTTGAGCACGGCATCCAAAATGCTCAGGAAGCCATTAAAGGTTCGTGCTCCATGCTCATTTTGACGGAAAAAGGAATTTATGCCGCCCGGGATAAATTAGGAAGAACCCCTGTCATTATCGGCAAAAAAGAGGGCGCTTATGCCGCATCTTCGGAAACCTGTGCATTTCCTAACCTGGGTTTTGAGATTTATAAATATCTTGGCCCGGGGGAAATTGTTTTTATGACAGCAGATGGATGTGAACAGAGAAAGCAACCCGGGAGGAAAATGCAGATTTGTGCTTTCCTCTGGGTTTACTATGGGTATCCCGCGTCAAACTACGAAGGGATCAATGTGGAATTTGTACGTTACAGATGCGGCTCGGCTTTGGGAAAAGAGGATGATTATACCATCGATTATGTTGCCGGAATTCCGGATTCAGGCACCGGCCATGCAATCGGTTATGCCAATGAAAAAAATATTCCATATATCAGACCGTTTGTTAAATATACCCCCACCTGGCCGAGAAGCTTCATGCCTCAGGATCAGAGCATAAGAGATCTTGTCGCCAAAATGAAATTGATTCCCATCAGAGAAATGATTGAAGGGAAAAAGATTCTTTTTTGTGAAGATTCAATCGTCAGGGGCACTCAATTACAGGATCATGCGCAAATATTATTCGACTACGGTGCATCCGAGGTTCATATGCGCCCCGCATGCCCTACCCTGATCTATCCTTGTGAATTTCTCAATTTTTCAACCTCTCGATCAACGCTGGATCTTGCAGGACGAAAAGCCATAAGGGAACTCGAGGATACAGATGATAAATTTTTAGATGAATATTCAAAGTCAAATTCAGAAAAAAACAAGGCAATGGTTGAAAAAATCAGGCAACGGTTGAAACTTACATCGTTAAAATATCAAAAACTGGAAAACCTTGTAAAAGCGATCGGTCTGCCAAAAGAAAAATTATGCACTCATTGCTGGGATGGAAGCAGTTATTTTTGACGGTTTTGTAAAAAGTCCAACTTCTGCGTTATCCTGCATTTCGCAATCATTCAACGTACGATAAGTACGCCTCATGATTACAATATTTGCACGCCTTGAATTTGAACTTTTTACAAAACCGTCTAAATCGGACTTTTTACGAGCTCATCATTTTTAATTTGGAAAGAAAAAAGTGAGGAAGGAAACTCTATGCCCAAACGAGAAGATATTCATAAAGTTTTAATTATCGGATCAGGTCCCATTATCATCGGCCAGGCATGTGAATTCGATTATTCAGGCACCCAGGCATGCAAAGCCCTGCGCAGTCTTGGCTACGAAATCGTACTGGTAAATTCTAATCCGGCAACCATTATGACCGATCCGGGCATGGCCGATGTAACCTATATTGAACCGCTCAATCTTCAAACCATAACCGATATTATCGCGGCCGAACGGCCGGATGCGTTGCTGCCGAATCTTGGCGGACAATCCGGTCTGAACCTGTCATCCGAGCTTGCGAAAACCGGTGTGCTTGAAAAATACGGTGTCCAGGTCATCGGGGTAAATGTCGATGCCATCGAGCGAGGAGAAGACCGCACGGCATTCAAGGAGACCATGGATCGACTGGGAATTGAAATGCCGAAAAGCCAGGCGGTTAACAGTGTGGAAGATGCGGAAAAAGTCGCGGAAAAATTGGGGTATCCTGTTGTCCTTCGTCCGGCATACACCATGGGCGGTACGGGCGGAGGTCTGGTGTATAATGTTGAAGAGCTTCGCACAATAACCTCACGGGGTCTCTCCGCAAGTCTCGTCAACCAGGTTCTGGTCGAAGAATCGGTTCTGGGCTGGGAAGAACTTGAACTGGAAGTTGTCCGTGACGCCAAAAACCAGATGATCACCGTCTGTTTTATTGAAAACGTTGATGCCATGGGCATCCACACCGGCGATTCCTATTGCACTGCGCCCATGCTGACGATTGATCCGGATCTGCAAAAACGGCTTCAGAAATATTCTTACGACATTGTGGAAGCCATTGAGGTTGTCGGCGGAACCAACATTCAGTTTGCTCATGATCCCAAGACCGGCAAGGTGGTCGTCATTGAGATTAATCCGCGAACTTCCCGCTCGTCGGCTCTGGCCTCCAAGGCAACCGGCTTTCCCATTGCATTTGTGTCCTCGCTTCTGGCCGGAGGATTGACCATGGATGAAATCCCTTACTGGCGGGACGGAACCTTAGAAAAATACACCCCCTCCGGCGACTACGTTGTGGTTAAATTCGCCAGATGGGCCTTTGAAAAATTCCAAGGCGTCGAAGATAAACTTGGCACTCAGATGCGCGCGGTTGGAGAGGTTATGAGTATCGGCAAAAATTACAAGGAAGCCTTTCAGAAATCGATTCGCTCACTTGAAATCGACCGTTACGGCCTGGGTTTTGCCAAAGATTTCAATAAAAAAACTAAAGACGAATTGTTGAATATGCTGGGCACTCCCACCAGCGAACGACAGTTTATTATGTACGAGGCGTTGCGTAAAGGCGCAGATATTCAGACACTTTACCATATCACCTATATCAAGCCCTGGTTTATCAAGCAAATGAAAGAACTGGTGGAACTTGAAGAACAGATCCTGACACACAGGGGCCGAATGCTTCCCGATGATTTGCTCATACAGGCCAAAAAAGACGGTTTTGCGGATAAATATCTGGCCCATCTTCTTAATATTCGTGAAAAAGATATTCGTACAAAACGCACTTCCCTGGGCATGGTCGAAGCCTGGGAGCCGGTTCCGGTCAGCGGAGTGGAAAATGCGGCCTATTATTTTTCAACCTATAATGCTTCCGACAAAGTAGAAGTGAGTGACCGAAAAAAAATAATGGTTCTCGGCGGAGGACCGAACCGTATCGGCCAGGGAATTGAGTTTGATTATTGTTGCGTGCACGCGGCATTTGCCATCCGGGAGGCGGGATACGAATCCATCATGGTGAACTGCAATCCCGAAACGGTTTCCACGGATTACGACACATCCGACAAACTTTATTTTGAGCCTCTGACGGTCGAGGATGTCCTGAGCATTTATCAAAAGGAAAAACCAGAAGGGGTTATTGTCCAGTTTGGCGGACAGACGCCCCTGAATATTGCCAATGAGCTGGCCGAAGCGGGGGTTAACATCCTGGGTACGTCCCCGGAAACCATCGATCTTTCAGAGGACCGGGACCGATTCCGTAAGTTGATGCGTAAATTGGGAATTCCTCAACCGGAATCCGGAATGGCCGGCACAGTCGAAGAAGCGCTCGACATCGCCAAAAAGATCGGGTACCCCCTGATGGTCCGTCCTTCTTATGTTTTAGGGGGACGTGCTATGGAAATTATCCTGGATGAAGAAATGCTGTTGCACTATGTGGCTGTAGCCGTAGAAGTATCTCCGGAACGGCCAATTTTAATCGACAAGTTCCTGGAAAACGCCATTGAGGCCGAAGCAGACGCCATTGCCGACGGCACCGATGCATTTGTCCCCGCGGTGATGGAGCATATCGAACTTGCCGGCGTACATTCCGGAGACTCCGCATGCGTTATCCCACCCATCAGCATCCCGCCCAAGCACATAGAAACCATCAATGAATACACCCGAAAAATTGCCGTGGAGCTTCATGTGGTCGGTCTGATGAATATACAGTACGCTGTTGTTAGGGATACCGTGTATATCCTGGAAGCCAACCCAAGGGCCTCGCGCACGGTGCCAATTGTTTCAAAGGTCTGTAATATATCCATGGCCCGGCTTGCCACCCAAATTATGTTGGGTAAAAAACTCTCGGATCTGGGCCTTGAGAAGAAATCTATACCTCATTTCGGCGTAAAAGAGGCGGTGTTTCCTTTCAATATGTTACCCGAGGTGGATCCGCTCCTGGGACCGGAGATGCGTTCAACGGGCGAAGTACTGGGGTTGGCGGATTCCTTTGGTATGGCTTTTTTCAAATCCCAGGAGGCCACCCAGATGACGCTGCCCATTGAAGGAACCGTCCTGATCACCTTAGCAAACCGGGACAAACCCAGCGCCCTTGAACCGGCCAGGCTTTTCCAGGAACTCGGTTTTAAAATCCGGGCCACAAAAGGAACCCATGGTTTTCTGGCTGAGCACGGCATAGATTCCGAACCCATCAACAAGTTAGGATACGGCAGGCCCGACATTGTGGATGCAATTAAAAACGGAGAGATTAATCTGGTGGTCAACACGCCCAGCGGAAAAGAAAGTAAGGAGGACGATTCCTATATCCGCAAGGCGGCAATAAAATATAAAGTCCCAAATATTACAACAACCGCCGCAGCCATAGCAGCTGCCAGAGGCATTGCCCGGCGAAGAAAAGGACAGGCCACTGTGAAATCGCTGCAGAATTATCATGCGGATATCAAATAACAACAGAGAGGTATTTAAAATGAGCTGTGTCACGTGTAAAAACAAAGAAGATGTTTTGAAAATCGTCAAAGAAAAAAATGTCAGTTTTATTCAGTTCTGGTTCACGGATGTGCTGGGTATGCTAAAGAGTTTTGCAATCACTCAATCCGAACTTGAAATGGGAATGAGTGAGGGCATGGGATTTGACGGATCTTCTATTGAAGGTTTTGCGCGTATCGAAGAGAGCGATATGGTGGCCCTGCCGGATCCTGCCACCTTCAGGTTGCTGCCATGGCGACCCGAGGAAAGACCTGTGGCCCGGATGTTCTGTGACATCGTCAATCCGGATCATACACCGTATGAAGGAGACCCGCGATATGTGCTGAAAAGACTTTTAAAGAAAATAGAAGAAAAAGGATACACCTTTTATGTGGGCCCTGAACTCGAATATTTTTATTTTAAAAGCAAAGAAAAGCCTGAGGGGATTGATACCGGAGGATATTTTGACAGCCTTCCTCTGGATATGGCGTCCAACTTAAGGCGGGAAACCATTTTCGCTCTGCAGGATATGGGCATAATCGTGGAATATAGCCATCATGAGGTGGCACCAAGCCAGCATGAGATCGACTTGCGGTTTGACGATGCACTCAGCATGTCTGACAAAACCATGACCTATCGAATCGTGGTCAAGGAAATCGCCCGGCAGCATGGGTATTATGCCACATTCATGCCCAAACCGATCTTTGGCGAAAACGGAAGCGGCATGCATGTGCATCAGTCCTTGTTTGCGGGAGACAAAAATCTTTTCTTTGACGGAAATGATCCATACCATTTGTCAAAAATGGCCAAGGGGTATATTGCCGGAATCATGAAACATGCGCGGGAAATCATCGCTGTGACCAATCAGTGGGTCAACTCCTATAAACGGCTGGTGCCCGGTTACGAAGCCCCTGTCTATATTTCCTGGGCCCGCCGTAACCGTTCGGCCATGATTCGGGTTCCCATGTACAAACCCGGTAAGGAGGTGGCCACCCGCATAGAATTCCGCGCTCCTGATCCGGCCTGTAATCCTTATCTTGCTTTTGCGGTTATGCTGGCAGCCGGTTTGAAAGGAATTGAGAATGAATATGAACTCCCGGATCCTATTGAAGAAGATATCTATAAAATGTCAGCAAAAGATAGAAAGAAAAGAGGTATTTTTACCCTTCCGGATAACCTTTATGAAGCCCTTCTTGAGGTTGAAAAATCAGAAGTGGTGAGAGAAGCCCTTGGTGAACATATTTTTAATAAGTTCGTGGAAAATAAAAAGATTGAGTGGGATATGTATCGGACCCATGTGAGCCAGTATGAAATAGAAAAGTATATGCCCATAACCTAACGGATGCACTTTTTTCAGAGGCAAAGCCAAACCAGCCAACGGAGAAGATGCGCGGAAATTTAGATCATGAAAAAAATTGAAGACGTTACCCTGCTTTATGAGGTTAGTGAAGCACTAAATGAGCACCTGGACCTTAAAAAATCTTTATATATAGTTCTGGACATTCTATCCAGCTCAATGAACATGCTGCGGGGAACCATAACAATTCTACACCCTTTGAGCAACGAGATAAGCATAGAGGTTGCCCATGGGCTTTCCAAAAGCGCCATGCAAAAAGGAAAATATAAATTAGGTGAAGGTATTACCGGCCGGGTCATTGAGACCGGTAGGGCTGTCACCATACCCAAAATTAGCCAGGAGCCGCTTTTTCTTAATCGGACAGATTCCAGAAAGACCAAGCAGAATCAGGAACTATCCTTTATTTGTGTGCCGGTAAAAAAAGGCAGCCAAGTTATCGGAGCATTGAGTTTTGACATGCCTTTTGACGAATCATATTCCCTGAAAGAGGGTAAAAAGCTTATGTCTGTCGTTGCAACAATGGTTGCACGACATGTTATCAACCTGGAAAACATCCGTCTGGAAAAAGAACATTTAAGAAAAGAAAATATAAAACTTAGAAACGAACTGGAAAATCGATATCGTATTACCGATATTATCGGCAACAGCAATAAAATGCGCGAAGTCTATCAAATGATTTCTCAGGTTTCCAAAAGCAATGCTACGGTGCTTATTCGCGGAGAAAGCGGTACCGGCAAGGAACTTGTTGCCAACTCCATACATTACAACAGTCTCCGATCAAAGGGACCTTTTGTTAAAGTAAATTGTGCGGCATTGCCGGATAATCTTATTGAAAGCGAGTTGTTTGGGCATGAAAAAGGCTCTTTTACAGGTGCCATAAGGCAAAAACCAGGCAAATTCGAAATGGCCAATAAAGGGACCATATTTTTAGACGAGATAGGATCGGTGGGTATAGAAGTTCAGGTAAAGCTTTTGCGCATTTTGCAGGAGAAAGAATTTGAACGGGTTGGGGGATACCAGACCATTAAAACGGATGTTCGCGTGATAACCGCTACCAATAAAAATCTGGAACAGGCTGTTGAACAAGACACTTTCAGGCATGATCTGTATTATCGCCTGAATGTTTTTCCAATTTACATGCCGCCTTTAAGAGAACGCAAGACCGATATTCTGCTTTTGGTCGATCATTTTCTGGAAAAATATGCCAGCGAGAATCATAAAACTATCCGGCGGTTTTCCACACCTGCAATAGATATGCTTATGGATTATCATTGGCCGGGAAACGTCAGAGAACTTGAAAACTGCATCGAGCGGGCCGTGCTTTTGTGTGAAGAAGGGGTAGTCCACAGCTATCATCTTCCGCCCACATTACAAACCGGTACGGAATCGGGTACATTGCCGGTTTTATCACTGGAAGATGCCGTGGCAAATCTCGAAAAAGAGATGATCATCGACGCACTTAAAAATACGCGGGGGAACATTACGTTGGCGGCCGAACTACTTAAAACCACGGTACGAAAGTTTTCCTATAAGGCCAATAAATACAGTGTCGATTATCGCCATTATCGTTAATATAGTGGTTGTGAAACACATTACATTTTATTATCAGTGGGCGGGTCAATATCATCAATCAATAGACCCCAACTTATTAAGAAGTTACACTTCCAAAATATCAACTTAGTAACTCATGGCATCAGACTCGAAGTCTTCGATACTTTTTCCCCTGTCAATAAATGTTTTTATATTGCTTTTCGCGCTTTCATAACCGGACATTACCATTTCAAATTTATTAATAATCGGATCATCATCCCCCAGTTGTTTTTTTATATCATTCAGTATTTTTTCTCCTTCCTTGAAATGGTTGGTTATCCTGGCAAGAAATACTTTCCGTTTTTCATGTTTTTCCCGTTCCTTATTAATGATTGGCAGTAGTCTTTGAATCGAGTGCTCAACCAGAGCATCTCTAGGCGCATTGAACAGCTTAGATATCTCGTCAAGGGAAGACAGAGACCTTCGACTAATCACGAAGGTTTTTTGGGTGCGGTTTTGTTTTTTTAATTTTTTATTTTTAATTTCACGGGCTATGGATTCTAGACTTTGAATATCTTCAGCCAAATGATCGAAAAGAGATTTTTGTTTGATACCCAATTGCGCAGCCACGATGCTGATGGCATTTATGCATCCTCCCGTCAGCCTGAAAGTCGCTCGCACGGATTGCTTGCCTTTTAAATCAGAGGTTGATGCCAAGGGTAAGGAAAATTTTATTGTTGATTTTTTTTTGTCATTTTCCATGAGATTTGCCTCCGTAATTTTATAATTACTTTATTATATACAATTTAATTAGTAATTCAAGAAAATTTTTACAAATTAATCTTGACAACATTGAATTCTATATTATTTTTTAATTAAAATATTTTCATCAGCGCATGGTGGTGAATAAAAATCAATCAAGTCAATAGGTTGCAATTATCAAATTTAAACAAAAAAGGAGGGCAATATCATGTTTTACAGAAGAATTTTTGATCTTCCGACATGGGGATTCAGGAGAACGTTTGGTGAATTGGATCAGTTACGAAATCGGATGGATGAGCTATATGGCGCCTTATCCGGCGGAGCCTTTCCAAAGCTTTCGGCAGGTGTATTTCCTTTGACCAATATAACTGAAGACAAG
>Ga0315535_1000934_pt1 | contig 19977 bp, 18 predicted proteins | sample SalMarSW160220MG_2_FD_203092 | JGI IMG/M metagenome (GOLD analysis project Ga0315535, IMG submission 203092) | Salt marsh sediment microbial communities from the Plum Island Ecosystem LTER, Massachusetts, United States - Salt Marsh Sediment SW1602-20 ... | reverse complement strand
ATATTGACCTCCAGGGCATTAGCCTCCTGGTTATTTCCTGACCTTGACCTGTTTCCACTGTTGACATCAATAACATGGAGAGCTTCTGTATGCTCAATTATAAGATAAGCTCCATGCCTGAAGGAAACAGTCTTTCCAAAAAGTGCCTTGATCTGCTTATTGACACCGAAATGATCAAAGATGGGGAGCGTATTCTTATATATCTTGACAATCTTTTCCTTTTCGGGAGCAATCTCCCTTATGTATCTCCTTATATCTTCCGCCAGGGCAAAATCGTTGATATGGATACTGTTAAAAGTGACATTCAGCATATCGCGAAGGATAGTTGATGTCCGGTTCATCTCCCCGATAAACAGCCTTGGAGATTTGATATCCCTTTTAATTGTATTGAATGCAGATTCCCACTTATGGACAAGCTCACGCAGTTCCGAATCGAGAACTGCCACTTTTTTACCCTCTGCTGCAGTCCTGACAATAACACCGTAATTCCTTGGTTTGATACTCTGTACAAGAGCTTTCAGCCTGGCTTTCTCTTCTGAACTCTCAATCTTTGATGATATCGAAACCTTATCGGAGTAAGGCATCAGCACAAGATTCCTCCCTGCCAGGGATATCTCGGAAGCCAGCCTCGGTCCTTTTGTTGATATAGGTTCCTTGGTAATCTGTACTATCACTGTTTGTCCTGCAGTCAGTACATCTGTAATTTTTCCGTCCTTATCAATATCACGTTCAGGTTTGAACCTGTGTACAGGGGGAATACGACCCTGCTTCTGCAGGGCCAGTGAATAATATTTTTGCTGCGTTCTGAATTGAGCACCCAGGTCCAGGTAATGAAGGAATGCATCACGCTCATATCCAACATTAATAAATGCGGCATTTAGTCCGGGCATGATTTTCTTTACCTTACCAAGGTATATATCCCCGACAGAAAACCTTACATTACGTTTTTCCTTGTTTAATTCAATTAATTGCTTGTCTTCCAACAAGGCTAAAGAAACTTCGGAATCACCAACGTCAATGATTAAATCCTTGTTTACCACTTCAGTATATTAATCTGAGTAATTATGTCACCGGTATACCGACATACTGATATAATAAACCTAAAGATCATCAGACCTTTAGGCTTAATATAATAATCTAATGACCACTAACTGACGTTACTTCTTCTTATGTCTGTTCTTACGCAAACGTTTTTTACGCTTGTGTGTGGCCATTTTATGTCTTTTTCTTTTTTTTCCGCTTGGCATAGGAAATTATTTCTTAACGTTTGATTTGACTTTGGTTATGAAAGTTTTAGCTGGTTTGAAAGCCGGAATATTATGGGCGGGAATAATTATTGTAGTATTTTTTGAAATGTTCCTGGCTGTTTTCTTTGCTCTTTTCTTTACGATGAAGCTTCCAAAACCCCTAAGGTAAACGTTATTACCTTTCACCATGGAATCCTTAACAGTTTCCATCAAGGCTTCAACAGTCTTCTGTACTGTTACTTTCTCAATACCAGTGTTCTTGGCAATTTCATTAACAATGTCTGCTTTAGTCATTTTTCGTGAAGTTTAAAATTCAACAAATTATTTTGCGTGTGCGTTTTTTTCAACTGTGCAAATATAGAAATATTATTTGTTTAAATAGAAACACTTATAGAATAATTTTTTTTTTATACTTTTATTAGTGCCTTAAATACAATGCAATAGAAGATTGATTAAAACAGGGCAAGATAAGGATAAATAATTGACCCCGGAAATTAAAATTTACATAAAGCATTGATAGCTCGCATATTCATCAATAAATATTATGCCTGGTTGTATAAAGTGGTTTTTTTTATAACTTTACAAACCGGTATTTGTTTAAATGATAAACTCTTAACTATATGTCAATCAATAAAGTTATTTTAGTTGGTAATGTGGGAAAAGATCCTGTTATAAGGTATTTTGACAAAGGAGTTGCCAAAGCCACATTCCCTCTGGCTACCAGTGAAACATATACCAATCAACAGGGAGAGACTATAACTTCTACGGAATGGCATAATATAGTGTTATGGCGTGCTCTGGCCGAAGTTGCAGAAAAGACCGTCAAGAAAGGATCCCAGGTCTATATAATCGGCAGGATTAAGACCAGGTCTTATGTAGACAAAGAAGGTGTCAATAAGTATATTACTGAGATTCTGGCTGATACATTATTACCTCTTGACAGGAAACAACAATCAGGATACACAAGTGCTCAGTCAGGACAAGGGAAATCAGATGCTCCCGGATCAGAAGTAAACGAACAATCGGAAACCTATGCATCACCCGAAAGTGATACAACTGATGATGATTTAGACCTGGAAAACAGGCAGGGGACCGATCAGGGAGAAGATGATCTGCCCTTTTAGCTGTCATACTAATTGAAATCCCATTGGAACCATATCATCAACTATCATCACTGGCAATCATTACAGGCATTACTGTTAAAACCCCTGATTTTAAAATATTTGTAGGGTTTGCAGTTCTTGCTTTATTACTACTCGGATCTGCGCTTATGTCTGGCTCCGAAGTAGCTTTCTTTTCATTCAGACCGGAAGACCTCGTAAAGTTTAAAACAACAAAAAGCAAAAGGGCAAAGAATGCACTAAGGCTCTATAACAGGCCTGAAAGACTTCTGAGCACAATACTGGTTGCCAATAACACAATGAATATTGCCGTGGTTCTCCTCTCTGCGTTTCTCAGCTCGGGCTTATTTGACTTCAGCGGGGAACCTGTGCTGGGATTTATAATAAACGCAGTGGCAATAACCTTCCTGCTGTTATTTTTCGGGGAGATAATGCCAAAGGTCTATGCTTCAAGGAACCATGTGGAAATGGCTCTTTTCATGGCTTATCCTCTCACAATTCTTGAAAAACTCTTTATGCCGCTGACATCAGTACTCATCATGTCAACCTCGTTTGTGAAGAAAAGAGCCAGATCGCACAGTGCTAATATAAGCATGGACGACCTGTCTGACGCACTCGAGCTCACAGTTGAAAATTTCGATGAGGACGAGAAAATACTTAAAGGAATTGTCAATTTCGGGAATATCAACGTGAGTGCAATAATGTGCCCGAGGATGGATGTTACTGCCATTGATATCAAATGGCGCTTCAATAAAATAGTATCGGTCATTATCGATTCGGGCTATTCAAGGATACCTGTCTATTCAGGTTCCTTTGATAATGTTAAGGGAATACTGTATTCCAAAGATGTACTCCCTTTCACCTCCAATCCTTCCAACTTCAAGTGGCAGGCTTTACTGAGACCTCCTTATTTCGTACCGGAGACAAAAAAGATAAATGATCTTCTTAAAGAGTTTCAGACAAAGAAAATACATATGGCCGTTGTGATCGATGAATATGGTGGCAGCTCAGGTATAATAACCCTGGAGGACATCCTGGAAGAGATTGTCGGTGAAATAACTGACGAGAGTGACGAAGTTCAGGCATTGTTTAAAAAGCTGGATGACACAACGTATATATTTGAAGGTAAGATACTGTTAAATGACTTTTGTAAAGTCTTCGAAATAGATGAGAATATGTTCGAGGATGTACGGGGTGAATCGGAAACCCTTGCAGGACTGATACTTGAACTTACCGGGGAGATCCCCCAAAAAGACCAGGTCATACAATACGAAAGGTTTATCTTCAGGATAGAAGCTGCTGACAGAAGAAGAATAAAACAGGTCCGTGTCGAAGTAAAAAAATCTGAAAGTGAGAATAAAAACGAATAGCTTCATTTTCATTCTGATAATCCTGGCCTGGTTCCCGTCATGTAAAGAAGTTGCCGTACCCAAGCCCAGGGGCTATTTCAGAATAAACCTGCCGCACAGGAAATATGTGCTGTTCGATGCCGGGAAAACCGGGGGCAAAAACCTCCCGTTCTCATTTGAGTACCCGGCCTACGGACACCTTTCCTTTAGACCGGAAAATGGCTCTCAGCCGGGGTGGTTCAATATAGAGTTCCCGAAATATAAAGCTAAGATATACTTTACGTATAAAGATGTTAAGAACAACTTTGCTGGACTGATGGAGCAAACATATAAAATGAATGTTAAAAACCATATAGAAAAGGCTGACGCCATTAATGAAAAAGAATTCAATAACTTCAAGGATAAGGTATATGGAGTTTTATACGACCTCAAGGGCAATACCGCCACTGCTGTTCAGTTCTATGCCACTGACAGCACCAGTCATTACCTGAGAGGTTCACTATATTTCTCCGCCGAACCGAATTCCGATTCACTGGCACCGGTTATCAATTTCTTCAGGCAGGATATAATTCATCTTATTGAAACCCTGAAGTGGGAAAAATAACTTTTATAGTTACTAATGGGCTGTATAACAAAACATTATCTGAACGAATTCTCTATCCTGGGAGTCTGGAAAATTGAAGAGGACATTGATGCCCTGATGGAGCTTGTTGTACTTGATAATGATGAAAAGAAGAAATATAAGAGCTTCAGCAGTACCTCGAGAAAACTTGAGTTTCTCAGTGTAAGGGCATTGCTTTCGGAATTGCTTGGTAAAGAAGCAAAAATAGTTTACAACAAGAATAATAAACCTTTTATTAAAGACGGATCACGTTTTATAAGCATATCTCATTCACACAAGTTAACGGCAATTCTCCTGAGCACCAATGAAAAAGTGGGGATAGACCTTGAATATATGAGCAGCAATATCGGGGCTATCGCTTTCAAATTTATTAACAGGAAGGAGAAAATCACCAGAGACAGGGAGGACCGGAAATACCATCTTTATATTCACTGGTGTGCCAAAGAAGCACTGTACAAAATATGCGACAAGGAGGGTATCAATTTCAGGAAAAACATAACGATAGAATCCTTCAAGGTTCAGGAATCAGGTGAAATTACAGGTCATGTAAAAACTGATAAGATTGATGATTCATTTGAGCTCTTCTATTCCAGGTACGATAACTATGCAATAGTATGGACCAAAAAGAACTATGAAACCCACATGTAAATTCTACTCAAACATTGTTGAATATAATCATGTATACATGTGTGCTCCATAAGACCATTAAAGAATAAATTATATTCTTATGAAAACAAACCATTTCCCGGATAAAAAAAGTGTTGCCCTGTTGCTCGATCCGGACAAAGCCACCGGTTCATCACTGGAAAATCTCCTGAGGATTGCAGAAGAATGCCGCACCGATTATATTTTGGCCGGAGGAAGCATAACCTTCAACAGTGTGGAAAACCTGATAGATTATGTAAGGATGATGACCTCCATTCCTGTTGTGCTTTTCCCGGGAAATCTACTTCAGCTGACGCACAAAGCTGATGCCATACTACTCCTGAGCCTTATCTCGGGACGCAACCCGGAATTACTGATAGGAAATCATGTTATTGCAGCACCATACCTTAAGGATGTAAAGGACAAACTTATTTCTGTCGGTTATATTCTCGTAAATTGTGGCAACAAGACTTCTGTTGAATATATCAGCCAGACTGAAGCTATTCCGTGTGATAAACCCGAGATAGTGATGGCCACTGCCCTGGCTGGTGAAATGCTTGGCATGAAAATGATCTACCTTGAAGCCGGTAGCGGGGCATCCTCACCTGTACCCGTCAGCGTGATCAGGTTGGTCAGAGATAATATTTCCATACCTGTTGCCGCAGGCGGAGGAATAAGAACTGAGGATGAAGTGGAAAAAATATTCCGTGCTGGTGCCGACATGATAATACTTGGCAACGGATGTGAAGAGAAACCCGGACTTCTCAGGGCAGCATGCAAGATACGTGACAGCCTGTTATAATAATCCCTGCCCTGTCCTGTTTTACGATTGAATGCCCTGTTTACTTTCCCTCTGACCTGTACTATTATCTCGACAGCTCATATAAAGGAGTACCGGTACATGCATTAGGATATGGTATCTTACATAAAGAAGATAATGTTGCAGCTATATCGGTCATATTCACGTCACGTGTAACCACAGCACGATTCACCGACCATCCGTACCATATCAGGGGAACATGAGAATCATATTCGTACGGGGAGTTGGAGTTGGTGATATCATCGCCCTCAACTTCAACCCAGCCGGGATTAAGAACCAAAATAACATCACCCGAACGCTGAGGGCTGAAATTATTAATGATACGCTTCAGGTTACCATTGCTGTAATCATTGGCTTCAAATGCCGAATATGGATAGGCTGCCGTCACTCCCGTAAACTGAACAAGAAAACGGGCCACCTTCTTCTGTACTTCATCAAGGGATAACCTGGCATCTTCAATCAATGTCCTGTTAAGAAATACCTGCCTGTCTGAATAACCTTTTACCCAGTTTCCCTCACCGTATACAGCATTCAGGTATGTTCTCAACAACTGGAGTGCCTGGTATTGCTTGAAATAACCGGCAGGAATACGACGTTTCTGAAGAACAGTTGGCACCTCTGAAATACCATGTGCGGATGTAAAATAAATAAGGACATTTTTCTTTCCAATACTGTCATTGACGAATTTAAGCAGGGTCTGAATATCATTGTCAAGCCGAAGGATAGCATCTCCCATCTCTACAGACGACGGACCGAACCTGCGACCTATATTGTCAGTTGCTGAATAACATATTGAAATAAAATCCGTCTCATCATCCTGTCCCAGGTGTTCTTTCTGAATTAACCTGATGGCAAAATTTGTTGTAAGAGTGTTTGCAAAGGGTGTTTCCCGGAGCAGTGAATAGCCATTCTTGAAGCTGCTGTTGCTTTTCGACCTTATCTTCTTAAGATCATAGGGAAAGTAATTCCTGCCGTCAAAACCCTTCTCATAGGCATTTGAATCGGGCAGACAATCTGCATAATTATCAGCGGATTTATAAAGGCTCCAGGTTCCGTCCAGATAAGTATCGGGGAATCTCATAGCATTGAAATCTGATACCCATGCCGGTAGCTCCTTCAAATAATAAGTACTCGACATCCATGTACCTGTTGAATTGTCAAACCAGTAGGCAGCATCAGCTGCATGTCCCGCTGAAAGTATGGCACTGCTCTCCTTAATTCCAACAGCGTATACCTTTGATGCATTATTTGTTGCCATCTTGAGCTCATCGGTAAAGGTAGATGCCTGCAGATTAACCGGGGAATGTAACCCCGACTCAAAGCTGCCTCCAACAGGATCAACATCTATATCTTTTGTACAGTAAATGAGCTCATTTTTCAATGGAACATACCAGTTGTCGGAAGTAATGCCATGATAAGCCGGTTCGGTCCCGGTTGAAATTGTTGCATGCCCGGGTGCAGATTGTGTAAGCATATATTTAAAGGAGGAATTTCTGAAATATGTGCCTTCGTTAATAAGTCTTTTTATCCCGTCCTCTCCAAACCTGTCGCGAAATTTCTCAAGCTGATCATATTTCATCTCCTCAACCACAATTCCAATAACAAGTCGGGGCTTGTCAGGAGGCAGGTAAGCTCCCTGCCCTGATGCTTTTATAATAACGATTACCAGTAAAAATACTGACAGGTATCTTTTGAAAATAAGACTAATGCTATTCATTTTCTGATGTAATTTCTCCGGGGACCACCTTTCCAGGATGTTTCCCTTTAAAAGGTAAGGTGCAAAAATACTGGTTTTAATTACAGAACCAAATGTTGCGTATTATTTAATAACTATAAAACGTCCCCTGACCGTTCCTCGTATATTATTGTTTGTGATAATTATGGTATAGGTACCTGCCGGCAATGACCATATTTCCGTAACTATCGGGATACCAGTGAAATACTCAGTATTATATTCCTTCATTAATCTGCCAGATATATCATATATTCTCAGGTTGACCAATCCGGAGAAGCTTCCGGGAAGCAGAATATTTATTTCCGTGGTTGCCGGAACTGGGTATATTTTTGGAATAATTTCCATGGTGGTATCTGCCGGAGTCTGCTCCGGTATCATAGCAACGGTAAGATCTGTCCTTTGACCATCATAGACTATTACATTATTTACTGTTGTATCGCGATAACCTTCTGCGGAAAAAGTGATATTCCATGAGCCAGGTGCCAGAAACCTTGTAAAATTCCCGGTCAGCGTATCTGAATATACCTGCGAACTATCGATGTCGTGTCCCGCAATAAACACTTCGGCAGGGACAGGCAATGATGTCTCAGAGCTTATAACCTTACCATGAATACCATATAGTGCATTGCCAAGGTATTCCAGCAGGGAATGATAGTTATTATCCCATAGTAGCGGGAGTTCAGGTTCCGGAGTAACATATTGATTATCAAGCTCAATTGTAACTTCCCTGCCCTGCAGTTCCCAGGTAATGAAATCCTGCCTTCCTCCGTTTACGATATACCAGACAGCTCCCCTGGTAACCCCGTTATCGAGAAAAGTCATATAGCCGGGACCAGCATAAAAATGAGCTGTATCGGCATATGCCCTGCTGATGTTATAAAACCACTGATTGTCAGCATGTAGTATTGTCAGCCATTTGTCCCAAGGGTAATTTACCACTTCTTCCCCTGAATGGAAATTAGCTGAAAGCACAAACCTGTGATTCCTCATGTATCTTACCATGTCAATCGTCTCCTTCTGCCTGACAGTATTCGGCGTTGCGGGATCGGGGAAATTACGGTTAAGGTCATAACCATTGGCATTAAAGCGGATAGGATCGGATATTATATCGCCTCCATTGTACGTTCCATCAGGATTAGCCAGCGGATTGATATATATCCTGAGATTATCCATCAGTTCAGTAACATAACTGTTGCTTCTGTAATTCTTCAAAAGGTAATCAGCCAGTCGGAGCATCAGTATAAAGCCGCCTGTTTCGTTACCGTGTATGGTTGATGAGTAAAAAACTTCAGGTTTATCTTCATCATTGCCGGCGTTGCCGGTGATCTTAAGTGACAGTACCAGTTTCCCTTTTACACTGGTGCCTATTGTATCGAGGCTGCAGAGGAAGGGATAGTCCCGGGCAAAACTCTGCATTATTGAATCGTACTGGGGATATGAGGGATAAACATTCCAGTCGGAAAGGATCTTCCTGGCGGGTACAATAGAAAATGCCTTACGGAATGGCTGCTCAATTATTGTGTAACTGTATTTCTGGTTTAGGAACCAGTCGATAGTCAGTGGCGAGAGGATGATTGTCACCGTATTACCGTTTACCGACACCACCGACACATTTCGCGACAGCTCGCTAAGACTCCTGCTGCCAGGGAAAAGGATCGTTACCTCAGCCTGTCCCCTGGTTTCGACAATCTCTTTTAATTTTTGATTCTTAAGGGAATCCTGCTGTGCCCCTACAGGTAATGTAAAGGAAACCAATGAGATCAATATGACCAGAAGACCCTTGACCATTTACGGGAGACCCATTATACATTAAATCTTATATGCAGTACGTCGCCATCCTCAACTACATAATTTTTTCCCTCAACATAGAATTTACCGGCTTCTTTGCAGGCATGTTCCGATCCAAGGCTCACAAAATCATTATATTTCATAACCTCGGCTCTTATGAAACCACGCTCAAGATCACTATGTATCACTCCTGCAGCTTTTGGGGCCGTCATTCCTGTTTTTATAGTCCATGCCCTTATTTCCATCGGACCCACGGTGAAAAAGGTCTGCAGATCAAGCAACTTGTACGCTGCCCTCACCAGTCTGTCTACACCAGGTTCCGACAATCCTGCATCGCTAAGAAAAGCCATCCTGTCATCCCTGTTCTCAAGTTCGGCTATTTCCGCCTCAATCTCACCTGCAATAAATATTATCTCTGCATCCTGGCCTTTTAGAAATTCCCTGAGCTTCTCCACATAATTATTTCCGTTGACAGCAGATTTCTCATCAACATTGCAGACATACATCACAGGTTTCATGGTCAGTAGAAACAGATCATCGACCCATTTCCTGTCATCTTCCTTAACTTCCAATGTTCTGGCATTATTAAACTCTTCGATATGATCGCGGTACCCGGCAAGCACCTCCACTCCTTTCCTGGCATCTTTATCACCGGTCTTTACAGCCCGCTGCAGCCTTTCAATCTTTTTAACTACCGATTCGAGGTCTTTAACCTGCAATTCCAGATCAATAGTCTGAAGGTCGCGCACAGGATCAACTGAACCATCTATATGAGGTAAGGAATCACTGTCGAAGCAGCGCAAAACATGTATAAGGGCATCCGTGTTCCTAATATCACCCAGAAATTTGTTACCTACCCCTTCTCCCTTATTGGACCCCCTTGCCAGGCCGGGAATATCAACTATCTCAACCGTTGTAGGGACGATTCTGTCCGTAACCTGATATTTCGCAAGCTCATAAAGCCTTGGATCAGGTACCTGTACAACACCTATATTCGACCTGGTAGCACTGAAAGCAAAGGCATTGGTCTCACCCCTGGTGTTGGAAATACAATTAAAAATTGTCGTTTTACCAACATTGGTTATCCCTATTATTCCGCATTGAAGAGCCATGTTTTTTCCTGATTGGTTCGTTGACTGCAAATTTATCACAATTATAGAGATAATTGCAATGTTAGAGTAATTAGAGTACTTCAAGTACTTCCAGTACTTAGAGTACTTAGAGTACTCTTAACTCTTTTTCTTCTATCTTTAAACCTTTGATCCGGTTTGCTATCTAAGAAGTAAATTTGACCATCAATTGAGAAACAAGAATAATGACGATAGTCTAAAGGAATTACTGAAAACCGACCTTAATAAAGGGTTCAGGATACTGGTCGAAAGATACAGCTCCCGGTTATACTGGCATATCCGTCGCCTTGTGATTCTGCATGAAGATGCCGATGATGCTCTGCAGAATACATTTGTTAATGCATGGAGAGCCTTGGGTGATTTCAGAAGCGAAAGTTCATTATATACCTGGCTGTATACCATTGCTACCAATGAGGCCCTTGCCCTGATTAATAAAAGGAAAAAAAATGAAACGGTTTCCCTTGATGACCTTGAAGGTTATTTTGCAAATTCACTTGAAGGAAATACCTGGTTTGATGGTGATGAGGCCCAGATAAGGCTTCAGAATGCCATTCTGAAACTTCCTGAAAAACAGCGTGTTGTTTTTAACCTGAAATATTATGAAGAGATGACATATGAAGAGATGAGCTGTGTATTGAAAACATCAGAAGGTGCACTTAAGGCATCATATCATCATGCCGTAAAAAAAATTGAAAAATTTATCGGGGAAGATTAAACCTTTTAGATACTTAACCATCTAAATATATGATGAAAAAGACAGAAGAAACAACAGGTAAAAATCCATTCAAAATACCTGAAAACTATTTTGAAGAAGTGAACAGAAAAATAATTTCTGCCACTATGGGTTATGACCATAAGGTCAAAAAGATCAGTTTGTACCGAAGGGTAAGGCCCTATGTGGCTGTAGCTGCTTCGGTAGCAGTCCTGGTTCTGTTGAGTTTTGTTGCCCTCAAACTTTTTCAGCCGGTAAAAACCACAAACCAGGTGTCAGAATTCGTCTATACTGAATCCACAGAATCATATTTTGATGACATTGATATCAGTACGATTGAGAAAGACGCCGCATCAATTGATATCTATGATGAAGTACCGGATGTCAGTAATCAGGAGATAATTGATTATCTTTTGCTCGACAATGTAGAAATTAGCGATATTTATGATCAACTTTAAGTTTATAAATAATGAAAAGGATATTAATTGTACTACTGATATTATTGTCATTCCCTGTATTAAAAATAAATGCCCAGAATACCAGTATTGAAAAACTGAATGCCTTTAAGATAGGATTCTTTACAAAGAGACTTGATCTTAGTACTACAGAGGCCGAAAAATTCTGGCCGGCCTACAATGAATTCCAGGATAAGAGGAATGCCCTTCTGCTCGAAAAAGCATCAATAATACGCAATTATACAAGGAACAAAAGCAGCCTTACTGATAAACAAATATCTGATATGGGCGACAGGATAATGAACCTTATCACAGAAGAATCAACCCTGGCTGTAGATTTTCACAAGAGGCTTAAGGAAATACTCCCTCCCGGAAAGGTAATACTCTTCTACCAGGTAGAGAACCAGTACAAAGCTGCTCTCCTCAACGAGTTGCAGGGTAACAGGCCACAACAACGTTCCGGCACACGCAGGGAGTTTTGACCTGAAATGCTGAAGTCTGAAGGATATCAGGCATCTTTTAAAAAGGAATATGAACCAAGATCTGACAATGGCACTGTCTGCTGCTCGCCTGTAGACATAACCTTTACCGTTACCGAGTTACTTTTTATCTCGTCTTCACCTGCCATGATAATATAAGGTATTTTCCTGGAATCGGCATATGAAAGCTGCTTCTTCAGCTTAACAGGATCGGGATATATTTCTGTCATAATGTTATTCCGGCGCAAGAGTCCTGCTATTTTCAACGCATACCCGGTCTCTTTCTCACCGAAATTCACTATAAGGGCTTCTGTGGATGGCACCGTTATCTCATTAAACAATCCTTTATGGTTTAAGACATCATATATCCTGTCGGCTCCGAAAGAGACCCCGACACCTGAGACACCTTCCATCCCAAAAACACCCGTCAGGTTATCGTACCTTCCTCCGCCGCATATGCTACCAATTGTAACATCCTTTGCCTTTACCTCAATGATGGCTCCTGTATAATAATTCAGACCCCTGGCCAGGGTCAGATCGAGTACTACGACAGAATTAAACCGTTCACTTTCAATATATGAGAATAAAGTTTCCAGTTCTGTTATTCCGGTTAATCCTGTTTCCGATTTCGCCATCACTTTTTTCAGATCCTTCAGCTTAGCCCGGGTATTGCCCGACAGGTTCAGCACCGGCTGCAGATCTGAAACAGCCTTATCAGGGATCCCTTTGGCAGCAAGCTCAGCATTAACAGTGTCAAGTCCAATCTTATCCAGTTTATCGATCGCAACGGTGATATCCGTAATCCTGCCTGGTTCGCCAATATACTCTGCTATCCCGGCAAGTACCTTCCTGTTGTTTATCTTTATGACAATTGTTATTCCCAGCTTACTGAAGATGTCGTCAATTATCTTTACCAGTTCTAATTCATTTAACAGGGAGTTGCTTCCGATAACATCCACATCACACTGGAAAAATTCACGATATCTTCCTTTCTGTGGCCTGTCTGCTCTCCAGACCGGCTGTATCTGGTACCTCCTGAATGGAAAGACAATCTCATCACGATGTTGCACAACATATCTTGCGAATGGCACTGTAAGATCATACCTGAGTCCTTTTTCGCATATTTTTGAGGAAAACCTTGCTGAATCATGCATGTTAAAATCTTCTTCATCAACTGATGATAGAAAATCTCCCGAATTCAGAATTCTGAACAGCAGCTTGTCACCTTCGTCTCCATATTTACCCAGCAATGTTGTCAGCTTTTCCATCGATGGAGTTTCAATTGGCTGGTAACCGTATAGCCTGAAGACGTGCTTAATAGTCTCAAAAATAAATTCCCGTTTGAGCATCTCTTCCGATGAGAAGTCCCTTGTTCCTTTGGGTATTGACGGCTTTGATGACATAGTATCTCAGATAATTACGAAAATGCAACGACAAAAGTATAAAGAATATACTCCTCCGCAAAGGTCATTACATACAAAAAAAGAGATTATTGGTGGAAATAAAAATAAAACAAGGGGCAATCCGGCAATAGCGGGGGAGAATGTTATTAACCGGATTGTCCCTCAAAAGAAACGAATTTATAAAATTACTGTATGAAAGGTATTACAAGCGGATATCTGAACAGCTGTCCCTGGGAAGCTTTTACCCCGGCTATGATAATACATACTACTTTCAAAATTGAAATGGCTACGATAAGAGGTATCCCTATTACTATAAAACACAGGGGAACAGCCAGTATCATATATAATAACATGGATAACTGGAAATTCATTGCATTCCGCCCGTTCAGGTTAAGCCATACAGATTCGTCCCGTTTTGAAAGCCAGCAAATCAGAGGTCCGATCACACCTCCGAATGGGAAAAAGAAACCCGCGAAGGCCGACAAATGACATAACATAGCCCAGTTTCTTTCTCTTTCTGATAGTACTCCGTAATCTTCCATATCATAAGATTTTATTAAAAGACGAATCCTCTGTGACAATGTTGCATCATTGTTATTTTTCGAGCCTTTTGAGATCGGCCGGTAAAAGTCCGTCGGGATTGTTTTTATTTATTACCTGCTGGTGGTAATAGTACATATTTGAGTCGTCTGTTCCTATCAACATTTTGAAACATATACCCGAATTCCTGTTCCTGGCCGGTCCGACCAAATGGAGGATCACTATTCCCGGTGATTTGTCCATTATGGCCTTTTCAATTTCTTCTTCCGGTACAATTTTTATGTTGTAGGTATAGATTGCTTTAATTTTGTCAATTGTGGATATTTCAGGTGACAGATCCTCTTTTTTGACGAGTATTGTCTTATCATGAACTTCCGGAGTGTACCTGTTATAATATTTCAGGTACTTTCTGCCTGTCAGTGAAGGATCTTCGGATATCATCCTGGCGTGCTTCTGCATGAACAACAGGATAGCCCCCAGTTTATAGCTGTAGTCAAGATCATCCTCACCTGCATAGGATAATGGTATTGCACATATCTCAGGCATCTCTCCAAGTTTACTTACATGCTTGCCCTGCAGAAGATTGATGAAATTATACTGGCCATGCGATTTATCCTTTTCATAACTGGTCTGGGTAAGTACTATAAAAGAATATTTCGGATCGAGTCTCCTGACATTGAACTCACCGACATCGATGAATTCATAAGGTGTAATTGTCCAGTACGACTCAACCGCCTTTTTAATATAAACATTGTAAGATGACAGTGGATCATCTTCCAGTACAACACAGGTTCTGGATTCTGTGAACTGGGTTATCTCATCCTTACTTGGGAATGGTGCCTGTGCATTCAGGTTTATAATCACCAATGCAAAGGCCGCTGCCATGAAATATCGCTTCACCGTCAGCTTATTTTTCAACCGGGATATACAATGGATTCTCTTCATCAAATTTACGTATATAAACAAACATCATTTGCTTTTTCTTCCTTCTCGACAGCTGAACATACTCATCATACAGTTTGCTGTCTTTCATAAGCAGAAGTTTTGTGTTTTCAATATTAAATTCAAGTATCTTACCGCTCTCAAAATCTATCAGGTACTGCTTAAGTTCTGTACGCGACATGTTTGACTGCCCGTACGGATAATAATAGGGATTGTAAGGATTATAATAATAACTACCGTACCCATACGGAGAATAATATGGATCGTAATAACCATACGGTGAGTTATAATAACGGGAATCATAAGTGGTAACATCAGCAACAAAGTGGCATATGCTCCCAACAAAGGTTATCCTGTTGAAATTGCCCTGTATCCGTATATATAACACTCCGTTTCGTGCATATCCCCATATATTATTCTCATCCACTTCCTGTCTGACCCCCATATTGTCATAGAAATATATCTTGCCAGGCTCCAGTACCTTCCTGAAAAATTCCCTGTCGTTGTAGTCAACTGATGTGAGAATCCTTGCTTTGGGCAGAGGCTTATTCTGCCTGACCTGGTTAAAATTAAGGTATATGCCGTCATTGAACCTGAAATCAGGAGTATATTTCACCATTTCAGTCTGTTCCTTTCCGCCCGGCTCATTCTGGTCCTGCGCATTAAGCAAGTATAAGAAAGAAGCCATCATCAATATTATCGCTGTAACTGTCAGTTTTTTCATTCTTACCATATACTTCTTTAATTCAGATATGGATCAGGAGTCCTGTCCTTTTGACAAATTTAACGTTTTCCTCTATAGGTTGATAATTTCAGTTAATGTATATTTATTATATATTTTGATTAATTTTACAGGATCCAAAAAATCACCTATGCTTTTGGAAAACGGAAATAACACTAAAAAAGCAAGTTCCGACAGATCTTATGCTGATTTTTTTGAAAAAATTAGCAGGAAAATAGAAGCTTATTCGATCATTGCCATCCTGTGTTTGCTTGGAGCAATAATACTTATTTCCTTTTCCCGGAATCTACTTGCAGGAATACTTGTCATTGCAGGTGCAAGCATAGGTTTAATTGCCGTTAGAAGCCTTTTCGCAGCTAACAGGGAATTCGGAAAATCACTCAATGAGATAGCTGAACTGAATGAGAAGAAAGATGTTGTGATCACTGATTTCTCACATAAACTCAGGGAACCTCTGAATAATCTTGTGATCATCTCGGATATGCTGATGGAATCAGGATTACAGAAAAAGCAGAAAGAATTGCTCGAAACGTTCATCGCATCGACAAACAACATGGTTACCACTCTTGACGAGCTGTCGATGCAATCGGCCGGAAATATAAGCTTTGAAACAAGAAAGTCAATCAGATTCAATCTCCTTTCCACCCTGCAGAACACACTCGATCTGTATATGTTCAAAGACAGGGCCAATATTGATTTTGTACTTAACAGAAAAGAATTCAGTGAAATAGAATGTTTCGGCGATCCAATAGCCCTGAAACAGATTTTCCTGGATATCTTTACAATAATAGAGAATAATGCTTCTGAGAGAGCTGTCACTGTCAATATAAGTCTGAAAAAGGAAAAGGAATCTCAAAAAGAGACTACTGTATCTTTTCGCATACAGACTGACAGGAAAATTGTCCTTATTGATGAATCGGGTATAGAGAAAAGCCTTGCTGCCCGACTTATTCAGTCAGGCCGGGGATCTTTCAGACAGGAATCCGGTAAAAGCTATACCGTGCTTACCTTCCTGATGCCCTTTGTGAATCCGGAACCTGAACCCAGGCACCGGGCCGTCTCATCCAAGATGGAGGAATTAATAGGTAAGGAAAAACCTCACAAGGATTTGAAGGATTTGAAAGTCCTGCTGGTTGAAGACAACCTCATCAACCAGAAAATAACCTTACTTACCCTCAGCCCCCTGGTAAGCAGTATTGACACGGCCTGTAACGGCAAAGAGGCTCTGGATAAATTTGGTACCAATAATTATGATCTTATTCTCATGGACATACAGATGCCCGTTATGAGCGGACTGGTAGCAGCTGAAAAGATCAGGGCGCTGGAATCAACAAGCAATTCACATGTTCCTATTATAGCTATCACAGCCAACGCCATGATAGGGGATAAAGAAAAATGCCTTGCTGTCGGGATAGACGATTATATCAGCAAGCCTTTCCAGCCAGCTGCCCTTATCGATAAAATAAAGAAAATCATCTGAGCTGCTTACCCGAGTGGCTTGAATCCAATAACCATTATATCATCAACCTGCTCATTCCTTCCGATCCAGGTACGAAAGTTCTCTTCAAGAATAGCTTTCTGATCCTCCACCGGGAACTTATGAATAGTCAGTAACAGGTAACGGAATCTTCGGTACATGAACTTCTTGTTTTCTGTCCCTCCAAACTGGTCGGCATATCCGTCGGAGAAGAGATAAAAGATATCATCTTCCATTATATCTATTTCATGATTGACGTACTCTATACCATCAGGATTCATCCCTATGATCAGCTTATCCGGTTTGATCTCATGGAGTGAGTTGTTGCGTATATGGTACAGAGGCAGGAAAGCTCCTGCATATTCCAGCTTTTTCCTTTTTTTATCTATGACACACAAACTGATATCCATGCCGTCGCGTATGATAGTCCCAATATTCTTTTCCCTGCTGAATGTCTGCTCGAGACTTATATTCAACACACCCAGTATCTTCGACGGGGTCTCAATATTAGCTTCATTTATTGTTTTTTCTATGATATTGAGGCCTATCATAGACATCAGGGCACCGGGCACGCCATGCCCCGTGCAATCGGCTGCAACCACAAATACCCTGTCCCTCTTTGAACCTATCCAGTAAAAATCTCCGCTCACAATATCCTTAGGATGGAAGAAGATAAAAGCATCCTTGAAGTGTCTCCTGAAATACAGTTCGGAAGGCAGAAGTGCTTCCTGTATCCGCTGGGCGTATACCAGACTATCTGTCATGTCCTTATCTTTTTGTTCCAGTGCATATTTCTGGTTTGCAATAAGGTAAATATCCTGGTCCCTCTCCTTCAGAAGCTTCCTGGTATTAGCAAGGCTTCTCGTCTGAAGAAGGGTCAGCCAGAATACCACAGCTATGATAATAACTGCAGATATTGAATAAATAGCAGGAGGATAAGGAAACCCCAACAGCCAGCAGGGTATAATCCTTTCAATGTCTGGATAATGAGCTAAAATTTCCGTGTAATATATTATTTGCAGGACTCCCATCGGTAAGCACAAAAATAGGGTAATTATCTGTACTTTATAAATACCCGGAATTAAAATAATCAGTGCCCTGCCAAGATTATTTCATCCTGCCCCTCTCGGGTAAGTCTGCTATATTTCTCTGACGGAGAGCTGATAAAGGTACCCAGTCCCAGAGATTCCCATTTTTTGTCTACAGATGCTATGGTGGCCTTATCAGAACAGACTATATTAGGCCATCTGCGCGGGAATCCGCCTTTCCTGTATTTCTTGATCGTCCCGTCGATAAATAATGATGAAGGGGCAATATATTCGTGATCGCGCAGCGGATCCGAGTTAGCAAGTATCTGCCATGCAACAGTAAAATAATCACCTGTATCGACCGTATGGTCCACGGCCAGTATTAATCTGAAGAGCCCGTAGGGATCATTGGCCCTGAAGAAATCCTTAACCTTGTCGATTACATCCTCATCCTTCGATCTGTCAACTGATATAATGATCACAGGTATATCCTCCTCGAACAGTAGCATATCAAATTCCATGATGATATCCCTGTTAAATAAATCATTTTTAATCTTCAGTACCGTGGCAGTATCAACCTTATTCACCGTTCTTCCTGCTTTCTCCTCGGCATGTTTGATGGTAGCATCTATACCTGCCTTTCCTCCGAACGAGAAATCGTCTGAACAGTGATCAAGTACATCCAGTGGCCCCCGGCTGAAAAAAATATCTTTCCCCGGGTCAATATTGGCAAATATATGTACAAGCAGCTCCTTGTATTCCCTTATATTGATATCCCCGTTAACCACAACTATGTATTTGGTAAACATCATCTGTCCGGCTCCGAATAGTGAATGAATGACTTTCATGCCCTGGCCGGGATATGTCTTATTTATCTTGACTATTACCAGGTTATGGGCCACACCGGCATCCGGCATATGAAAATCCTCTATCTCAGGCTGTAAGGTAAGGCGTACTGGCGAAAGGAATATCTTTTCCGTGGCTCTGGCGATCCAGGCATCCTCCTGGGGCGGGATCCCTACTATTGTTGCAGGGTAAACAGCATTCCTGGAATGTGTGATACATGTTACATGGAATTTCGGATACCTGTCGGCCAGTGAATAGAAACCGGTGTGATCACCAAATGGTCCCTCCATGCAAAGCTCTTCCCGGGGATCCACATATCCTTCAATAACGATATCGGCGTCGGCAGGTACATACAATTCGTTTGTAATGCACTTCACGAGCCTGACTTTCTTTTTTCTCAGGAAACCTGCAAGGATATATTCGTTGATATTTTCAGGCAGAGGAGCTGTAGCAGAATAGGCATATACCGGATCACCTCCCAGTGCCACAGAAACAGGCATCCGCTTATCCTGTTTCTTCCATGCCTCAAAATGAGATGCACCTGTCTTATGCCGCTGCCAGTGCATGGCAGTAGTATTCCTGTCAAGTATCTGCATCCTGTACATGCCCACATTTGTCTTGCCGGTTACAGGGTGTATGGTATGGACCATCGGCAGTGTTATATACCTACCCCCGTCATGGGGCCAGCATTTGAGCACAGGAAATATTCCAAGGTCCGGATGCCTTTGTATCACCTGCTGACAGGCACCCCTTCCCCTTTTCCTGGATGGCATTAATCCGGCCAGTTTCAGAAAGGAAGGCATGGAAGCTATCTTCTGCAATAAAGGACCATCACTGCCGGTAACCATTGAAAAGACCCGCTCTATCTCCTTCCCTGCTTCCTCAAGATCCTTCTG
>Ga0315535_1000933_pt1 | contig 19993 bp, 27 predicted proteins | sample SalMarSW160220MG_2_FD_203092 | JGI IMG/M metagenome (GOLD analysis project Ga0315535, IMG submission 203092) | Salt marsh sediment microbial communities from the Plum Island Ecosystem LTER, Massachusetts, United States - Salt Marsh Sediment SW1602-20 ... | reverse complement strand
ATCCGCCAGGGCTTGCGGTTCTGCCTGTAAATCAAGACAGGCATTTCACTGTTGCGTTCTGCCGAGGCTAGGCACTGTTTCCACCATGTGGCCACAGCAAGCTGTTCCTGCCTTTTCACCTCTATCGATAACCCAAAACAATTCGTTAAGTCGTTCCCGCCTACAGCCGACTGGTTCTGATTTCGTTGAACCGTTGCAATGCCTTTGAGGCATTCCTCCTCCGGGAAGTCTAGCTCTTTCATCACATTGTAAATGATGGAATTGAGCATGTCGGCAACTTCCCTTTCCCCCGTCTGTCCCTTCGTTCTGATGTTAATACCCATGGTCGCTCCGTTAGCTTAACACATCAAAGAACCCTTTTCCGTCGTAGCGCAAAGTCATGCTGAACGGCTTGTTCTTAGGGTACTTAATTTGACTGTTCAAGTGCAGTGTTTTTGTCAGGGCGTTGCAAGTTGCAACAGGTCTCGCAAGGTAAAGCGCACGAACACCCCCATTCTCAACTAGCCACTGAGCAAGTTGAGAACTTTTGATCTGACGATTAGCAGCTTCGCGCAAGGTCCCGGCGTACCGATAGACCGAATTGCGATTATCGACGTCTTCCAAAACGGCTCGTGCAACTAAGATGTAAGCATCTGAACCATTCTCAGCATAACGGCGACCTTTGCCAGCATTGCCAGCGCCACGAATGTCCACGCTCACCCGAACAGCTTCTCGAAGTTCGAGTAGCAGGTCGCCCCGTAGCACGTCCTCACATATGCCCAGGCATTCCGCTAAGAGGTTGTATAGCGCCTTGTCCTTGCGGCGCACAGGCAAACCCCCGTTAGCTGCTTTGTCTCGAGCTGCCGCAATCCTTTCACGTATGCTCATTGTCGGAGACCTCCGTGCATACGATACCAATCTGGACGCTGTGCTATACGCAGAGCGATACGCTCACGTATAAGCTTTAGGGCTTCCCAAGTTGGTTCATAGTCGTATTGAAAGCGACTAGGCAAGCTTCGGAATAGATAATCGGGATCTAGCGGCGCATCGCTGTTGAAATTGTAATCTCGAAGCTTCAATTCCGCGGTAAGTTGGTTGTATCGCTTCACAAGATAGAAGCCTTTGTCGTAGAAGAAGCTGACGTGCCCTGTGTTAAGCGTGAACTCTGAAGGAATAATCTTAAGCACACCCAGTTCTCCGCGTGCCTTCAAGCTACGCGCAAGCGACTTGGGCACCATTTTGATTTCGCGCCACTCAGCGAAAAGATGCTGATCCATAAGCTCTTGCGGCGGGACTAAGTTTAAGCGAGTCATTGCAAACCCTTTGATGTATGTTACTAGCCCCAAGCCGCCGGCTACGCTCGCGAAAGCAGCAAACCACTAGCAGTGTAGCGCAACGCTGCTTTCGCTGCTACAGGCAGCGCTATTTGGGCAGTTCTTTTTGCGCAAGAATTCGACAAGCGGGACAAAACCATTTTCCATCTTTGTGCAGCCATCCCTGTCTGCGAGCTTGTTGTTCGACATCTCTTTTTGCGGCTGCAATTGTACGTGCCATCGAACCAGGCTGGCCGCCTTTGTTGCTTAAGCAGGACGAACGACCAAGTTCATCTCTTCCTAGTCTGTCTCTTTCTTCAAGCGTAGTGTCACAGTGAATTTCTATCCAGTAGCTCATATGCTTTCCATTTCTTTTCGCTTCCAAGCACCAATATCGTAGAGGATATTCTCAGCTTTAGTCTCGTACCATTCATAATCGATATCGTCAGGTAGCACGTCCGGAAGGATCATGAGCGGCTTGGCGCCTTCGGTCCTAGGCACTTTATTGCCGGAGCGCGCGTAAACGATCTCGCCAGGAACGTCCTTAGCGTAGTACCAGCGAACTGTCTTGCCAAGGTACTCGGTGCGCCCTTCCTCCCAGACCTTAACACCCCCACCTTTGACCTGGCGCACAGCTACGAAGCGCCGAATGTCTTTGCATTCGCGAATCGTCCTGTGCAGAGGAGTCTTCTTGCTGAGATACGCTTGCACAGCGTCGGAGCAAACAAGAGCTTCTGGATTCTTGCTCAACACGCTGTTGTGAGCTGAACCGCGCTCGCAGTACCAGCCTTTGGTCTTTGTCTTCCCGTCTGTCTTGATCGCGATGTAGTTATTGACGTTGGCGGAGTAGATAGCCTTGTACTCAGTTTCTTCTGTCTCAAGGTTCGTATGCTTCTCCCAAGCTGCAAACAAGCTTTCCATCAGTTCATACTTGTCAACAGGGCACGCAATGACAATGCCGTCAGTGTTGGCAGAAACGACTGGAATACCGTTCAGCTCCAGGATCTCAATCATCATAAGTAATGACAGCTGACCAGTGATAGTAACCTGAACCATATTTGGCACGTCATAGACTACGCTGTGCGGGTCAGCAAGCTTTCCGAACACACCGTTGTTGGCGATCTTCAACCCGTTTGCTTCTGTCTCAGCTACCTTGTAGACGGGTTCCTTCTCCGATACTTTTTCCTTCTTCATGCGCGCGACAAGATGTTTTGCATCAGTGCGTCGATCAACCATCGACTGCAACGCACGTAGAAACACATGACCAAGATGGGGAGGAGCAAAACCGTTCTTCAAGATCAAATTCGGATAATAGCCTGTCACATCCCTATCGAATATGCGCATGTGATCGTTGGCCACAATGGCTTGCGCGCTTTCCTGACTATGCAGTCCGCCCATGCCAACCTTGTAAGGCTTACCAGCGATAGTGACTGTGCGCTGTCGTATTGCGTCGGGGCACACCGCGTGACCCGTATCACCAACAACAATCAGCGCGCTTTGCATCTCCCAGAGAGCTTGTTGAAGCTCGGGTGTCTGGAATTGGATATAGCCTGGCGGTTGATAATAGAATGTCTGTCCGAAAGATGAACCGAATTCCTGCTTCTTTGGTAGCGCGCCCGTGACCTTTTTGATCTCGGCTTTTATAACTTCTTCGGCCATCTGCGCGTCGGATCGGCTTCGGAAGTCCTGACCGTACTGCTTACCAAACTGAACACGAAGATCGATATGCTCTTGCAGATGTTCTTTCAGAAAAGCAGTAATTACCGTATCGTTCACGCAATACCACCGCGTGCAAATGATTTGATCTGGGGTCAGAACAGTGCTAGGCTCAAACGGAAGGTCCTGAAGCTTTGGAACGTGTAGACGCGCGCCGTAGGTCTTCAAGCTGCCAAAGAGCGGGGCAATCTCAATAAGGTCAATGTGGTCAACCTTAACTTCCTTAGTCTTGAACTCCCGTAGGATTTCATAACCGCGCATGTTCTCAAGAATGATTCGATCGGAAGCGTATTTGATCTCTTGCGTTGTGCAACCGCGTAGAGCGAGGAAGCACATTATCAAGTCGTAATTGTTCGAATTGAAACCAAGCGTCGTGAAGCTAGTTAGGATCCAGTTCAGCATCTTAATATCGAGTGGCTGTTGCCCTTCGATCATCTCAAGATAAAAGACCCAGCCCGTTATAAGGCTGGTGAAAACGATTAAGAAGTAATTGGGATAGACTTCAACATCGAGCACAAGTTCCTCACCAGCCGCCGCGGCAGCGCTGAGTTCGTTGAGCGTCATTACATGTACAGGAAAGCGGCAAGCTTCTTCGTACCCTGGCAGGTAGTCAGAAGCTAGCCACGTTGGCTCTGGCGGTGTTCGTTTCTCCTGCTCCTTTTTCGGAGGCTTTGGTATTGGAGTGTCCTGCCAAAAAAGTCCCAGACTGTCTTTCCGCATTATTGATTCCGAATGCGTTGCGCAATGGTTGCTGAGCCTAACTGCTCTGCGATCTGCGCGCAAGCTTCGCGTTCAATATACTTAGCTAGCCGAAGCGAACGACCGTAGAAACTGCGCCCAGCTCTCCGCATTGTCGCCCGAACATACTCGGGCGACATTACATCCGAGTTCCAGTGCGGGTGCTTGCGATAGAGCTCATGAACTTGGTCTCTGGTTGCCATTGAAGTTCCGTTCCTAGGAATTATTGTTGCGAGCAGCAATAATTTCAAGACGTTCAATTAGTTCAATTTCGGAGATAAAAATTCCACGTTCGCTAAGTTTTCGTCTAATTCTTATCAGTTCCGAATTATAAGCATCTTCAATCTGCGTAGGGCTTTGGTAATGAAAGAAAGAGCTCATATAGCTGGAAGTCTGCTCTTGTTGGCCTTGCCACCATTCCCTTGCTGCTATGTTCGAATAGACTTCTGGCTGATTCCATTCTTCGTTATAAAGGGCTTTTGCATGCCCACTTTGTTCTCGATTTGCCGATTTGAAACCACGAGAAAACATCCTGACAAGTTCGGCATCGCTTTCGAACTGTTCGATTGTGTGACGACCATCTAGAACAGCGAGAAGAATGTCTTGGCAGATGTCTCCACGATCATAGCCTACTGACTGAGGAACAAGTTTGTTTACTCTCAAAATGAGTTCCGCTTCAGAATTTGATTTGCGGATGTATGGATATGCAAGCGCATCAGCACGAGCTTGATGAACAATCGTTGCCCAGCTTGCCGAATGCTTTGCTAGTCGATCCTTGAGCATCCACGCTCCCCTGTAGGTAAGACCAAGACGCTCAGCTAATTCTGTAGCTCCGCAAGGCTTCATTGCCTCGATTTTGTTTATCTTTTCATAAGAAAGCTTGTGAGCGTGAAATGGTGTTCCTTGTGTTGGGGCATATTGCGTGTAGCAATCAGCGCATTTGAACTTTTTTCTCGACTTGATAAGATAGTGGTCTTTTGACCCGCAGTTTGGGCAACTAGGTCCGTCTGGGAAGTGGGTGTGAATATATTTTGTGAATGCATTCCATTCTAGATCAAAAGGTCGACCTTCATCTGATATACCAAGGCGATGCTCCTTGTAAAGAGGTTTAACCCCTTTGTTATGTTTCGAGCGACGAGTACCCATTACATCCGCATCCCTATAATGGCACCGCGCAGGCGCTCGCCAAAGAACAGCGTTGGCTCAGGATATCGAGTAAAGTCGGCATGCGTTGCAACGCCTTTCAGAAGGTTAAGCATCTTAATCTGATATAGACCGCTCACGGGCAGGCCTTCGATTTCAAACGACGCGCCTATCTCTTCTTCGTTGTGCGTCCGCATCACTCCATCCTGAATGTAGACGCGACCGACGTTGTCAGCGAAGCTGTTCAGCATATCCAAGCCTTCAAACAAGCGTTCATCGACGGGTTGCATCTCAACACTGTGGTCAAGCACCTTACGCAGATCCGGCCAGTTGACTTCTAAGAGCTGGGTACGAATCCATCGTCCGTCTGTGTAATGAAATGTGACTGAGTTCTTTGTCAGCTGGATGCTAGTAGGGGCTTCGTCGATTCGTAGGACTTCGCGTACAGCTTCTCGCGGAATGTTGACCACAAACGGCATCTGCACGCTTAGCCAATACTCCACCAGACAAACGTTGTTGGTAGCGAATGCTGACTGCTCGCGAAGTAGAATTCCATTGGTCCAGGGGCGGGAAGCATCGTCGCCGACAAACGGATAGATGGTCTTGAACGCCTGCAGAAGGACTTCCCCGTCAATATCTATGTGCTCGCCTTCAGGTTCAACGTGAGGCGTAGCTCCTTCGACTGTATCAATGAACGCACGAAACTTGCCGCTCTGCACGCGCAGGCGGTGTGCTGGCGTCATGCTCAGCGTGATTGTTTCTTCCCCGCACTGCGAAATCGCTTTGACAAGTGTCTCAGCTTTTGGTGTGCAATCTATGTCAAACGGAATGGGACTGCATAAGGCTAGGGAGCCGTTAAACGCCCGTACAGTGCCGTTCTCAATGCGGAAGTGCGTCATTGCAGGAAGGAAGTCTTTGCGCGCTACTGCGCCCATTACGAAGCGAAGCTCACGAAGCATTTTTGAGGTCCTTCTCTATCGCAACAATTGCACGCCATACGTCTCGCGCTTCTTCAATACTACGAATTTCCGCTGTGTGATAATCTTCCTTACCAAGATGTTCCGCAAGCCTTCTGTAAAGTTCCCCACGCTTGATCCTTTTATTCTGCCATAGCGGGTCAAGAATTTTATGAATCTCTCGCCTTGCTTTTTTAATTTCAGGTGTTGGAATAACACCCAACGGATAGTCAGAAACTTCCGACTTGTGATGACAGCCAACAAAGTTCCCGCAATTGGGGCATTTCCAGAACGGGAGATCAGCTAGGTCCGGTCTATGGGAATAAACTTCTTTTCCGTTCGTAAGACGCGCCGTAACTTCTTTCTGACAACAGCAACACCAAATTTTTCTAGTTTTGGGCATCAGAAAAGCTCCCTAGCACGTTCCTTGAATCGCTTGGATGCGCTTGCGTTTATTGTAGCATTAATCACGCCATAGCTCCAAAGGTTATATGCAGCACGAGATTCATAGACTTGGGAAAGACGCTCGTAGGTAAAACCAATCTCTTCAAGATGTTGAAAGAGCACGTCCTGCTCAAGCGGTGTCAGCGTTGAAGCATGCTGCCCAGCGTCGTGCCTGCTTGGGCTTTGCTCGGAGACAGAGATCGGCCCCCATTGGGGAGTAACGATGCCACCAAAGGCTGCTGACTGGATCCAGGAGGAACTATCACACGACCACCAAGGGAAAGCTTCCATAATCGGAATAGACGTAATACCAAACCCGTGAACCTTAATGCGCGGGCGCCCAGATCCGTCAACAAGGTATCTTCCCCATATGCGATCAAGCCAGACCATAAGCTGCTTGGTGCTGGAACCAACAAGACCGCCAAGCGTGATATATTCGTAATTCTGGATATACCATTCCAGATAACGTTCGTCTTCGCCAGCATGAAAACAGGGGAGTGGCTTCACGCCCCGCGCTTCCATCTCAAGCTGGTTTCGATATGTTTGAAGCGGATCCCCGATTCCATCAAGCACAGATGCGATCTGAATTCCGTCCTCAACACGAATGATATCTGTGTTCCGCTGTATGTACTCGCAATACTCTTTCACGCTCAGCTCAACGCCCAGCGTATGTGCGGAGAAGGCGCCCGAGTCAAGAAACACGTGAACAGCGTCTTCGCGCATTGCGTCGACAAACTTCTGCTTGCCCACATAGTGGAAGCTTTCCAGAATATTCTGAACAGCGTCTACTTTCTGTTTCTCGTGATCCTCAAGCTTAGCATATCGGCCGGAGTTACCCCCGGCACGATATCCATTGGTATACATGGCAGCAAGATAGATCTTCATTGATGGTTACATCGCAAGCTGAAGAAACTCGCTTCGCACTTCGGGCTCTTCCTTGAACACTCCGCGCAACGCGCTAGTGACAGTATGGTGGCCTTGTTGACAAATTCCTCTGCTTTCCATACATAAGTGCCGAGCCTTGATAACCACACCGCAGCCTTTCGGTTGCAAGTGCTCCACCATAGCATCGGCGACCTGACAGGTCAAGCGTTCCTGAACTTGTAAACGCCGAGCAAAGATATCAAGAAGCCGCGAAAGCTTGCTGAGACCAACGATGCGCTTTTCAGGTAGATAAGCGATGGTTGCTGTACCAAAGAACGGAGCTAGGTGATGTTCGCAATGGGAATAAAATGGGATATCCTTGACGACTACCATTTCATCAACGCCTTCGGCACCGTCCTCAAACGTCTTAAGCACCTCAGCGGGATTGCGTCCGTAACCGCTTGCCCAGAACTCCCAGGCTTTAGCAACACGCGCAGGCGTCTCGCGTAGTCCTTCGCGCAGTGTGCGATCAAGCGTCAAGCCTTCGATCTGAAAAAGGAGCTCACTGACAATTTCAGCAGTTTGATTCTTGTTCATAGGTAATGCTTCATCTTTGCAGGTTCGGAGATGCTGCCCTTTTTATCGTAAGAAGCAGCGCATTTGCGCGTCTCTTCCACTCGGCAACTGGCAAGATAGACACCAGTGTCCGCGAGCTGCATAGGACCAACGTATTCAACAAGGCACCGGGCCATGTTTTCGGCGGTGGGATTGAACGGAACTTCAACGACCGTTGGATCTATAGCGCGAAGCTGCTCAAGCAAAGGATCTTCTGACCAGATGAGCATATGGTGATCCCAATTGTCCTCAAGCCACATGCAGAGCTTTTCCTTGATGACTCCAAAGTCAATCACGCGGCCTACGGAATCTAATTCTCCTCGACAATAGAAATGAACCCTGCCATTGTGGCCATGAAGGTATTTGCACTTGTTTTCATGGCCTACTACTCGATGGCCATAGCTGAAGTCGTGATATCTCTCAGCTGTCCATGACATTATGTATCTCCTTATAGGTGCGCTTTTCTTTGATCAGCACGACACTCAGACGTTGAATGCCGTATTCTTTTGCTATATCGTTTTCTGGCCTAGGATCATAAAAGACAGACTTCGCCTGCTCGACAGTTAGCTTTCGACGCCATTCAGCGCCTTCTCTATTATGTCTTCGTCTATCGATCCAATTTTGTCTTCCTGTTCCCCATTGAAGATTTTCTTTCTGATTGTTTGAAGGTTCCCCGTCTAAGTGCCTTCCTTGTTCGCCGTATCTAGGAGCTCGATCGAATACCATAAGAACAAGACGATGTAACTTGCAAGTTTTTCCACCTAACGAAAGTATTCTATAACCCCATTTGTCAATATCGGGAACTCTCCAACGGCATTGCCCAACATCCCAAACTGCTCCGTCAGCATAGATACAAAACACTTCTTTGTTGATTTTTATTAAATGAGATTCGAATTCTCGTATCGGTGGATTTTCAAGCTGTTTTATATCTCTGAATAGAATAGATGGCATGTGCAGAACTCCATTGCAAAGTAATGCAATTATACACACTCCTTAGTAACGTTGCAACATCGTTCCGCTTGCCAGCTCATTTGGTACGTTCCTTTTCATAGGTGATAACTTCGGGAAGACCGTTTATCTCAAAAGCAGTGCGTCGCATAAAGCAAGGCCCGCAAGTGCCGCAGTGCTGCTCGCCCGCTCTATAGCAGCTCCATGTCTTGTCCAACGGCGCACCAAGCTTGTGCCCAAGAGCTACGATCTCGTGCTTCATCAAATTGCCAACAGGCATCACAACGCGCACCCTCTTCCCGTCGGCAACAGCAAACGGAAGCACATCGTTGAAGCGCGCAATGAATTCTGGCTCATTATCCGGATAGGCGCCAGCCTCTTCAAGATTGTTACCCAGGACCAGCGTCTCAAACCCCCCTGCTTCAGCTAGAGCGGTGGCAATCGAGAGCATGACGAGGTTTCGAGCAGGGACCCACTCATAGGCAAATTCTGCACCTTGTTCCCCGCCCGCTATTGCACTATCCGCGCGAAGCAGCGGCGAGTCTTCCGGCTTGTAGATTGGAAGTGGCATCATATGCAAAGGCACGTCGAACGCTTCCGCAATGTCATGCACAGCTTTGACTTCGGGGCCCTCCGCGCGACTGCCGTAACGGAAGTGAAGAAGCTCGACTTGGTAGCCTTCTGCCTTAGCCCATGACGCTGCAACCGTGCTGTCAAGGCCACCGCTGCATATCACAAGCGCTTTCTGATTGTTGGAGACCTTAGGCCTGTCAAGACGGAAGCGTCCGTCCTTATTGAATAGCCACACACTGTAAGGTTCGAGCATCTGGGAAACGTGACTTGACGGGAAATAGTGACGCGCGCTGGCAAAGAACACTGCCTGCGGCTTCCATGAGAACCAGATCGGCCTGTAGTTGGCAGCGGCAAGGATCATATCCGGATGATCGTCATGCGTTGCTAGAATAGCATAACTACCTTTGAGCTTGGCAATGCACTTTGCAAAATACGCACCGACAGCATCAGGAAGGCAATTGCGCATTTCCTCTTGGGCTAGCAGTTCAACAATAGCAGCGCTATCGATCGACGTCTCAAGCTCATTCGTGCGAAGCTCTTTATCGTTTGCGATTGTGCCGTTGTGAACAATTGCCCATGGACCAAAGCAATAAGGCTGCTGATCTGTTGGCTTCTTATCAACGACGTACTCAGTAGTAGGTTCGGCGCGCAAGTTGCCGATGCAGGAAGCTTTATCAAGTCCTCTTTTAAAGAAAAGGACAGGCTCGCTTCGCCATTCTGTTTTACGCTCTGGCTCTCGAAAGACCCAAGAGCTTCCTCCTCCTATTTCCGACTGAATTGAATTGACAATCCAGCCTCGCCCATCGCGTCCCCGTTCCATCGAAGCCGAACATATCTCATTCAGCCAAAAGTTGGCTTTCGAAAGATGGGAAAATTCAGGATACCAGATTGCAGCACCAAAGATCGCGCACATTTTAATTGCCTTCCTTCTCACGCAGACGTCTGCGTTTTTGAGCCTGTGACATCTTAGCCTTTGACTCTTCCGTATGAAGTTTACCTTTCATTCTTGAACTGTTTACACCGTGCTTATTACCTTTCATACATTCAGACAATTTTGCTTTGTGCTCTTCTGTAACTATATGTCCGCAACCGTTTTTATTTCCCTTTAATTTTTCGGAAATGCTTTTTCTTGCTTCTTTAGATAAAACAACGCCTTTTCCATACTCGTTTCCTATTTTTGCAATAGCGATATTTTGACAATGTTCTTGACTTTTCTTCTTTCCTTTAGACGCTAGTGACATGCGTAGCTTTGTGCTTTCCGAATGTTTAAAGCCGGATGGACTTTCTGCTACAGAAAGAATATTGTAGCCTGTGTCCGAGGCCTTATATTTGTCTATCCAATATTGTTCCCTTTTCAGAATCACATCAACATTGGACACAATTTCAAGTTGTTCAAATACAAATTTTTCTTCCCCGTATTTATTCCAGGCATTTTGTAATTTACGATTAGGATGTATGTTTTTAACAAGTGCATTTTTATGTTCTCGAAGGCGATTTTTAATACGGATGGAACTTCCAATATACCTCTTGCTGTTTACCTTATTGACAATCTGATAAACTCCAGAATAATCCATTATTCTAAACCAACCACCTTGTGTATCTGGATTTGAAGTGTATAGCCGAAGCGCATACAAGAGTCGACAGCCGCTTTGTGATTGAACAGGTTCTTTTCGGGGTCCTTGGCGTCCATAGGCTGAACGTAGACAGGACGATACCAATGCTCAGGCGGGCGGGCGGGATAGGGGTTTGCGGTGTGGCCAAGCGCATGAAGCGGAAGCCCATCTTCCTCTCGTATGTCGCCAGCCTCCACAACGTATTTCAGAGCACATGCTTGTTCAAGAATCTTTGCATGGACTTTGCCTGTTTTAGGACTGCATACGATCATAATCCCTCTATTTGGATCTATAGAAGATGTAAAATAGCCATAGGGAGTGAAAAGACCGCAATCGGGCGGCGAGAGCGTACCGTTTGTCTCGACTTGGACATGAAAACCTTCCTCCCATAAAAGCATCAGAAGGTTGTTCAGATCCTGCCTGAAAGGTTCCCCGCCTGTGATAACCACAAGTGGCTTTAAAACATCCGGTGCCAGAGTCCTGATTCTTGAAATAATTGTACGCGGGTGCATCTCTTCCCGCGTAGACGTGTAGTCGGTGTCGCACCAGGGACATTGCAAATTGCATCCAGCAAGCCGCACAAAAACAGCGGGTCGACCGCAGAGTGGCCCCTCGCCTTGAATGGTGCTAAAGATGGAATGAACTTCAAGGAATCCGTCAGGAAGGACGGTGACTTTTTCAATAGGCTGATTGTTCACTTAGATCTCCGGGAGATGGCTAGGGTGAAGCGATGCAACACCCTAGCAGGTTTCGGAGCGGAAGTCTATTTGACTTTACGCCGCTTCAGACTTCTTGGCTTCAGCCTTAGCCTTAGCTTCAGCTTCCTTAGCAGCCTTCGCTTTGGCCTTTTCCTCAGCCTTGGCCTTCTTGGCCGCTTCCTCAGCTTCCTTGTTGGCGATAGCGTCAGCGGACAGCACGCGGCCTTCAATGCTGTGGAACTTGCGCCAACGCGCATACTCGGCACGGACGTTGGCAACGTTCAGGCCCTGCTTTTCAGCATCTGGCATGCACTCACTGATGGCAGCGGGCGCACCACGTTCAGCGGACTTCTGGTCGAAGATGGCCCAGGCCTGGCCGCACTTGCCTTCCGGACGAGGGCGTCGGACACCATTCTGCTCGGGCATCTTGTTGGCTTCGCGCTCAGCAGCACGTTCGGCCTTCAGACGAGCAGCCGCTTCAGCCTTCGCTTTCTTGGCGGCTTCGCGTTCGGCTTCCTTGGCGATCTTTTCGGCTTCCTTCTTGGCCTTGGCTTCGGCAGCCGCCTTCTCCTTAGCAGCCTTTTCAGCAGCCTTGGCTTCTTCAGTATTGGGATCAGACATTAAAAACTCCTTTGACAATCTGATACAGACCCTGGCACGGGTTTCTAGACGTTAGCTATTATCAGAAAGAAAAACAAGCCCGACAGAAAAATTATTGTAGGCGCTGTTTCATCCAATCGCCAAGAGCTGTTGAGGACGTTGTTTTCTTGATTCCTTTTTCTTCAAGCTCCACCATCATGCGCTTGCGAAGCTCAAGAACGATCTGCTTGTTGGTGGGCTTGCCTGCTTCCTCCCAAACTTGGTCAGCATGGGCAAAGATAACGGGACGCGCGCCACCTGTCGGGACACGCGGGCCGGCTGCGGGCCGCTGTGCTCGCTTCGGCGTTGCTGGCGCTACTAGCGTCGCGGGGCGTAGCTTGCGCCGCTGTGCTGCCGTTTGCTGGGCCTGCATAAGCTGCTCGCTGGTCGCTGGTGCAACGCTGAGCGGAAAGAGCCCGTCCTCCAGAATCCGAGGGACACGAGCGCCGTAGACATATTTGAACTGAATTGCTGTTGCTGGCGGCGCTTCGAGCTCGTCAAGGACCGCTTCGATCTGCGCCTCAAGCTCTTCCATCCTAGCTTTCTGCGGCTGCAATGTTTCAAAGACTGAAGCTAGCGTATCGCGACGCATTAGGTCATCGAACGCTGGCGGGAAGTCTTTTCCGGTCATATTGTTGTAGAGCTTGTTCAGCTCTAGCGTCGTAAGCCCGTCGAGGAACTTGTCGCTTTCGGTGTTGTCGAAGATCACGCATTCGAACTTTGCACATTCCAGATATACAAGCCCGGAAAGAATCTCCGCATCGGTATGAACGTGGGTGACGCGGAGTTCATTCATTTCAATTGCAACGCGCATTGCTAGAAACCACTGCAGATGTGCTGTTCGATGGCAGCACGAACATCGTCGGCGTTGTTCTCTTCGTCCGACTTGTTCTCGTCACCTTCGCTGTTCTCAGCTTCAATGTCGTTGGCGGCGTCCTCGATCTCACTAATGATGGATTCGCACTGGTCGATTCGCTCCTGAAGAAGCTGGCCGGTATCCCCCTGCTGAAGACCTTCAGGCATATTGTCAAGCTTCTCCTGAGTCTCGTCCTGCAAGCTCTCGAACCCTTCCTTGATCTCGATCAGCTGTTCCAACGAATCGCAGGTTTCTAGCTGATCGGACAGATCGTAAGCAGTGCTGAGGAACTCGCTGGCGGTGAGCTGCGAGCGCGGAATAGGTTTAAGGCTGCGAATGGTACGCGACGAGCGCGGGCCAGTCTTGACCTCGGCGAACCAATAGCGGTCGCCCTTCTTAATGCCGTAATGAGGATATTCCTTACGGGCAGTTCGTTGAATTGCACGAGCCATTTTGAAATTCCTTTGTATGTGTGTTTCTACTTGCTCAGGGCACTCACTTTGAGCGCCCATTGATCCCATGAAATTTCCTCCACTGGTAGAATTCGATCATTGCATTATTGGAATTCCACCCTTCGTCCTTGGCGAGCTCACGAACGACATCAGCGGTCGGAACTTCCTTTTCCTCGACCTGATACGCATCCAGCGCATCCCAGATTGCGCGGCACTTGCCACCAGCCGACGGACGCTTGATGCCGTTGCGCTCTTCGCGGTCCTTCTCGATCTTGACGCCAGTGCCAGTGTGGCCATCGGTCTTAGCCGCCTTTGCCGCGTTCTTAAGATGATCTTCGTGTGCGCGAAGGCACATGCGCATTCCATCGTTGTTCAACTTGTTGTAGCTGATACCGGCTTCCTTGCACGCGGCGCGAAGTTCAACCTTACCCATTTCCGTAAACTTGTCCATCTTAGTCTCCTATGTGTGCGCTTCATTGCGCTTGATAGGTTTGTTGTATGATAGACGTAAAAAGTTGTCAACATCTATTTTGACTAAAATGGAATATCCGCGTCTAGCTGAGTAGCTCCGCTGGTTTCATTCTTTCCAAGCTTTTGAATTTCCGGGACTCTATCGGTTGGCTCCTCGGTGCCAAAAGCGGAGCCATCAAAACAGTGCGCCAGGATTTCAGGAAACTCTTTGTTGATCCAGACTCGCAAATGGGTGGCGTGAGGCACTTGATCTATGACTTCAAGCAGCTCTGGCGTCGTTGCGGGAAGAGGGTCTTTCGACCGTTCGCGCCACCATCGAACCGCATGTCGTCTCGCAAGATTGTTATGTTCAGGGCAGACAAATTCGTTATATCGGTTTAGTCCACAATAATAAGTCAGCTTTACCATCTTCTACGATAGGCATGTCGCCTTTGATAAGTTCATCCGTGCCCGCGCTTAGGTTCAGCTTAGTTTCGAACTTGAATTCGTGACCACATACACTGCCGTCGCTCCGCAACCCATCGCAGAACCTAAGGCTTGCGTGAACCCAGGTATGGCAGACGTCACAACACTTGACTGGCGCCATCCCTCCACCTTGGCCCTTGCGCCGCGGAATAACGGGATCATTAATCGGACCAAGACGCTTTGTGTTACCAGCGTAGTCGAGGACTAAACAATTCTGCTTGGGCCCTGCTGCAATGGCTGCAAGACGCTCATGCTCAATAGTAACGTCATAGCCAGGAGCAAAGACAGGTCGAGTTCCGCGTCCCATCATCTGCACCCACAGAACAGTCGAAGCAGTTGGCCGAAGACATATGATCATATCAATCTCGGGATTATCGTACCCAGTCGTAAGAACATTCGCATTAACAATGGCACGGAACTGCCCCGCTTTGAAAGCTGCAATAGTGCCATCGCGATCCTCGCTCCTGCTATGTACAACGCCAGCCGATACGCCGAGCATGTGAAGCATGTCTGTAATGTGGTCAGCATGCTCTATGCCCGTGGCAAAGATAAGCCACTTGCGACGCTTAGCTCCAAGCTCGAGAGCTTCTTTCAGAGCAGCGTAGGTGACTTCTTCTTTGTCAACGGCTGTTTGAAGCTCCTTTTCGATAAACTCCCCGCCCCGCATATGTACGCCGTCAACCGACAGAAGCGTGTCAGTTCTCTTTGGAACAAGCGGTACTAGAAATCCTTCGCGGATGAGGCGATTAAAAGCTTGGATACTTGTAATGTCAAAACAGAAATCGCTGAAGATGCTTGGCTCTTCAGTGCCGTTAGATCTGACAATTGGGTCAGTCAAAAGTCCGTGGCCAAGTCGCCACGGCGTTGCAGTTAGACCTATGATTTTCAAATACGGATTCACTTCGTACAGAGCTTTGAGAAAGGTCTGGTACATAGTGTTGTCATGCGGGCTGACAAGATGTGCTTCGTCGATAATAACAAGGTCAACGTGCCCGAATATCTCTGGACGCCTATAGACTGATGCAACACCTGCAAACGTGATAGCGCGATTATAGACTTTTTGACCGAGCCCGTCGCTGTAGATGCCAGCAGGAGCAAATGGCCACACTGTCAGCAGTTTCTCATAATTCTGCTGGATTAGTTCCTTACGGTGAGTAAGGATAAGGACCTTCTGATGCGGATAGATAGCAAAGACGCTCTGAAGGAAACGAGCTATAACGACTGATTTTCCGCTACCGGTGGGGAGCGCCAAGATCGGGTTGCCACTCTTCGTGCGGAAGTACCGCCAAATACTTTCTACAGCTTCGGTCTGAAACTGTCGATCAACGATATTCATTTGCGAGTTCGTAATGAGAGCAACCGGTCAGTTGAAGTTCTTTTAAGATAATCTTTGTAGATTGTTTTCCTTGCTCTGGTAACGTGCAAAACCAGTTTGCTTCCATGCCAGGAGTGCTATAGCGACAAGTCCGGCAGTTCTTGTCCGGCGCAGCTTTCTGATGACAGACCTGCTTGTAATCGCAGAAGCGGCACTTAAAGAAGCCTGGTGACTTGTTGATCTTTTCCGGCGGTTCTTTCTGCCAGACTAGCGTTTCGCCCCTTGTAAGATACTGGTCAGCAACAGTTGAGTTGAGCGGCACAAGCTCCGCATACAGGTCATCAGTGTTTTTGTTGATAGCTACGTAGAGCGCTACAGCAAGCCCCATCTCTTTCATATAAAGCTGCATCTGGACATAGTGCTCGAATCTGGCCTCGCGCACACCTTTGCCAAGAAAAGGGTTCCGCGTTGGATCTTCAAGATATGCGCGCCACTCTTTCAAAGGACCAGCAAGCTCAATGAACGACTTCTCGCTGTGCGTCTTGAACTCGCATAGTGCCGGAGTGCCTTCGGGCAGATCCGGGAGCATGAGCGCAACGCCGTCGCCACTCCCACCAGCATGTCCCTCAGCGAAGCTGATTCGAAACTGTTTGCCTTCTTCGTCCTGCTGATAGACTTGACAGCCGATCATAAGCAGAAGTGCAATGAAGCGTCCCTCTTCAAGATGGCCTCGATTGAATAGACGAATTATGCGCCCTTCGAAGTTCGACTTGACTGCCCAGTGAAAATTATACCACACAGCACGCGCACATTCCTGGCCAAGCAATGAAGCGCCAAGGTGGCTGCGATGTCCGTCTTCGTCCGTGCGATAAGCGTCACCAATGTTGGGTAGCACTTGCTGAAGATATGAGCGATAAAGCGAACCTTGATCCGCCTGCACCATTTCGTCGATCTTAGTGAGCGTCTGGTGCGCGATCGTGACATGCGGCATTTATTTTCCTCCTAGGTACGTTTTCGCTTGCATCATATCGAACTCTATCTTAAGGTACATACATAAACAAACACACCGGAGATGGAAATGAAGATCGAGCTTGCTTTTTCTCTGAATCGCCGCGTCCGTTTTGTGACTTACAATTTCTTCTTTGCAACCGAGATCAGAACTTATCGTGGTTGGCAATGTCACTCGGTTGGCCGTAATCGGGAAGTTGAAACCAAAATCTTTATTGCAAGCGTTGCTCAGATGGCTGATTAAGCTCTAAGCTCCACGCTTTGCAATCCTAGAAAACAAGGGGCTTGCGCCCCTTGTTTCGTGACTAGCCTTAGCTGCCCTGCGGAGGCTGGGCCCAAGGCGGCGCTGCCTGCTGAGCGGGGTGCTGTTGCTCAGAAGGGGATGCCGTCGCAGGGGCGGCCGGAGCTGGAGCACCAGTAGCCGGTGCCTGCCATGGGGCAGTTCCCGTAGTTGACTGCGCAGGCTGCTGAGGAGGGTTTGCAGGCGGCTGGGTCCACGGCTGCTGAGCCCCACCAGGCGGGGTCCATGTGTTGGCAGCCTGATCAACGGGCGGAGCAGCGGGCGGAGCAAACTGCGACGGCTGTTGCTGAGCAGGCTGAGCCCAAGGCTGTTGTGCAGGCGGCGGGGTGAAGCTCGGCGCAGTGTTGCCAGGAACTGCTCCGCCAGCCATTTCCACCTGCTCGTTAATGTTCTTGTACGAGGTGATATCGTTGCTTTCATCGTACTGCCCATCGGCAGGCTTCTTCTTCACCTTGACCTTGAGCGGACGTCCGTGAAGTTGCTGGCTGTCCTGCACCTGCAGAATGCCAACAGCATGAGCGATTGAAGACAGCTTTTTGTAAGCAATCTCCACCGTCTGCGGATTGGGGTGCTTCAGCGTAAGCTGATCAAAGAACTTCTGTCCCTTGTACTGCCCGTCCAGGATATCGAATTGGAGCTTGAGGTAAGCTCCGTCGCCGTTCTTGGTGGGCAGCATTTCCGAAGCATCGATCATCACGTTGTACCAGCCCGGCGGCTTCACAGAGAAGCCTTCAAACTGTTCAACGTTTGAAGCGTCAAAATTTAGTTGGACCATAGGTCACTCCTATTGGCGGTTGAATACGTCGATTCCCGACGCATGATAGAGAGCGCTCGCAAACGCATTCCATCCGTTTTCGGGTGGAGCGGGAATCGAAACTTCCCCCGAAATACCAAATCTGTTTCCTGCCATGTAAGATGGCGTTCTGCTTAGTCCCATCACCCTCCCTTTGTTTTGTGAGACTGCTCGGCTCATGTTCTCTTCTTTGCTCACGAAGACTGGATCATAAAGAAAACCTATGACGTCTGCCCACTGCGTGATGCGCTCGCGCTTGCCGTAAGTCTTCTGATTCTTTGGCGAGTGGAGCAGCAAGTCCCAGGAATCATATTCGCCAGCTGTGGGGTCCATGACCTTGCTTGGAAACACGTGGCAGGTGAGCACAATATTAATCCCATAGTAGACAGCAAGAACGTCGAACTGGCCAAGCAGCGTGTCAAACTCTTCGTTGGCTAGCGAGTAGCCCTTGCCGTACCCACCGTGGCAGCTTTCCATTGTGATCGTCTTCTTAGCGCCGGGTCTATACGTAGGGTCTCGACGGATCACAGTATCGTGGATCTGACGTTCCATCGCTGTTGCGCTATCAAAGATCAGTGTTCTGAATGGAAGCTGCTTCTGCGACGCATAGTAAAGCGTCTCATCCATAAAGGATTTCACTTCCTCGAACGACTGGAGCATCTGCGTCTTCGGAACCTGCACACCCGCATATCCAACTTCCAGCGGCACAAGCACGGAATCAGGTGCGCCAGAGCAGAGCGTTGTCTTGCCAGTCTTTTCTTGGCCCGCGATTATAATGCGCAGCCCCGTTCGGCTTGCACCGTTGGTGATAGTTGAATAGACGCTTTGCATCACTATTCCTCGATTGATTCTTGGGAAGCCTTTATAAGTATAGCAGATATTTGGTCTATGTCCAATAAACCTGCATTGGTGCGAGCAAGTTTATTAAATTGTTCAAGCAGCCATTCCCTGGCAATATCGGTAATCAAAGGATCTTCATTATTGTCGCCTTCGTCTGCTATTTTTGTTTCTTTGTCTTCGCCAGTATTGGTGATTATATCAACAAAATCCCCGCGTACTGTTGCGCCAAGTTCAGGCTTCATTCGAGCCACGTCTGTGCTTCTGAAGACAATGATTTCGCCTTCCAACCATATATAGTTATTCATCACTCCGCTCCAAGCTTCTGATCTTCTTCCGCGCGAATTTGAGCTGTTTCCGCGTCCTCAAGTTGACGCACCAAAGCTCTTACACCCGCAAGCTTTGCTACCTTGGTGCTACGAACAGTCATATTCTGTTCTCTTGTCTTTTCGCGCTGTGCGATCGTAGCTTTGAGCGTCTCGATATCCGCATCAATAGAAGCGTTCCGCTGATCAATATCAGCAACGAATTTCTCGTAGCCTGCGATCAGCTGGCGGAATGCAGTTACTTCCGAAAGCGAATCGACAACGGGCCTTGTGCGGTCAACTTCTTCCGTCATAGTTGGTCCTCATCGATAGTAAGGTCGATATTTTCATCATACCTAGTAGCAGCAAACCAGTAGGACTTAAGCCTCAGGCCGTTATCTTTTTGCCACTGCCTGATAGTAGCCCTAACACGAGTTTGGAGGTCCTCTTGTTGCTCCTTATCGATCTCCTCGAGTGGGTGGTTATCACCATCCTCATTCGCGCCGCACATATTGTCGTCCATGATCTGACCAATGTTCTCGAGCCAGCGATTAACGTCAAAGAACTTGGCTAGATCGACATTATTTTCCTGACACTCAGCAATCATAAATCTCAGGTGCCAAGTCCCGTCCTGGTCTTGGTCCTCACCAAGACTATCACCCTTGGCTTCAGCAATGATGGCCTCACGGGTAGGGGCTGGACCAACGGTGTAGTGCTCCTCGTCTATGGTGGCATACCACTGCCACTTGCCAGGGTACGGATGTTCACTTTCTTCAATCATGGCGTGTTCCTTTTAGGAATTACAATCTCAAGCGAAGGACTGCCGTCCTTGATAACAAGGCACTGGTCAAAAAACAGACGTTCTTCCTCTGTTAATTCCCGATATGCTTTGATTGCAACTTCGGGCTTCCATTTGATCAGTTCATCAATCGGAAGCTTAGGAATATTGGG
>Ga0315535_1000932_pt1 | contig 20021 bp, 18 predicted proteins | sample SalMarSW160220MG_2_FD_203092 | JGI IMG/M metagenome (GOLD analysis project Ga0315535, IMG submission 203092) | Salt marsh sediment microbial communities from the Plum Island Ecosystem LTER, Massachusetts, United States - Salt Marsh Sediment SW1602-20 ... | reverse complement strand
CTGGCGCGCCGTGGCGGCGCGACCGCGGTGGCCCTGGCCGGCGGCGTGGCGCGCGCCGGCGGCGCGCTGGAGGCGAGCTTCCGCGCCGGCCTGGCCGACGGGGTGCCGGTGCGCGTGGTGGCCGAGGAGCCGGTGCGGTTGGCGGCCCGGCTGGCGCTCTCCCGGGGCGCCGCATGAACGCCGTCAGGCGCGGCTGACGGTCGCCGCTCCGCCGGTAGCCGGGCTCAGGAGGTGCCCAGACGTGCCGCCGCGAACGCCAGCTGCGCCTGGGCGTGGTGGCTCTCGCCGCCCTCGTGCTCGTTGAAGCGGTAGAGCCTCAGCTCCTTGGGGCCGGCGTAGTGGTTGTAGGCCGCATAGGCGGTGGACGGCGGCACCACCCGGTCCATGAGGCCGGCGGAGAAGCGCGCCGGCGCGCCGGCGCGCGCCGCGAAGTTCATGCCGTCGAAGTAGGCGAGCGTCTCGAACACGGTGTCGACGTCGCTCCGGTGCACCTTGCAGTAGCGGGCGATCTCGGTGTACGGGAGCTCCTCGGCGATCTCCGCGGCGTGCTCGAAGTGGCACAGGAAGGGCACGTCGGGCATCGCTGCGGCCAGCTCGGGCGCCAGCCCGGCCAGGGCCAGGGTGATGCCGCCGCCCTGGCTGGCCCCGGTGGCGGCCACCCGGTCCGCGTCGACGGCCGGGTGCTGCCGCAGGGTGGCTAGCGCCCGCACGGCATCGGTGAACACGCGGCGGTAGTAGTAGCTCTGCGGGTCGAGGATGCCCAGCGTCATGAAGCCGGGATGGTGCGGCCCGCCGGCGGCGGCGCCGGGGTCCGCGGTGTCGCCCTGCTGCCAGGTGCTCCCCTGGCCGCGGGTGTCCATCACCAGGGTGGCGTAGCCGGCGCTCGGCCACAGCAGCCAGTCGACGGGGTGGCCGCGGCCGCCGCCGTAGCCGATGAACTGCACCAGGCCCGGCAGCGGCTCCCGGCGCTGCCTGGGTAGCAGCAGCCAGGCGCGGACCGGCTGGCCGCCGAAGCCGGCGAAGGTGACGTCGAAGGCGTCGAGGGTGGCCAGCCCGGCGTCGACGGGCGCGATGAGGGGCTCCCAGGCGCGCGCCTCGGCGTCGGCGAGCGTGGTCTGCCAGAAGGCGTCGAAGTCGTCGGGGGCGGTGAGCGGCGGGCGGTAGCGCTCGAGCTCGGTGAGGGGCAGGTCGTAGAGTGCCATGGCGGTTCCTCCTGCCCCAGCATGAGGCATGGGCCGCTGCCTACGGCCGCTCTGCAGCTGCTTGCGGCGCGTCGGCCGCGGGCTCGACCGGGCGCTCGCCTCTGAGCGCGCGCGTCTCGCGGTGCAGCAGCTCGGTGGAGCGGGCCATGAAGTCGAGGAGCAGGGCGAGCGTGGCGTCGTCGTACTCCGCCAGCAGGCCGGCCCAAGCGCCGGCGAAGCCCTCGAAGAGGCGACCGACGGTGCGACCGAACCGATCCGAGGGGTGCAGTAGCACCTTGCGCCGGTCCGAAGGGTCGCGGCGCCGCTCGAGCATGCCCGCCCGCTCGAGGCGGTCGATCACGCCCGTGACGGTGCCACTGCTGAGGCCGGTGTAGGCCGCCAGCTCGCCGGCGGTCACCGGCGCGCGCTCCGCCACCATGTCGAGCGCCTTGTGATCGCTGGCGCTCAGCCCCAGAAGCTCGCCGATGCCCGTGTGGAACATGACGACGGCAGCGCTCTGCTCGCGCCCCGCCTGCTTGAGCATGGCGAGCAGCTCGTGTCGTTGTAAACCTGACCTTGACAATCTGTAAATCCCTTCCCTATACTTCGTAAGTATCTCGGATAGACGAGAGATTAGACATGCCGAGATAAGTGTACCAGCCCGGAGGCTCATCCATGACGAACGTCACGAACCCTGCGGCCGAGCAGGCCGCCCATCGCCCGCCGGCGATCCGCGCCGAAGGCCTCGAGAAGCGCTACCCGGGCGGGGTTCAGGCCCTGCGAGGCGTGAGCTTCTCCGTCCCTGCCGGCACGGTCTTCGGCCTGCTCGGGCCGAACGGCGCCGGCAAGTCCACCCTGGTGCGCATCCTCACCACGCTGTCCCTGCCCGACCGGGGAAGCGGCGTGGTGGCCGGCCTCGATCTGCTCCGGGAGCCCGCTGCGGTGCGGCGCGCGATCGGGGTCGTGGCGCAACGCTCCGGCACCGACGGGAACGCCACCGGCCGCGAGAACCTGCTCCTGCACGCGCGCCTGTACGGACTTCGTGGCGCCGCGCTCACGCGTCGTGTCGAAGACCTGCTGCAGCGGTTCGGCCTGATCGCCGCCGGCGACCGGCCGGCGCGCACCTACTCCGGCGGCATGCGCCGCAAGCTCGACGTGGCGATGGGCCTGGTCCACCGGCCGCAGGTGCTGTTCCTGGACGAGCCGACCACCGGCCTCGACCCCGAGGCGCGCGCCGAGATGTGGACGGAGCTGGCGCGCCTCGCGGGCGAGAGCAGCCTCACCATCTTGCTCACGACGCACTACCTGGAGGAGGCCGACCGCCTGGCGCAGCGCCTCGCCATCGTCGATGCCGGCCGCGTGGTGGCCGAGGGCACGCCCGAGGAACTCAAGCGCGGCGAGCACGGCGACACCGTGTCGGTGGAGCTGGCCGACCCGGCCGCCGCGGCCGCGGCCGTGGCCGTCCTGACGCGCCTGCCCGGCATCCACCAGGTGGCCGCCGAGGGCCGCTCGTTGCGAGCCCGCGTGAGCGACGGGGCCGGCCGCGTGCCGGCCATCCTCGCGAGCCTGAGCGACGCGGGCATCCAGGCCGCCGCGGTGACCGTGGCGCGCCCCACCCTCGACGACGTCTACCTCCGCTACGCAGGGCGGTCCTTCGCGCAGGCCGAGCGGACCGGGGCAGGGGCCGACGCCCCCGGCGCGCAGGGAGGACCGTCATGACGGTGCTGGGACAGAGCGCCGCCATGACGGGCCGGCGGCTGCGCGCGCTGCTGCGGCAACCGTGGTACCTCGCCATCTCGCTCGCGCAACCCGTGGTATGGCTCCTCCTCTTCGGGCAGCTCTTCAAGCGGGTCGTGCAGATCCCCGGCTTCGGAGACGCCTCCTACGTGACCTTCCTCACCCCCGGGGTGGTGGTCATGAACGCGCTGTTCGCGGGGACCTGGGCCGGCATGACGCTGATCGAAGAGATGGACGGCGGGGTGCTGGACCGCCTGCTGGCATCGCCGTTACGGCCGGCCGCCCTGCTCGCCGGCGAGCTCGGCTACCACGCGCTCGTCGTCGCGGTGCAGTCGCTGCTGATGATCGGGCTGGGCGTCCTGGCCGGTGCGCGTCTCGCCGGCGGCGGTGCCGGCATGCTCGTGCTGGTGCTCGCTGCCGCCCTTCTGGCGAGCGCGGTCGCCGCGCTGTCGAACGCCCTGGCGCTCGTGCTGCGGCGCGGCGAGTCGCTCATCGCGGCCTCGCAGTTCGTGGCGCTGCCGCTCACCTTCCTGGCCTCGGCGTTCATGCCGGCGGGCCTGGCGCCCGGCTGGATCCAGGCCGTCGAGCGCTTCAACCCCTTCAACTGGGCGGTGCTCGCCGGGCGCGAGGCCCTCGCGCCCGATCCCTCCTGGGGCGCCGCAGCCGGGCACCTGGGAGCGCTGCTGGCGCTGCTGTTGGTGGCGGTCTTCCTCACGCTGCGGGCGTTCCGCGGCTACCGCCGGTCGCTGTAGGCGGGTCAGCGAGGGCCGCGCCTCTGCGGGCGGCCGCTGGCTGCCCGCAGAGGTTGCGTCCAAGCACGGTGGGGTTCGGCAGGTGGTGGCTCAGGGCGGCGGCGCGACCTGTCAACTATAGTTGATATGGCGGCTTCGTGCTGCTAGCATGAGCGCATGCTCGAAGCGCTCGGCTCGGTCCTTCGCTCGGGTCGCAAGGAGCGCGGGCTGTCGTTGGCGGCCGTCGCGGAGCCGGCGCGGATCTCGGCCGCGTACCTCCACAAGCTGGAGCGCGGCGTCGTCGCCAACCCCTCGCCGCGCATCCTCGCCCGGCTCGCCGTCGTGCTCGAGTTGCCCTACATGCGCTTGATGGAGCTCGCCGGCTACCTGAACGAGATGCAGCTCGCCGAGGCGCGGGCGCGTCTTGCGCCGAAGGCCCATCCGTTGGCGGGGCAGCAGCTCACGGACGAGGAGTGGAAGCGGGTCGGGGCCTTCATCCGGAAGCTCGTAGCCCGGCGGCCGTCCTAGGTCGTCGGTCGCGGGCGGGCGACGTGCCGGACGGCCTGGGCACCTCGTCCCGGCGCTGCAGCGCCTGGCGGCCGGCGCCGCCCCGACAGCGCGGCGCGGGGGAGGGCGCGGCCCCTACACGTCCCGTCCGCGCAGGGTGGGGTCCAGCAGGTCGCGCATGCCGTCGCCGAAGAGGTTGAACCCCAGCGACGCCAGCAGGATGGCCAGGCCGGAGAAGATCGACACCCAGGGCGAGATGAGCATGTAGTCGCGGCTCTGGGAGAGCATCAGTCCCAGCGACGGGGTGGGCGGCTGCGTGCCCAGGCCCAGGAAGCTGAGGCTCGCCTCCACCAGGATGGCGGTGGAGAGCGACAGCGTGGTCTGCACCAGGATGGGCGCGAAGATGTTGGGCAGCACGTGGCGCACCACGATGCGGGCGCCGCTGGCGCCGACCGCCCGCGCCGCCGAGACGTAGTCCCAGGAGAGCACGGTGAGGGCGGGCCCGCGCGCCAGCCGCGCGAAGATGGGGGTGTACACGATGCCGATGGCCAGGGCGGTGTTGACGCCTCCCGGCCCCAGCACCGCCAGCACGGCGATGGCCAGCAGGATGATGGGGAAGGCCAGCAGAACGTCCATGACGCGCATCAGCAGGCGGTCCACCCAGCCGCCCCAGTAGGCGGCCACCAGCCCCACCAGCGAGCCGAGCGCCGCCGACAGGGCCACCGCCCCGAACGACACCGCCACCGACACCCGGTAGCCGTAGAGGATCCGCGCCAGGGTGTCGCGCCCGAAGTTGTCGGTCCCCAGGAGATGCCTCCAGCTCGGGCCCTGGAAGCGCGCCAGCACGCTCTGGGCCAGCGGGCTCACGGGGGTGAGCAGCGGGCCGAGCACGGCGGCGAGCACCACCAGGCTCGCCAGCGCCAGTCCCAGCATGCCCACCGGGTTGCGCGCCAGGCGCCCGAAGAATCCCCTGGCAGGCGCCATCAGCTGTACTCCACGCGCGGGTCGATCCAGGCGTAGGCCAGATCGACGAGCAGGTTCACCACCACGAACACCGCCGTCACCACCAGCACGACGCCCTGGATCAGCGGGTAGTTGCGCTGGTTGATGGCGCCGATGATGAGCCTGCCCACCCCAGGGATGGCGAACACCTGCTCGATCACCACCACCCCGGAGAGCAGGTAGCCCAGCTGCACGCCGATCACCGTGATCATGGGGATCATGGCGTTTCGCAGGGCGTGCTTGTAGAGCACCAGACGCTCGTTCAACCCCTTGGAGCGGGCGGTCCGCACGTAGTCGCTACCCAGCACCTCCAGCAGGCTCGAGCGCAGGATGCGGGTGAGGCCCGCGACGATCGGGAGCGACACCGCCACCGTCGGCAGCGCCATGCGCGCCAGGTTGCCGAGCGGGCTCTGGGTGAAGGGGACGTAGCCGATGGCGGGCCAGCCGGGCAGGTAGAGCGAGAACACCAGCAGCATCAGCACGCCCACCCAGAAGGTGGGAAGCGTCAGCCCGACGATGGTGAGGAGGCGCACCACCACGTCGCCCACCGAGCCGCGGGCGCGGGCGGCCAGCACGCCCAGCGGGAAGGACAGCGCCAGCGCCAGCAGTAGCGCCAGCAGGGTGATCTCGAGGGTGGCGGGGAGGCGAGCCAGGATCTCCTCGCTCACCGGCCGGCCGGTCCAGATGCTGGTGCCCAGGTTGCCGTGGAGCACGCCCGTGAGCCAGTGCCAGTACTGCACGTGGATGGGCAGGTCGAGGCCCAGGCCGTGCCGCAACGCGGCGACCCGGTCTGGGGTGATGTCGGTGTTGGCCCCCAGCATGATCTCCACGGCGTCGCCGGGGATGAAGCGGACCATCAGGAACACCAGGATCGACACGCCCAGCAGGACGACCAGCAGGTCGAGGAGGCGGCGAACGACGTAGGCGATCATGGCTGCGAACGCGTCATTCTAGGGCCTTCACGGGGTCGGCGACATGGGCCGCCCGGGGCGGCGCCTGCTCCCGCCCCGGGCGGCTCGGGGGCGGCGCCTCGCCGGCCCCCGAGCATGACGTCGTGAGCGCGGCGGCAGCGGCTGCCGCCGGTGGCTGTGCGCCTACTTCAGGCTGGTTGCCCGCAGGGGGCGCAGGCTGCGGGTGGGCAGCTGCACGAAGCCCTGCACGTTGTCGCGCAACCCGGTGAAGAGCGTGCCGTAGGCGATGTGCACGATGGGCCCGGTGCACGCGAGCTGCTTCTGCAGGTCGTCGTAGATGGCCTGCCGCTTGCCCATGTCGGTCGTGGTGCGTCCCTGCTCCAGCAGCTGGTCGACCGACGGGTCGCTGAACTTGAAGACGTTGGTGGAGCCGCCGGTGTGGAAGGTGCGGTAGAGGTAGCCGTCCGGGTCGGTGGAGCCGCCGTTCAGGCTCACGAACATGTCGAAGTTGGAGTTCTTCCAGTCCTGCACGAACTTGCCGAACTCCTCGACGTCGACCTTGGCGTCGATGCCCACCTTGGCGAGCTGCGCCTGCAGCACCTGGGCGGTGTCGGCGACCTCCTTGATGGTGCCGAACGTGACGATGGTGGTGCTGAAGCCATTCGGGTAGCCGGCCTCGGCCAGCAGCTGCTTCGCCTTGTCGACGCTGGGGGCGTAGCAGGGGTACTGCGAGGTAGGCACCGCCCAGTCCTTCAGAGCCGGGCTGAGCGGCCCGCCGGGCACGGCGTTACCGAGGTAGACGGCCTGCACGATGTCGGGGCGGTTGACCGCGTAGTTGATCGCCTCGCGCACCTTGGGGTCGTTGAACGGCTTGCGGCTGACGTTGAGGCCCAGCAGGGAGTAGGCCAGGTCCTGGGTGCCCACGACCCTCACGCCGGAGGCGTTCTTCAGCGTCTGGGCGGTCACCGGGTCGACGGTGGGCAGGAGCTGGTAGGTGCCGGTGCGCAGGCCGGCGGCGCGGGTGGAGGCTTCGGGCACCACGTTGAACTTGAGCTCGGCCAGCTTCGGCTCGCCCGGCCGGTAGTAGTCGGGGTTGGCCTTGAGCAGCACGTAGGTGTCGGGCACGACCTTCTCGAGCTCGTACGGACCGGTGCCGACCGCCACCTTCTGCAGGTCGCCGTTGGCCTCCACGACCTCCTTGGGCACGACGTAGAGGTTGGTGAGGTTCGACAGGAAGGGGGCGAACGGCTCCTTGAGCTTGAAGGTCACCTGGTACGGCCCGGTGGCGTCGATGCTCGCCACCTGGCTGAAGCGGCTGGCCTGCGGCGAGCCGGTCTTGGGATCCATGATGCGGTTGAAGGAGTAGACCACGTCGGCCGAGGTCATCTCGCGGCCGTTGTGGAACTTCACCCCGTGCCGGAGGTTGAAGACGTAGCTGAGGCCGTCGCTGGACACCGTCCAGTCGGTGGCGAGGGCGGGCTCGAGCTGCAGCTTGCCGTTGACCTCCAGCAGGCCCTCGTAGATCTGGTCGACGACGGCGAAGGAGGAGAAGGCGGTGACGATATCGGGGTCGAGCCCGACCGGCGCCTGATCGACGGCGATCTGCAGCGTGCCCTGCTGAGCGAAGGCCGCGGCCGGGGCGAGGACCGAAGCCAGGGCGAGCGCCGCGATGACGATGCGGGTGCGCATGGGTACCTCCTTGGTCGTGGCGACGCCCGGAGGCGGGGTGAGGCGGCACCCGGGCGGCCACGGCATGCCTGCGATTTCTTTGAGCGTACCATTTCAAGACCACTCGCGGCAATCGTGCTAGCGTGCGCTCATGACGCGTTCCTCGAAGGCGGCCCCGGCCGGCCGGCCGGCGGTCGCCGCGGCCCTCGCCGAGGCGGTGGTGGACGGCACCGTCCCTGGCGGCGTGGCGCTCGTCGCCGTGGGCGGGCAGGTGTGGGCGCCGGTGCTGGCGGGCGTACGCCGCTACGGCGGCGAGGCGGTCGGCGAGGATACCCGCTACGACCTCGCCTCGCTCACCAAGGTGGTGGGCTGCCTGAGCGGGTTGCTGAGGCTCCTGGACGCCGGCGAGATCGACCTGCAGGACCCGGTGCGGCGCTTCTTCGGCAACGCCGGCTGGTTCCAGCAGCCGTCGTTGGGGGACGTCACCGTCGAAGCCCTGGCCACGCACCGCTCCGGCCTGCCCGCCTGGCGGCCGCTCTTCGCCGAGGTGGCGAGCCGCCGGCAGGGCCTGGCGCGCCTGTTGCAGTGCGAGCTACAGGACGCCGGCGGCGGCTACCGCTACTCCGACCCGGGCGTGATGGTGCTGGGCGCCATCATCGAGCGGGTGGCCGGCGAGCGGCTGGACGCTTTCCTGGCGCGCGAGGTGTTCCACCCGCTGGGGATGCGGCGTACCGGCTATGGCCCGCTGCCCGCCGGCGTCCCGGTGGCGGCCACCGAGGACGACGCCCTGCGCGGCGGCGTGCTGGAGGGGGTGGTTCACGACGAGAACGCCTGGGCGCTGGACGGCGTGGCCGGCCACGCCGGGCTGTTCGCGCCGGCAGCCGACCTGCTCGCCTACGCCCGCGCCTGGCTGACGCTGGAGGCGCCCTTCGCCTCGCAGACGTGGCTGCGCGCGGCGCTCGACGACCGCAGCGGCGGTGAGGGCCCGCGGCGCGGGCTGCTGTGGCGGCTCTCGGACGGCGGCTGGCCGTTCGGCAGCGGCTGCTCGCAGGCCGCCTTCGGGCACATCGGCTTCACCGGCACCAGCCTGGCGGTCGACCCGCAGGCGAGCTGGGCGGTGGTGCTGCTGACCAATCGCGTCCACCCTCGCCGCGACCGGGGCGAGGGCATCGAGGCGTTGCGCGTGCGGGTGCACGAGGCCGTGGCGGCAGCGGCGACCGGGAGGGCGGGGTGAGCGCCCAGGCGTCCCACCGCGATCCGCCGGAGAGCGGGCTGCCGCCGCGCGATCTGCCGCCCATGACCGTGCTGGGACTGATGTCGGGCACCTCGCTCGACGGCGTCGACACCGTCACGGTGCGCCTGGAGCGGTCCCGTGGCCGGCTCGACTGGGAGGTGCTGGACCGCGCCGCCCACCCCTACCCCGAAGGCCTGCGCGCCCGCCTCCGGCGCGCCATCGACCCCGAGGGCTCCGACGTGGTGCTGCTGACCGAGCTGCACCAGGAGGTGGGCGCGGCGTACGCGGCGGCGGTGGCCGCGGCGGCGGCGCGGCGACCGCTCGACCTGGCGGGGCTGTCGGGCCAGACCGTGTACCACATCCCCCGCCAGGACGTGGGGCGCGGCTGGCGGGTGGTGAGCACCCTGCAGCTGGGCGAGGCGAGCGTGGTGAGCGAACGTTGCGGCGTCCCCACGGTGTCGGACTTCCGCCAGGGCGACCTGGCGGCCGGCGGGCAGGGAGCGCCGCTGGTGGCCTTCTCCGACCTGCAGCTCTACCGCCGGCCGGGCCAGCGCGTCGGCGTGCAGAACATCGGCGGCATCGCCAACCTCACGGCGCTGCCGCCGGACGGCGACCCCGCGAAGGTGCTGGCCTTCGACACCGGGCCGGGCACCTGCGTCATCGACGAGGCGATGGCCGCACTCTACGGCGTGCCCTTCGATGACGACGGGCGCGTGGCGGCCTCGGGGCGGGTGCTGCCGGAGGCGCTGGCGCGGCTGCTGGCCGAGCCCTACTTCCAGCTGCGGCCGCCCAAGACCACCGGCCGCGAGCTCTTCACCTGGGACTGGGCCCTGCGTGTGGGCGCCTTGGAGGGCGCCGAGCCGGCGGACGCGGTCGCCACCGTCACGGCGCTCACGGCCGCCAGCGTGGCGGACGCCTACCGGCGCGAGGTGCTGCCGGCGGGCCTCGACGAGGTGCTGGTGGCCGGCGGCGGCGCCCGCAACCCGGAGCTGCTGAGGCTGCTGCGCGCGCGCCTGCCGGTCCCGCTACGGACCTTCAGGGAGGCCGGCTACGAGGAGAAGGATCGCGAGACGCTGGCGATGGCGGTGATGGCCTACATGGCCTGGTTCCAGGAGCCGAACGTGCTGCCGGCGGCGACGGGCGCGCGCCACCCGGTGGTGGCCGGCAAGCTGTGCCGGCCCTGGCGCGGCGCCTAGCCGTCGCCGGCACCTCGTCGGTGCGGCCGCGTGGGGGCGGCGCTGCCTGGGTCGCGGTTGCGCCTAGTCGTCCCCGGCCCCGACCGGGGGTGCGGGTGCGGGCTCCTCGTCGCGGCCCGCCAGCATCCCCTTGAAGATCCGCATGGCGTCCTGGGTGGCGACTACCGTGAGGCGGTCGCCCTCCTCCAGCACGGTGTCGCCGTCGGGGATGGAGGCGCGCTCGTCGCGCATGACGCCGGCGATCAGCACGTCGGAGGGCAGGCGCAGCTCGCGCAGCCTGATCTTGGCGCAGGGGCAGCCGTCGGGCACCTCGGTCATGTACACGAACTCGTGGCGGCCAACCATCGGCACCGGCTCGCCCCGCGAGAGCCTGTCCACGAACTCGCGGTCGAGGATGGTGGGGTCGAGCGTCACCACGCGCTGCCGCAGCAGCTTCAGGACCGCCTGGTAGTACTCCTGCTGGTGGACCGGGCTGTCGCCGGGGTGCGCCACCTGCCACTCGTAGAGGGTGGGGTACTTGCTGCGACGCGTGAGGGTGTCCTGGATGACGTAGCTGAGCGCTACCGCCAGCATCGTCGGCACGATCAGGCGGTAGCCGCCGGTCATCTCCGCGACCATGATCAGCGTCGCCAGCGGCACCCGCGCCGCGCCGGCGAAGATGGCCGCCATGCCGACCACCGCCAGCGCCTCGGGCGAGGGGCCGGCGGTGGTGATGCGGCTGAGGGTGGCGGCAAGCGCGCCGCCCAGCATGCTGCCGACGAACAGGGTGGGCCCGAACACCCCGCCGGAGCCGCCCGAGCTGATGGTGAAGGACATCGCCACGATCTTCCCGAACGCCAGCAGCACCATCAGCCACAGCGCCAGCTTGCCGTCGATGGCGAGCTGCATGAAGCCGTAGCCGCCGCCGAGCAGCTGCGGCAGGAGCATCGCCAGCACGCCCATCAGCAGCCCGCCGATGGCCGGCTTGACGTGGTTGGGGACCGGCAGCGCCCGGAACCAGTCCCGCATCCGGTAGAACACCCAGGGAATGAGGGTGGCCACCAGGCCCGCGACGACCCCCAGGATCGCGAACCATCCCAGCTCCCGCACGCCGGTGAAGTCGAGCGGCGCGGGCAGCGCGAACAGCGGCGTCCAGCCGGTGAAGCTTCCGATCACCGCGTAGGCGGTGGCCGCCCCGATGAGGGTGTACACCAGCGCCGCGCCCTCGAACGCCATCTCGCGGTAGAGGATCTCCACGGCGAAGATGGCCGTGCCGAGCGGGCTCTTGAACACCGCCGAGAGCCCGGCCGCCATGCCCACGAGCACCAGATAGCGGCGCTCGTCGGCCGGCAGCCGCATCACCGTCCCGAGCACCGAGCCGAAGCCCGCGGCGATCTGCGCGGTGGGGCCCTCACGGCCGGCGGCGCCGCCCGAGCCGATGGTGATCGCGCTCGCGATGGTCTTGAGCACCGGCACGCGCGCGCGAACGAAGCCGTCGAGGCGGTGGTAGGCCTTGACGGCAGCGTCGGTGCCGTGCCCCTCGGACTCGGGCGCGAAGGTGTAGACCAGCACCCCCACCACCAACCCACCCAGGGTGGTGGACACCGGGATCAGCCAGTTGAGGTAGTGCTGCGGCGGCGGCCCCGACAGCCCCGCCGCCTGCGAGGCGGACAGCAGCGGGTTGTGCGCCAGCCCGGCGACGAGGTAGTGCGACACCGACTCGATCAGCCACTCGAACAAGCGAGCGCCGAGCGCGCCCACGACGCCCAGCAACACGCTGAGGAGGACCAGTCTGGAGGTGCGGTCGAGCCTAAGTAGCCAGGTCACGTCTTCGTCCCGGCCCGGCCCGCCGGGCACGGGCGCGAGGCCCGGCCGTGCGGCGGCGCCCGGGCGCCAAAGAGGGATTCTACCCAGCAACCCGCGGGCCCGCAAGCGCTGTCGAGGCGTGGCATCATGGGGACGCCGGCCGCCCGTCAGGAGCGGCCCGGCGAAGGGCGGTACCAGGTGGCAGGTTGGGCACGCGAGGAGCAACCGGGACTCGAGGACGGCCAGCTGCTGTTCGTGGTGCGACCGGCGCCCGAGCTGGCGATCAAGTCCCCCACCACCCGCAGCGCCTTCCGCAAGCGCCTCAAGACCAACCTGGGCGACGCGGTCAAGCGCTGGGGCCTGAACGCTCGGGTGCGCTCGCTCTACGGCCGGCTGATGATCACCGTCGACCCCGGCGACGAGAGCGCGGCCGAGGTCGGCGCCCGCGCGCGCGAGGCGCTGTCGCGCGTCTTCGGGGTCGGCTCCTTCTCCCCTGCCGAGGGGCACTGCCAGGCCGAGCTCGGCGCCATCGTCGAGGCCGGGGCCGCGCTCTTCGGCGAGCGCGTGAAGGGTCGCCGCTACGCCGTGCGCTGCAAGCGCACGGGCAACCACCCGTTCCGCTCGATGGACGTCGAGCGGGAGCTGGGCGCCGCCATCAACGAGGGTGCCACCGTCGACCTCACCGAGCCGGAGATCACCGTGTCGGTGGAGGTGTCGGGCAGCCGCGCGGTGTTCTTCAGCGAGCGGCTGCCGGGCGCGGGCGGCCTGCCGCTCGGCACCGGGGGCCGCGCGCTGGCCCTGCTCTCGGGCGGCTACGACTCGGTGGTGGCGGCCTGGTACGTCATGAAGCGCGGCATCGAGGTCGACTTCCTGCACTGCCGCATGGGCGGCAGCGCCTCGGAGCGTCTGGCGCTCCAGGTCGCCAAGGTGGTCACCGACGGCTGGGCCTCCGGCACCCGCCCCGACTTCTATGCCGTCGACTTCGGGCCGGCGGTGGAGGAGCTGGAGGCCTCCGCCAGGCCCGCCTACTGGCAGGTGGTGCTCAAGCGGCAGATGCTCCGCGCCGGCGACATCCTCGCCGATGCCATCGACCTCCGGCTGGAGGAGCACGCACGCGAGGGGCGGCGCCGGCGGCGCCCGCAGACGGTCGATGCCCTGATCACCGGCGAGGCGCTGGCCCAGGTGTCCTCCCAGACGCTCAGCAACCTGCGCGCCATCGACGCCGTGGCCGAGCGCCCGGTGCTGCGACCCCTCGCCGGCATGGACAAGCTGGAGATCATCCGCGCCGCCGAGCGCATCGGCACCGCCGCGCTGTCCGCACAGGTCCGCGAGTACTGCGCCATCACCCCCGGCCACCCGGTCACCGCCTCCCGGCCCGCGGAGGTGGCGGAGGAGGAGCGGGGGCTGCACCTGGCGTCGCTGCGTGCGCTGGTCATGGCCGCGGTCGAGGCGCGCCGCCCGCTGCGCGCGCTCACGCCGGCCGACCTGACGCTGCCCTACCTGTTCGTGGAAGCGCTGCCCGAGGACGCCGTGCTGCTCGACTGCCGCGGCCGGGCGCGGCACCTGGCCTGGCACCCCGAGGGCGCCGTCCACGCGCCCCTGCCGGCGTTGCTGGGGCGGCTACGAGAGCTCGACAAGCAGCGCACCTACGTGCTGGTGTGCGAGGTGGGCACCAGGAGCGCGCAGGCCGCCGAGGTGATGCAGCAAGCGGGCTTCGAGGCGTACAGCTTCCGCGGCGGGGAGCGGGCGCTCAAGCGTCACCTGCAGGCGGCCGGGCGGGTGGCGGCGGGCTAGCTGCCCGCGGCCCCGGGTGCTGCGACGCCCGCCGGTCGCGCCGAGGCACGTCGCGTGAGCCGTTGACGATATCCCGTAGGGGTATTACCCTCGAACCCTGGCACCCGTGGCGCTAGCGGGCGGCCGGCCGCCATCTCGAGGAAGGGCGCAGACGCGCCCCGTTGCCCCACCCGGCTGCGGCGCAGCACGGCGCCACCGCCCCGAAGGGAGACGGATGGTCTTCAAGCACTTCTACGACGCAGACCTGGCGCAGGGGAGCTACCTGATCGGCTGCCAGGCCAGTGGGGAGGCGGTGGTCGTCGACCCGCGCCGTGACGTGCACGCCTACCTCCAGGAGGCCGAGGCACAGGGGCTGCGCATCACCGCCGTGGCCGACACGCACGTGCACGCCGACTACCTGTCCGGCGCGCGCGAGCTGGCGGCCGCGACCGGCGCGACCCTCCACCTCTCCGACGAGGGTGCCCCGCACCGGGCGGGCGACGACGACTGGCGCTACCGCTTCGACCACGTGGCGCTGCGGCACCGGAGCGCCATCCGCGTGGGGAACGTGGAGCTGACCGCCCTGCACACCCCCGGGCACACGCCCGAGCACCTCGCCTTCCTGGTCACCGACCGCGGTCTCAGCGGGCATCCCGGCTACCTGCTGAGCGGCGACTTCGTGTTCGTCGGCGACGTCGGCCGGCCCGACCTGCTCGACCAGGCGGCCGGCGGCGTCGACACCCGCTTCGCCGGTGCCAGGCAGCTCTTCGCCAGCCTGCGCGACGTCTTCCTCACGCTGCCCGACCACGTGCAGGTGTGGCCCGGGCACGGCGCCGGCAGTGCCTGCGGCAAGGCCCTCGGGACGGTGGCCAGCACCACCGTGGGGTACGAGCGCCTCACCGCCTGGTGGCGCGACTACCTGGAGCGTGGCGACGAGGACGGCTTCGTGACGGCGTTGCTGGACGGTCAGCCCGACGCGCCGCGCTACTTCGGCCGCATGAAGCGCTGGAACCGCGACGGGCCGCCGCTGCTCGGCGAGCGTCCGCCGCTGCGGCGGCTGGACGCCGGCGAGGTGCGCGAGCGGCTCGGCCGCGACCTGCGGCTCGTCGACACCCGGCCGGAGAGCGAGCAGCGGCAGGGCGCCGCGGCCGGGGCCCTCACCGTGCCCGGCGGCAAGAGCTTCGCCAGCTACGCTGCCTGGGTCCTCGACCCCGAGCGCGACGAGCGCGAGATCGTGGTGCTGGCGCCCGATGCCGAGCGCGGGGCCGGCTACCGCGAGCGCCTGAGCTGGGTGGGCATCGACGCCGTCGTCGGCTATCTGCCGAGCCTCGACGGCCTGGCGCTCGAGCCCCTCCCGCAGACGTCCCCCGCAGACCTGGACGGCGCCACCGTCCTCGACGTGCGAACCGCCAACGAGCACGCCGAGGGGCACATCCCCGGCGCGCGCCAGCTCCACGGCGGGCGGGTGGCCTGGGAGCTCGACAGCCTGCCGCGCGGCGGCCGCCTGGTGGTGCACTGCCAGACCGGCGTGCGCTCGGCGGTGGTGGCCAGCCTGCTACGCGCCGAGGGCTTCACCAACGTCTCCGAGCTCGAGGGCAGCTACCCCGGCTGGCTCGAGCAGCATCAGCGGGGCGCCGCCGGCGCCCCGCCCGCCTCGCCCATGCAGGACCACCCCGGAGGACCGCAGCATGTTCGATGAGATCTACCCCGACGACGTCAGCGCCTGGCTCGAGGAAGGCGCCCAGATCGTGGACGTGCGCGAGACCTGGGAGTTCGGCGCGGGTCACGTTCCAGGCGCCGTCAACATCCCGCTCGACGAGCTGATCTCCCGCATCGCCGAGCTGCGCGAGCCGCTGGTCCTGGTGTGCGCCAGCGGCAACCGCTCCGGCATGGCGGCCGAGTACCTCACCAGCCGCGCCGGCTTCGGCAAGGTCGCCAACCTGATGGGCGGCACCTACCTGTGGGTGTCGCGCGGCAAGCCGGTGGAGAAGCCCGGGGTCGAGGAAGGAGCGGGCGCGCCCGACCGCCGCGGCCGTTGAGCACGTCGGCGTTGGAACGCTGGCTGCCGGCCTGGGGCTGGTTGCGCCGCTACCGCGCCCACGACCTCCCGTTCGACCTCAACGCCGGCATGGTCGTGGCGGTCATGCTGGTGCCGCAAGGCATGGCCTACGCCATGCTGGCGGGCATGCCGCCGGTGGCGGGCCTGTACGCGTCCGCGGTGCCGGTGCTGGCGTACGTGCTGGTCGGCTCCTCCAGGCAGCTGGCGGTCGGCCCGTCGGCGCTCACCGCGCTGCTCACGCTGACGGCGGTGTCGCGGCTGGCCACGCCGGGGAGCGCCTCGTTCGTGGTCCTCGCCGGCGGGCTGGCGCTGCTGGCGGGGCTGGTCCAGCTGCTGCTCGGGCTCCTGCGCGCCGGCTTCATCACGAACTTCCTGTCGAGCGCGGTGGTGAGCGGCTTCACCTCGGGCGCCGCCATCATCATCGCCGTGAGCCAGCTGAAGTACCTGCTCGGGGTGCAGGCCGCCAGCGGCGGCGGCGCGATCGGGTCGCTGCGCGGGCTGCTGCCGCACCTCGCGGACACGAACCTGCCCACGCTCGCCGTCGGCGCGGGCAGCGTGCTGGTGCTGCTGGCCCTCAAGCGCCTGCGGCTGCGTGCCCTGCCGGGCCCGTTGGTGGCCGTGGTGCTCGGGACCGTTCTGGTCGGGCTGGCGCGCCTCGACAACGCCGGGGTGGCGGTGGTGGGGCAGGTCCCGCGCGGGTTGCCGCAGCTGGGCCTGCCGCAGCTGGACCTGGGCGCCGTGGCCTCGCTGCTCCCGTCGGCCCTGGCGCTCGCCTTCGTGGGCACCATGGAGGCCATCGCGGTGGGGCGCTCGCTGGCCGCCCGCCAGGGCGTCAGCGTGGACGCCAACCGCGAGCTGATCGGACTGGGCCTCGCCAACGCCGTCTCAGGCGTGGCGGGTGGCTTCCCCCTCGGCGGCGGGTTGGGCCGCTCGGCGGTCAACTACCAGGCGGGCGCCCGTACCCAGCTGGCGTCGGTGGTGCGCGCCGCGCTGCTGGTGGTGGGCCTGCTGGCGTTGACGCCGCTGTTCCACTACCTGCCGCGGGCGGTGCTGGGCGCCATCGTGTTCGTCGCCGTGCTCGGGCTGGTGGACGTGCGCGAGCCGCTGCGGCTGTTCCGGGTGCGGCCGGCCGACGGCTTCGCACTAATGGTCACGGCCGCGGCCACGCTGGCGCTCGGGGTTCAGGCCGGCATCGTCGCCGGGGTCGCCTTCTCGCTGCTGGCTCTGCTGGCGCGCAGCGCCGCCCCGCACGTGGCCGAGCTCGGCTTGCTGGAGGAGGCCGGCGTGTTCCGCAACGTCACGCGCTTCCCGGCAGCCCGGCGCTACCGCGGCGTACTCATCGCCCGACCCGACGCCAGCCTGCACTTCGCCAACGCAGGCTTCCTGGACGGCTGGCTCGAGCGTGCCGCCGAGGGCCGCCGGACGTCGTCGGGCGAGCGCGTGCGGGCGGTGGTGCTCGACTTCTCCGCCGTCAACGACGTGGACGCCGCCGCGCTGGCCGCGCTCGAGCGGCGGCTGCGGGCGTGGGACGCCGAGGGCGTCACCCTCCACCTCGCAGCCGTGAAAGGGCCGGTGCGCGACCGCCTGGCGCGGTCCGGCTTCAGCGCCCGCCACGGCGCGCGCTGCGCTCACCTCGGCCTGCCGCAGGCGCTGGCGGCGCTCGGCGCCGAGCTCGAGACCGCCGGCGACCCCGCGCCCGCCTCCCCGTCCGCAGCAGCAGCCCGCGGCCGCCTTGCCTGAGACGCGGCCGGCTCCTTGGGGGCCCGCCGCCTTCGCCGGCGGGATCAGTCGCCGAGGCGCTGCACGCTTCCGGCGCCGGCGATGGTCTGGCGGATGTGCGGATCGCCGTGGTAGCGCACGCGCCCGAATCCGGAGATGCTGACGTCGAGATCGTCGCTCACCCGCAGCTCGCACTCGCCGTGGCCGCTGATGCGCACCTCGGCGCGCGCGGCCTCGAGCGCGGCGAGCTCCACCTCGCCCGAGCCGGCGATGTCCAGCCGAGCCTCCTCGGCCCGGCCGCCGATGTCGACCTCGCCGCGGCCGGCGATGCGCACATGCAGCTCGCGGGCCTGCAGGTCGTGGATGCGAACGTTGCCGCGGCCGCTGACGCTGAGGTCGAGGGCGTCGGCGGTCAGGCTGTCGCAGCGGACGTTGCCGCGACCGGAGATCGCCAGCCGCTCGAGGGTCGCCACGCCCACGTGGAAGGTGAGCGGCTGGCGGCCCATGCTGCGCAGGCCCTCCATGAAGCGCTCGAACCAGTCCTGACCCATCTCCAGGATCAGCCGGCGGTCGTCGACGCGCACGCTCAGCTTCTCCAGCACCTCGGCGTCCCCTTCGGCCGCGACGCGCTCGCCGCCGCCCTGCTCGACCACCAGGTCTCCGGCCCAGCGGAGCTCGATGGCGTCGAAGTCATGGACCTCGTACTCCCTGCGCTCGGTTGCCATGCCAAGCCCTCCCGCGCGGGTGCAGAACGCCACCCGGGTGCCGTCATGCTAGCTGCGCGGGCCCGTCCTGGCGTCGGGCAAAGCACCGACGCGTACGGCGCCCCGCGGCCCTAGAATCGCTGCGAGGAGGGACCGTGATGGCAACGCGAAGTCAACCCGAGGACCGGCGCGGCCGTGGCCGAGGCGGCGGTCTGGCCGTCCTCCTGATCGTCGTCGGGGTGCTCATCCTGCTCGGGAACGTCGGCTGGCTGAGCTGGAACCTGCTGGTGCAGCTCGCCTACCTGTGGCCGGTGCTGCTGGTGGCGCTGGGCGTGGACATGCTCACGCGGCGACGCTACCGCCTCGCGGTGTGGGGAGGCGCCATCGTGGTGGGCGCCCTGCTGTTCGCCTACGAGGGCGGCGCGCCGGGTGGCCGCCTCATCTGGGGCACGCCGGCGGGCGAGCTGCACACGGTGTCGCACGCCCTGGCGGGCGCCCGCTCGGCCGACGTCGGCATCACCACCACGGTGGGCTCGCTGCGCCTCGGTAGCCTTGCGGGCTCCACCGCGCTGGTGGAGGGCACGATCCGCACCGGCCGCGGCGAGACCCTCAGCGACGAGCTCAGCCGGCGCGGCGACACCGCCGTGCTGCGCCTCGTCAGCGACCAGCGCCCGGGCGCCGACCTGGGCGGCGGCCAGCGCCGTGCCTGGGATCTCGATCTCGCCCGCGGCGTGCCCATCGCCCTGGCCATCAAGACCGGCGTGGGTAGCGCGCACCTCGACCTGCGGCGGGTCGACCTCAGCAGCCTGCGGATGGAGGCCGGGGTGGGCGAGGTCACCGCCACCCTGCCCGCCAGCGGCAACTACCGCGCGGACTTCAAGGCCGGCGTGGGCGCCACCCACATCACCATCCCTGCGGGCACGGAGGCCCGCGTGACGGTGCACCAGGGCCTCGGCTCGGTCCGCGTGAACGGGGCCTTCGACCGCTCCGGCGACACCTACCAGACGCCGGGCTACGCCACCGCCGGCAACCGTGTGGACCTCAACGTGGACGGCGGGCTGGGGCAGATCACCATCGACCGCTGACGGTCGCTGGCTCGCACGATCGGCCGCCGGCGTCCGCCGGCGGCCGATGCCGTTGGTCGCAGGTCGGCGGGACGTGTCGGCGGGCGGCCCGGACGGCCGCCTAGCGCCGGTAGGGCACGGCCGGGGGCGCGGCCGCGTGCTCGTCGGAGGCTGCCAGCATGAAGCCGTGAACCTCGTCGTTGTCGCCGTCGTAGATCAGGAAGGTGGCGGGCACGTCGGCGTCGTCCAGCGGCGCGTACCCCAGCAGGGTTCCGGGGTCGAGGCGCCAGCCGCCCGCCCGGGTGCGCTCCACGTGGAAGCGGTGGTCGTGCCCGTACACGATCAGCTGGGCCCGCTCCTCGTCCATCGGCGCCGCCAGGTCGGGGAAGTGGTTCATCACCAGCTCGCGGTCGTCCAGCCGGCCGCGGTAGACCTCGCCATGCAGCTCCACGTGGTCGTAGGCGCGGGCGACCTGCGCCATGCGGAAGCGGTCGCCGTCGTTGTTGCCGAAGACCACGTGGATGTGCCCCTGCCGGAAGCCCTGCGCCAGGATGCGGAGGACGAAGGGCGAGCACAGGTCGCCGGCAACCAGCAGCGCGTCGACGTCCTGCAATGCCGCCAGAGCGGCCCGAAGGTTCCAGACCTGGTCGTGGATGTCCGAGAGAATGCCGATCCTCATGGCGGCTCCCGCCCTAGAGCTTGTAGCCGAGCTCGCGGAGCAGGCCCTTGCGCCAGGCGACGTCGTCGTCA
>Ga0315535_1000931_pt1 | contig 20050 bp, 15 predicted proteins | sample SalMarSW160220MG_2_FD_203092 | JGI IMG/M metagenome (GOLD analysis project Ga0315535, IMG submission 203092) | Salt marsh sediment microbial communities from the Plum Island Ecosystem LTER, Massachusetts, United States - Salt Marsh Sediment SW1602-20 ... | reverse complement strand
GGATACGATCCTGCAAAAGACCCAGGGCCAAGATTTTCCCTTCGAACATCTGGTTTATGTGGGTGATTTTATGAATTAGGGGGCCGGTTAAGAGAGGTGTAATTACGGACATGGTAAGTAATTGATGGGTCGGGGACTTTTTTTAATTAAACCGCTCCATGAATAATCCGCAACCACACCGTACAAACTCATGCATAAGGGCTCGTAACGAAAAAACAGGGTAACACTATTTAAATAAATAGGTTCGGTAGATAACATTTTTTATCTTTTGATCACGAATTCATAAAAGCGCTGTTTTTTCGCAACGGTCCCTAATGCATTCAAACAGTGTACGATGTAGTTGCGGATCATTCATTACGCTTATTTTGGAGCTCTGAAAGAAAAACTCCCAACCCCTCAAGTAATTATAATGAGGCAGCCTGACGGCAAAAGGGGGCGTTTTTCAAAGATCTCAGGGGTTGGTCTCCGGATAGAAAACCATCGTGATCATAATCGGTAAAGGGAGAAGATCACCCATGAAAAAATTATCAACATACGCAATTGTACTGGCAGTCGGGCTCATACTGATCCTGTGCGGTGCGGTTTCAGCGGAAACGCTTGGACAAGAAACCTCACAGGCCATGAAAACACTGAACATTTCAAAAGGCAGCGGCAATCTGCTGGTGTTGACCAATGCGCCTTATGTAAAAATAAACGGTGCCTGCGCTCTGCCTTATCTGGCGCAGGTTCAGGAGGTGACCGGCTGCAGTGTGGGCAAGGGCAACCTGTTGTTTTTCCAGCGTTCCCAAAATCATCCGTTGCGCATGATGCTTTTCAAAAAATCCACGGGCGATGCCGTGATCATGAGCCTTAAAGATCAAAAGCCCATCACCGAAAAGCTGAACCTGAGCCCCGGAACCATTTCAGAACCGTCCTTTTGGAAGACCACCGGAGCGTTGAACGCAGGTAAAGATATGTTCACCCTGGCCGCCATCGCCAATATGTGGGCCAAAGGAGCTCCATATGATTTTCTAAAAAGTGCGGAGCTGCACAACCATATTTGTCCCGGTGTGACTTCCGGCTATCTTCTGGCCCACTATATTCTCAACCGGTATCCTCTTCAAAAGAATGAGCGCTATACGATTGTAGCCTGTCCGGTATGGTGCAAGGAAGATGCGCTTCAGGTGGTGTTGGATTGTACGCCTGGCAAAAAAGGGATGGTCGTCAAACCGTTGTCCGAAAAACAGCGGGAACGGATTTCAGTAAAAAATCCCGCCGGAATGGTGCTGATCTGGGATGCCAAAAACAAAAGCGGAAAAGGTGTGGCGCTGAGTTTCGATTTTGATCGGCTGCGCGGTCTGGCACCCAAAGATGCTCCCAAGGCCGCTATGGTACTGGCGGCCGCGGATTATCTGGACAAACCGGATCAATTTGTGTCCGAAGCCGCCCGGTTTGAGCTGGATCAAGCCGTTTATGAAGATATTGTAAACGCCGGAAGCAATCCCTATGCCGTGGTGGGCCTGTTACGAAAGGAGTAAAACCGGGCATGGGATAAAAAGCATGCCCGGCGCTTACAGGGTTGGACAGATCCGTGAAGGGATCACACTTATCCTAGGCTCTCATTATGCTAAATGTCTTGAAACGTCATTATTATACCGAAGGAGTCAGGGGCCCTATGGGCCTGAGTTCCATTTCTGTCTTGATTTCCTGCTGCTTTTTTTTATCCGGAGCCGCCGGACTGACTTATGAAGTGTTGTGGGTGCGTTTGATCGACAAGGTGATCGGCAGTGCCCCCTTTGCCGTGGCCACGGTGCTCACGGTCTTTATGGCGGGACTGGCCCTGGGCAGTTATCTGGCCGGAACATACATCGACCGGCTTTCTTCCAGGGCCGAGCTCTTGTCCCTGTATGGAAAAATTGAGATCGGTGTGGGCGCTTACGCCCTGGTCCTGCCGTTTCTGATTGGGGCCGCAAAACCTTTTTATCGGCTGATCTATGATCCGTTGCTGTACCGGTTCTGGGGTTATCAGGGGGTTGCCTTTTTAGGATGCGTTCTGCTTCTGATCGTTCCCTGCGGTCTTATGGGAGCAACCCTGCCCGTGCTCTGCCGGTTTTATGTGAAGCGCATGGGACACCTGGGCACACGAACGGGATGGTTGTACGGTCTCAACACCGTGGGTGCGGCCGTGGGCGCCCTGCTGTGCGGGTTTGTGCTGGTGAGAAGTCTGGGGGTGTGGACAACCCTGGGCGTTGCCGCAGTCGTGAATCTTCTTGTGGGATCGTTATGCCTGATGCTTTCCAGGCAAAAAGGGCCGGCTTTATCGGAGGACACTGTGACGCCGGGAAACGAAATCTTTCGATCAGGGGCAAAACCCGCGGACGTGCCCTTGGCGGATGAAATTCATAAAAGAAAGATGAAATGGGGCCTGTGGCTATTTGCCGTGTCCGGATTCTGCGCTTTAGCCTATGAAGTTTTATGGACCCGTCTGTTGGGACTGATCGTGGGTCCGACAACTTACTCCTTTACTCTGGTTATTGCGACCTTTATCATCGGGCTGGCTTTGGGCAGCATCATTTTCGGCTGGCTGGCGGATAGAACCCAACGGGTTTTTCTTCTGCTGGTTTTAACCCAGCTCGGCGCTTCAGTCGCGGCTCTGGCGGTGAGCCAGTTTTTGGGCAACAGCCAGTTTTTTTTTGCCAAGCTCATCCATACATTTCAAAACAGCTTTACAACCCTGATTCTGGTCCAATCCGTTGTTTTATTCGGCATTCTCCTCGGACCCACCCTGTTTTTGGGGGCTGCCTTTCCCTTGGTGAACCGGCTGTATGTTCACTCCATGGCCGATCTGGGCAAATCACTGGGCACAGCCTATGCCTTGAATACCGTGGGCGCGATAGTCGGGTCTTTTGCGGCGGGTTTTCTGCTGATTCCCTTGATGGGCAAAGAAAACGGCTTACGGCTGGTCATTATGACCCAGTTTGCCATGGCGACCCTGGCCTGGATGTTGGCGGGTTACGGCCTGCGGCGGTTTAACCTGCGTTTGCTTGCCGGCGTAGGCCTGTCTTTTTTCTATATATTCCTGATCCTGCATTTCCCCGTGTGGCAGGGCGATTTGCTTTCACGGGGATGGTATCGGGACTTCGGGGCCATTGAAAATGATCTCGACAGGAGCGGCTGGGGCCGTGCACTGTGGAAAGGATCGGAACGGCTTGCCGAAAAGCGCCAGGGCCTGGAGGTTGTTTTTTATGGTGAAGGCATCGGGGGGTTTACCACGGTGGAGAAGGAAATCACCAGCCTGGGAACCGTGGAATATGCCATGTACAACAGCGGCAAGGCTGATGCCTCCACCCATGGGGACCGGTCTACTCAGACATTGTCGGCGCATATTCCTCTATTGTTCCATCCCCGGGCGCAAAACGTCATGGTGCTGGGGCTGGCCAGTGGAATGACGCCCGGGGAAGTCCTGCTGTATCCGGTCAAAAAGCTGGATATCGTGGAGATCAACGAGCAGGTGGCAAATGCCTGCCGGTTATTTTTTACACCCTGGAACCGCAACTGCCTGGGGGATCCGAGAACCCGTTTGATCGTCCAGGACGGCCGGAACCACCTGACGCTGACTCACGAAAAATATGACGTGATTATTTCCGAGCCCTCCAACCCCTGGATGGCCGGTCTGGCCAATCTTTATTCTTTGGAATTTTTCCAGCAGGCCCGGCGGCGGCTCAATAAAAACGGCATTTTTGCCCAGTGGATTCAGTCTTATGAAATGGATTGGGACACCTTTTCCCTGCTGGGAAGAACATTCACGGAGGTTTTTCCCGAGAGCGCACTGGTCAAGATCGGACCGGTGGATTATTTGCTGCTGGGATTTATGAACGGCAAAGGCTTTGACTGGCAAACCGCACAAAAAAATTTGGAATTCGCCCGCAAATCTGAAAACGTGGTTTTTCCCGGCGTAAACTTTCTCGTTCACCTGATTCTATCAGAAGATCTGCAATCACTCTTCGGTCCGGGACTGCTTCATACGGACAATCTGCCGCGTCTGGAATTTTCAGCGCCCATGAAGCTTTTCAGCGGGAATATCAATCTCGACGCTGCGGTTTCAGGCCGGCACCGGTTTTCTCCGGATACGCTAAAACTATTTGAAGCCAACAGAGATACCGGTACGCTGCTGGATCTGATTGAATTTTCCGCATCGGCCGGTGTGCCGCTTTTTAATGTAGTGAGGCTGGATCAACTGGATGCCCAACAAAAAACCCGCTATAAGAATGCGGTCATGGGCTACTGTAGTCAGGTTCAGGTGCCGTCCTACGATATTTTCGGGGATTCCGAGCTGAAAGCGTGCTGCGCGGATCTGCAAATTGGCAGGATCCGCCGGAAACTTTCGACGGAAGGTTCCCGCAGTGTGGACCACTATAACCTGGGGCTTTCTTTAATTGCAGCAGGACACAGGGACGAGGCCACCCGGGAGTTTCGCACAACCATTCGTCTTGATCCCTGGCATGAAGGCGGTTACACCGCCCTGGGGCTGCTTTTTGCCCAGACCGGAAAACTGGATGAGGCGGCCCGGTGTTTTTCACGGGTTCTGGAAATGGCGCCCCACAAGGCCGACCCCTATAAATATCTGGGAATGGTTAAGCTGCGCCAGGACAAGCCGGCGCAGGCCGTTACAAATTTGTCCAAAGCGCTGCAGCTTCACTCCCAAGACCCGGTGATTTTCAATGAGTTGGGTCTTGCATACCTGCAGCAGGGCAACTATGCGGAGGCGATCCGTTCTTTTACGCAAGCATTGAGCAAACGCTCCCGGGATGCCGAATCCCATCATAATATGGCCATAGCCTATTACCGGTTGAAGGATCTGCAAAAAGCCAGGGAGCATTTTTTAGCGGCATTGCAAATTGATCCGGGCAATGCCGATACTCGATACAACCTGGAGAAGATAGAAAAGCAAATCAGCGTCGGAAAAAGCGCTTCAGTTGGCCCTGACTGAAGTATCTTCCGCGAACAAAAGATTCTCAGGGCAAGGCTCAAACTTTATGATAACACCAATCGAAAGGTCGTATTTGAACCGTTTTAATGCCTTATTCATGATTATGAGTCTTTGTGTCAGGGGCGGCGCTTGTCCTTTAATATATGGTTGGATATGACCACCCGTTGTATTTCCGAAGTTCCTTCGTAAATGGTGAACACCCTGGCATCCCTGTAAAATCGCTCAACCGGATAATCTTTGATGAAGCCGTATCCGCCGTGTATCTGCAAGGCTTTTGCGGTGACTCGGTTAACCATCTCAGAAGCAAAAAGTTTGGCCATGGATGCCTGGGCCGTAAATTTTTCCCCGTGATCCTTCATGACAGCGGCAGAAAGCATCAACTGCCGGGCTGCTTCTATTTCCGTAGCCATATCCGCAATCATCCATCGAAGGCCCTGAAATTTGGAAATCATTTGGCCGAATTGCTCCCTTTTTTTTGCATATTTGACGGCGGCATCGAATGCCGCCTGGGCCACACCCAATGACTGAGCCGCGATACCGATGCGCCCGCCGTCAAGCGCTTTCATGGCGATTTTAAAGCCGTCTCCTTCATTTCCGAGGATGTTTTCAGCAGGGACCTTACAGTTGTTAAAGATAAGATCCGTTGTGTCAGAAGCCCGCAGTCCCATTTTATCTTCTTCGTCTCCCACAATGAACCCCGGCGTTTCTTTTTCAACCAGAAATGCACTGATACCTTGGTGACGTTTGGTTTCATCTGTTATGGCGGTGACAATCGTCAGGCCGGAATTTTTGCCTGATGTGGTAAACCGTTTTGTACCATTTAAAATATAATCGTTACCCTTACGAACGGCAGTGGTCGACTGCCTGACAGGATCGGAACCTGCATGGGGTTCGGTCATGGCAAAGGCGCCGATGATATCTCCATTTGCAAGGGGTTTTAAAAATCTTTCTTTTTGATATCCGGTTCCAAACCGGTAGATACTTTCACAGACGATGGAATTGTGAACCGACATAACAACGGCAGTCGAGGCACAGGAGTAGGCAATCTCGGAAAGCGCCAGTACATAACTCACGGTATCGGCGCCGGAACCTTCATACTCAACAGGGACCATCATTCCCATCAGTCCCAGATCTCCCATCTTTTTGAGATTTTCAGACGGAAATTCCTTGGTGCGATCCCGTTCCGAGGCGGTCGTCGCCACTACTTTCCTTGAAAATTCCCTGGCCATGCTTTGGATCATGATCTGCTCATCAGTCAGCGCAAAAGGCATTTGCTACTCCTTGTCAACTTGGTATCATTTTAGTTTTGTAAAACACCGAAGCCCCTAAAGCCTTACGGTCCGTAAATAACCACCAAAAGCTCCGCTTTTTCTTTGCCGATATTTTTTAACTTGTGGCGTATGCCCGAGTTAAAGTGAAGGGATTCTCCTGTATTGAGCTTATTGACGTGGTCGCCGACGATTATTTCAATATGACCGGCCAGTACGTAAACAAACTCTTCCCCCTCGTGCTGATACCCCACTCCCTTGTGATCCTGCATGGCTTCAATGAAGACCTTAAACGCTTTTAAATGTTTATTCTCGGCTCCGGGCGTAAGGGTGGTATAGGCATAGTTTTCGGTGCGTTTTGTATAAGCCTTGATTCGTCTTTTTACGCCCGATTCCTGTTCTCTGAGAAAAAACCCGGAATCTATCTCCAAGGCCCTTGCGATCTGCAAAAGGGTTCCGACCGGCGGGATCTTTTTACCGCTTTCTATCTGTTTAAGATCATCGATTGAAAAACCGGTTTCATTGGCCACACGGTCCAGGGACATTTTCTTTTTTAGTCTTTCTTTTTTTATCTTCTTGCCAACCGGGACAACACTGTTGGCCTTTTGCTTTGCCATAGCGCCTCCTTAAGTGTATTTATAAAATCCTTGTCCTGTCTTTCTGCCCAGCCGGCCCGCTTCCACATATTTCCGGAGAAGAGGGCAGGGGCGGTATTTTGAATCCTTGAATCCATCGCAAAGCGTATCCATAATGGCAAGACAGGTATCCAGTCCGATGAGGTCGGCCAGGGCCAGAGGCCCCATGGGATGATTCGCGCCAAAAGTCATTACCGTGTCAATATCTTCCCGGGTTCCGACCCCGTGATACAGACAGTAAGCTGCTTCATTGATCATGGGCATGAGGATTCTGTTGGCAATAAAGCCGGGGTAATCGTTTGCCTGGGCCGGTGTTTTACCGAATTTAACCGCCAGATCCCGGGTTGTTTCGAACGTGTCATCTGAAGTTGCAAGACCCCGGATGACCTCAACCAGCTTCATCACCGGTGCTGGATTCATAAAATGCATCCCGATAATTTTATCAGGCCGTTTGGTTTGTGCTGCGATCCTGCCGATGGGGATGGAAGATGTATTGGTTGCCAGAATCACAGGCAGGGCGCAGATTTCATCCAAGTCTCTAAATATCTGAAACTTGATCGGCTCATGCTCGGTGGCTGCTTCGATCACAAAATCGGCCGCTGACATTTCCTCGATATCTATGGTCGTTTTGATTCGCGTTAGAACCGCATTCCTCTCTTCATCGGTGATTTTTGTTTTATCAACACTGCGCTGTAAATTTTTTTTGATGGTTTCAAGACCCTGTTGGATAAATTCGGTCTTTATATCACTCATAATCACCTCAAGGCCGCTCATGGCAGCAACCTGTGCGATTCCGTTTCCCATCTGGCCGGCGCCCACAACGCCGAACGTTTTTATATACATAATAGTCTCCTTAAACGCCCTTGTCAGATAATCTTTATCGGTTGTTTGCAAACAAATAACATATAACAAATAACCGGTAACATCTTTTCAGTTATCGTTTTACCACCATGGCAACAGCTTCACCGCCGCCAAGACACAAGGAAGCAACGCCGATTTTTTTATCCTGCCGCACCATTTCATGTAACAGAGTCACAAGTACCCGGCATCCGCTGGCGCCGATGGGATGCCCCAGTGCAACGCTTCCACCGTTTACGTTGACCTTTGCGTGATCCAGACCCAGTTCCCGCAGCACCGCCACAGTAGAACCGCTGAACGCTTCATTAATTTCAAAAAGATCCACGTCATCTATTGAGATCCCTTCTTTTTTTAAACACTTTGGGATGGCCCAGATGGGCGCGGTAAGAAGATCTTTCAAGTCTACACCGTATGCCGCCTGGGCACCGATGGTTGCAATGATCTTACACCCCATTTTTTTTGCTTTGTCTTTGGACATGACGACTACCGTTGCGGCCCCGTCACTGACGATAGATGAATTACCGACGGTCCCTTTTCCGTTCTTTTGAAACACGGGCTTCATCTTTGAAAGGGTTTCCAATGGGGTTTCCCGGGGACATTCATCCTGATCAAAGAGCACAGGGCCGCCTTTTCGCCGGGGAATTGTAACCGGAACAATTTCATCTTTGAACCTGCCAGAGCTTATGGCTTCAAGGGCCCGGCCATAGGATTCGGCGGCATAATGATCCTGGTCTTGGCGGCTGATATGATATTTTTCCGAACTCAGCTCATTGGTAATGCCCATATGAAAATCATTAACAATATCCCAGATTCCGTCATGTATCATGTGATCTTCAATGTTACCCCTACCCATGCGATATCCGAATCGGGCCTTTTCAAGATAGTAGGGCGCCATGCTCATGCTTTCCATGCCTCCGGCGACCACAATGTCCGCATCACCTACCTGAATGGCCTGGGCGGCCAGCATCACCGACTTTAAGGCCGAACCGCAAACCTTATTCACGGTGAGACATTCAACCTCCCAGGGCATACCTGCCTTTATTGCCGCCTGCCTTGCCGGATTTTGGCCGTAGCCGCACGGGAGAGCCATTCCCATGATCACTTCGTTCACATCATTTTTGTTTATGTCTGCCCGTTCAACCGCCGCTTCAATCACAACGGCTCCCAGTTGGGTCGCGCCGATGGTTCCCAGTGAACCGTTAAAGTTTCCAATGGGGGTTCGCACTGCACTTACGATCACTGCTTCTTTCATTTTCTCTATTCTCCTTCATTATTTTAGGCATTTCAATATTTGGGATTTCTACATGTTGCGCCGATACCGCCCCCCCACATCATACAATGCCTGGGTAATTTGGCCCAGGGTGCATACCTTGACCGTTTCCATAAGTTCGGCAAATATATTGTCTCCGGACAACGCTGCTTTTTGAAGGCGTTCAAGTGCCCCGGGGGCTTGTTTTTCATTCTGTTCCTTGAATGCAGCCAGGCGGTTGAGTTGCGATTTCTTTTCAGCCTCGGTGGCCCGGGACAGTTCAATACACTCGGCCAGTTGCTCCATGTCGGCGTCAGGATCCCTGAAGGTGTTCACGCCAATTATCGGAAATTTTCCCATATGTTTCAGGCTTTCATAGTAAATTGATTCCTCCTGAATCTTGCTTCGCTGGTAACCGGTTTCCATGGCTCCCAGTACTCCGCCGCGCTGGGCAATCCTGTCGAATTCCGCAAGAACCGCTTCTTCCACCAGCCGCGTCAATTCTTCAACAACAAAGCTGCCCTGGTTTAAATTCTCATTTTTGGCAAGTCCCCACTCACGGTTAATGATCAGCTGGATGGCCAGGGCCCGTCGCACCGACTCATTGCTCGGAGTGGTAATGGCCTCATCAAAGGCGTTGGTGTGAAGGCTGTTGCAGTTGTCATAAATGGCACAAAGGGCCTGGAGTGTTGTCCGGATATCGTTAAACTGGATATCCTGGCTGTGTAAAGAGCGTCCCGATGTCTGAACATGGTATTTTAGCATCTGAGATCGGACGGACCCGCCGTATTTATTTCTGATGGCGATGGACCAGATGCGCCTTGCCACCCTGCCGATAACCGTGTATTCCGGATCCATGCCATTGGAAAAGAAGAACGATAAATTGGGTGCAAAGCTGTCAATGGGCATGCCACGGGAAAGATAATACTCTACATAAGTAAAGCCGTTGGCAAGGGTAAAAGCAAGCTGCGTAATGGGATTGGCGCCGGCTTCGGCAATGTGATATCCTGAAATGGAAACCGAGTAGAAATTGCGGACATTATTTTTTATGAAGTATTCCTGAATATCTCCCATCATTTTCAGTGCGAATTCAATGGAAAAAATACAGGTATTTTGCCCCTGATCCTCTTTTAGAATGTCTGCCTGAATCGTACCGCGAACATTGGGCAACGTCATGGAACAAATGTCTTTGTGTTCTTTTTCCGTTGGCTTTCTTCCTTTTTCACTGTAAAACGCGTCAACCTGCTGGTCGATGGCCGTGTTTAAAAACATGGCAAGCATTATGGGTGCAGGACCGTTTATGGTCATGGAAACAGATGTATTGGGCGCGCAAAGATTGAATCCGTCATAAAGCATCTTGACATCATCAATGGTGCAGATGCTTACGCCCGAGGTGCCGACTTTGCCATATATATCGGGTCTGGGGTCAGGGTCGTATCCGTATAACGTTACGGAATCGAAGGCCGTAGAGAGACGTTTGGCCTCATAGTTGGCGGAAAGAAGCTTGAATCTGCTGTTCGTCCGTATGGGATCGCCTTCACCGGCAAACATTCGGGTAGGATCCTCGTCAAGGCGTTTTAAGGGAAACACACCGGCGGTAAACGGAAAACGTCCGGATACATTCTCTTGCCTCAACCATGAATAAATTTCACCGGGATCCTTGAATTTAGGGAGAACAATCTTCGGGATTCTGAGATGCGACAATGATTCCGTGAAAAGCGGAACCCTGATTTCCTGGTTTCGGACATGGTATGTGAGTTCATCTTTGCTGTAGATTTTTTTGATTTCTTCCCAGTCATCAAGCAACCGGATGGTTTCCGTATCCAAAGATTTTTCAGCTTTCTCGATTTCCGTTTTAAGACGAAAAAGAACCCCGGATGTGTCTTCCTTAAGATCATCATCGCTTATGGCTTTTGCGGTTTCTTTGAGATGCCAGGCTTTTCGCACTGCATCCGCCTGTTCTTTTGTGCACCGGTGATAGGATCTCACGGTTTCCGAAATTTCAGCAAGGTAACGGGTACGTTCCGGCGGGATAATAATGGTTTTGGATGTAGATGTCCGGGTTTCAATTCCGGGCAAGGTCGATGTAAATCTTATGCCTGTTTTTTCAGCCAGCTCATCCATGACCGCGTGATACAGGGCGGTGACACCATCATCATTAAATTTGGATGCAATGGTTCCATACACAGGCATCTCTTGGGGCGACCGGTTCCATGCCTTTCGGTTGCGTTGCACCTGCTTGCGAACCGCACTCACCGCGTCTTGACTGCCCCTTTTTTCAAATTTATTTACAACAACAAGATCGGCAAAATCGAGCATGTCTATCTTTTCGAGCTGAGTAGCGGCGCCGAATTCAGCGGTCATGACATAAATAGACACATCCACCATGTCCACAATATTTGAATCTCCCTGTCCGATACCTGCTGTTTCGGCAATAACAAGATCAAAACCGGCTGCTTTTACAACGTCTAGCGTTTCGGCCAATGCATGGGGAATTTCCGTGCTTGATCCACGCGTCGCCAGACTGCGCATGTAAACTCCGGGGGTTGCAATGGCGTTCATTCGTATCCGGTCACCCAAAAGCGCACCGCCGGTTTTACGCCGCGAGGGATCACTGCTGATTATTGCCAGTTTAATATTTTTGAGGTCGTGTAATATTCGCAAAATCAGCTCATCCGTCAGAGACGATTTTCCGGAGCCCCCGGTCCCTGTGATTCCGATGGTCGGTGTTTTCCGATTTCCGATCTTTTTTAAAAGATGTGATCTAAGGGTGGCAAGATGTCCGTCTTGTTTTTCTTTGGCCAATTCAACGGCGGTAATAAGGTTTGCCACCTTGAATTTGTTGTCCGGGGTCAGGCTGGCAATGTCAAAATCCGATTTCCGAACGGTAGAAAAATCCATTAGTTTAACCATATGGTTAATCATGCCCTGAAGTCCCATTTTGGCGCCGTCTTCAGGGGAATATATCTTGGTTACGCCGTATCCTTCCAGTTCTTTGATCTCGTGGGGTACAATGACACCACCACCACCGCCGAAAATCTTGATATGTGAAACGCCCGCCTCTTTCAAAAGGTCCACAATGTATTTGAAGAATTCCACATGGCCCCCCTGATAACTTGACACGGCCACTCCCTGAACATCTTCCTGGATTGCGGCATCCACAATTTCCTGAGCGGATCGGTTATGACCCAGATGTATGACTTCTACGCCGGTATCCTGGAGTAACCGGCGAGTGATATTTATGGATGCGTCATGACCGTCAAAAAGTGATGTCGCGGTAACAACTCTGATGTGGTGTTCGGGCTTGTAAACTTCAACGCTCATTCCCCCTCCCGTATAACATTGAAAATTTCCAATTTTATATTTATGATCATATAACAGGTCGGACGATGGACCTTTTTTACAAAATATCCTATTTAGACAGCTCCAAGGATAAATTCGGTTTGAAGTTCAATATAATCCTCAATACTGTAATGCCGTGCCAGAAACCATCGCCGGAACGTCCACATATGGCCCAAAACAGAAATATTGTGGCCGATAAGTTCCATAGACCGCTCACTAATACGGGGCAAATCACCGGATGAAACAAGATGCTCGAGTACTTCCATAAAGATACCTGTAATACGAACTTCGTTTTCAAGTACTTTTTTACGCCATCGCGGCGGCAGAGATTGGGTTTCCTGGTATATAAGAAGAATATGATCGCTCATGCGATTACAGACTAAAAAATATTCCCGGATGACCTCGGCCAATGGATTTTTATCCCCGGACGTACTGGTCATTGCCTGAGAAACACCCCGCTCGACTTCAGCATGGATTGCGTCGCAAACCAGATACAATATATCTTCTTTGGAAGCGACATATTCATACAATGAACCGATGGAAAAACCTGCGGCACGGGCGATTTGCCTTGTTGTGGTCTTATGAAAGCCCTGTTTGATGAAAAGCTGAACAGCGGCATCTACAATTTGACGATGCCGTTGCGCCACAAGATCAGGATTTTTTATCTGCGTAGGTATCCCTTTTATCGCGCGTATTTTATTCATCATACCCTCATGAGAAAATTTTTTGAAAAATGCTTAATTGCGGGCTTAAATTATGACTGAGCGCTCGTTCAAAATTAGTACCATATAACTGTTTTTTGTGTCAAGATATTTTCAGGCAAGCGTATGGATTAACTCTCTATAATCAATGGTATGAGAAAGAAATTGACAAATCAGGTTGCCAACGGTATAAAGAAGATTATCTTTTGACTGAGCGCTCGTTCACTATGGCAGGCAGGGTGGGGGCGTTGCATCAAAAAAGAATGAATTTGGAAAATAGTTGCTTTTCCCTGTAAAAAATTGAATATCTTAGAGTTAGTTTCAAAATGTTCAATTTTGTCCAAGGTCAAGGAAGGCGAAAATTTTAACCACAGGAATACCTGGAGTATTTCGAGGATTAAAATTTGAGCCTGACGCAGAGATTGGGTAAAAGGGGGCGTTTTGAAACTGGCTCTTTAAAAAAGCATATTTATCCGGATAGTACTATAAAATTCAAAAGGAGGGTTTATCATGGAGAATGAACCGATTTTGGTAGATAAGCAGGATACGATAGGTTTAATTACGCTAAATCGACCCGAAGAAATGAACACGTTTAATGTTCCCTTTGCCAGGAAATTGAATGACGCACTTCTGGAAATGGATCAGGATGACGAAATTCGTGTCATTGTCATCCGGGCGTCGGGAAAACATTTTTCAACGGGCATCTCACTTTCCGAGTTCAAAGACAAAAGTCAAAAGGACTACCGGGAATTTATAAAATTGATGGACGAGCACAACCACACCATCGCCCGGATGAAAAAGCCTGTTATCGCCTCGGTCAAGGGCTATGCCCTTGCAAACGGCGCAGGACTGGTGTTTGCTTGTGATTTGGCGGTGGCCGCCGAAGATGCGAAGTTCGGAACCACCGCTATAAACGTTGGGTTAATCTGTCTGGGGCCGGCGATTCCAATGGTGCGTTCCCTGGGACGCAAAAAAACTCTTGAGATGGTACTGGCCGGTGACATAATTTCCGCTGCGGAAGCCGAAAAACTTGGACTCATAAACAAGGTGGTGCCGCCGGAAGAACTCGAAGCGTCCACAATGGAACTTGCCGCCAAGCTGGCAAAGAAAAGCCCCCTGGCGCTCCAGATCGGGAAAACAGGCATATACGGCATGTCAGAACTTCCATACCATCAATCCATCGATTATCTGGGAGAGTTGTTTGCTTCACTTTGCGCTACCGAAGATGCCCGGGAAGGGGTGACGGCTTTTTTGGAAAAGAGGAAACCCGTGTGGAAGGGGAGATAATATTCTAAAGGAGAAGTTTTGGACTTGAACAAAGCAGAAAATATAGAAGATTTGGATCATGAACATACTGCCCGGCTGGTTCTGGACATGTTCCATCGCATCATTATTCATTACGCCCTATGGTTTAATGAGGTCAAGCACCAGATGGGTATGGAAAAAGCCCTGGATATTCTTAAAAAAGCATCTGAAAGAAGTTACGGCATTCAAATGAAACGGCTGTCAAAGGCCCTCGGGTTTGATATGAAAGACGGCATCCCGTCACCGCTGTTGAACAAGCCAAAAGAATCGCTGATGGAACTTATGAATCGTGTGGCCGTGAACTGGCTGGCTAACGACGGGGTATGGTTTCAGGCTGTGGAATTTACACACGGCATGAATGATGCCAAACGATGTAATGATTCCTGCTGGGCACAATTTTCGCCCTTTGAAGCTCAAGCCATTAAAAATTTTTTGAATCTTTCTGAAACACCCGGTCTGGAGGGTTTAAAAAAGGCGCTTAATTTTCGTGTCTATGCCTGTATCAACACGCAATCCATTGTTGAAGAAGAATCTAACAGTTTTATATTTCAAATGAACGAGTGCAGGGTTCAATCTGCTCGGAAACGCAAAGGGCTTGACGATTATCCGTGCAAATCCGGAGGACTGGTCGAGTATACTTATTTTGCAGAAGCCATTGATCCGAGAATCCAAACCCAATGCATCGGCTGTCCGCCGGATGACCATCCCGAAGAATGGTTTTGTGCATGGCGTTTTATGATTACAAAATAAGGAACACGTTAACGATTGATGAACTCGTAAACGTCGAAAAAATCCAGTTTTTAAACTTTTTACGAATCCTTTACTCTAACGTTGCAAAAGTCGGAGGGCTTCAGAGCCAAGGCGCCAAGGGTAAAGAGCCATGTTGTTTATGCAACGTTAGGGTTTACATTCGCTACCCACTTAATAATATCAATGGTTTTTTCAATTGGGATCCGGCTCATATTCAATGTCAAGTGAAACAAAACCGGATCGTTAAAGCACTCGCCACAAATTGAACGCAGAAACCAATGCTGATTTTTATCATGTCGTTCTATAATTTCGTGGACGATGTTCCCGGGGATATTCCATTCTTCCATCGCATATTTTTTTCGCCAATCCATTGGAGCAACCAAATGAAAATGATAGCAATTTTCCATGTTTTTTAAGAAAAAATATGCTGCGCGACCAATAATCACCACATCATCATCTTCGGCGGTTTTCAGAATAAGATTTTTTAAGCTGATCTGATATTCTTTCTCTTCCACCACGCTTTTATCATGTCCTACAATTCGCTGAATGTAGCTTTGGCCGAATAATTTTGAGAATGAGTTGGATATTCTGTATTCTCGACTCTTTTCAAAGGACTCCAGGGTTCTTTCCGAGACATTGAGATCTTCGGCTATTTTTTGAAAAAGAAATTTGTCAACATAATGATAGCCGAGTCTTTTGGCAAGCAGCCGCCCCAGTTTCCTTCCGCCTGAAGCATAATCCCTGCTGATCGTTATTATGGCCATATTTCTTTCCTTTTTAGTTAAATGTTTGTAATTAAAAACTCATCTTAATTTATTACATTTGAATGTATAAAATGCAATAAATTTTCTCTTATCGTACAGGGCAAACGGGGTGCATTACCAGTTTGTTAATTGCTATCAAAGACTTTTTGGTTTCAGGTATCAGCTAATTCAGCTCTTACTCCTGACACCTGAAACCTGACACCTGAAACCTGATTGCAAGGCTTTCGCTCAAAAAATGAATAAGTTTCGGTAATGCTTCCGGCAAACGCATTTGATTTCGGCCGTCGTGGAGCGTTCTCCCGGTCTTATCGTATGATCATTCTTTTTTAATTGTTTTTTACCAATCGAGTCTCCACCTTGTCGCTCAGATATTTTTTTACCTCGGGTATAGAAACTTCTTTTCTGTGAAATATGCCGGCCGCCAGCGCGGATTCCGCTTGTGTTTTTGTAAATACTTCGTAAAAATGTTCAACGCAGCCTGCACCACTTGACGCGATTACCGGAATGGTTACGGCATTTTTAACAGCATTTATTAACTCAAGATCATAACCGGAATCCGTCCCGTCTTTATCTATGCAATTTAACAGTATTTCTCCGGCGCCTAATTTTTCGCAGACTTGTGAAAGTGTTATCGCATCCAGGTCTCTGCCCTCTCTTCCCCCGTTGATGGTACATTGATACCAGCAATACGCTTCTCCCAAGGGACCTATTTTCTCTGTTTTTATCACTTGGTGAGGTGTCTGGTCCGGTGATGATACATAAACTCTCCTTGGATCGATGGATATGACAACGGCTTGTGCGCCGTAAACTTCGGATATTTGCTCAATTGAGCTGTTACCGGTTTTTTTGCCTGTTCTTAAAAACGCTTCCGCGATTAAGACCGCATCACTTCCTATGGAAATTTTATCTGCGCCGGACCTGAAATATTGGGTTGCGACTTCCAATGCGGTATATTTCCTGCCGTGCTGATCCGTATAATCTCTAATGCCGCCTCCGATGGTTAACGGAACAAAAACATTTTTGGAAGTTTGTTTTAATACGTCCATCATGGGGATATCTTCCAATGGAAAATCTCTGAACCCTGTAATATTAAGGAAGGTAATCTCATCAGCACCTTGTTCATAATATGTTCTTGCAAGTTCAACCGGTTTGCCGAGATTTCTTACATCTCCGTTTTCTCTGACATCATATTGGTCACCCTTTGTAACCACCAGGTCTCCGTGGTCGTTTGATCTCACATCTAAACATGCAACGATTCTTTTAGACAGTCTGGTTTCTGTTAAAACATGTGTGATTGCCTTTTGTTCACTGCCGGGCTCAAGAAAATTCTTCAGAACGTTTATTCCCGCGGTTCCACTTTTTTCCGGATGGAATTGTGTGGCCGTGATATTTCCTTTTTGAATACCGCTGACAAACTCAATACCATAATTGGTTGTGGTTAAAACAACGGAATCGTCATCCGGTACCACGTGAAACGAATGTACAAAGTAAAATTTTTCATCACCGAGCAACCCGTTGAAAATCCGGGACGGTTTTTTTATGTTGATGCCGTTCCATCCAATATGGGGGACGGAAAGATTAATATCGAATTTTTTTACATGTCCTGATATTAAAGCCAATCCTTTAGTATCGGGTGCTTCCTCACTTTTTTCAAACAACGCGTGCAATCCCAGGCAGATGCCAAGAAATGGTCGGTCTGAGAGCAGATAGTCTTTTAATGCATGGACATAATTCTTATCATTTAGAATCCGCATCATACTCCCGAAATTGCCGACCCCTGGAAAAACAAGCTTTTCAGCAGACAGCAAATCATCAATGCCGGATACAATTTTAACTTTTTGCCCCAAACTTTCTATTGCATTTATGACACTTCTGACATTGCCGGCGCCGTAATCTAGTAATGTTATCATTTTTCCCCTATTTAATTTTTGTGTCAGTCATACGCCAAACGGGTTTTTTCATCCGTCAATGTGGGTTGAATAATTTCTTTCCACTCAGGATCATCCCATGTCCCCAATTGCTCATGCATATGAATATATTTTTGAGGTATGGGGTGAGTGCCGTAAACCACTTCCAGTCCGTATTGTATCTTGATAAAATCATGAAAATATACAAGATGAGGACATGGAGGATACCCCACGATCAGACCGGTGGCAAGATGTATAATTTCTGCGCCGTTTTTCTTCATTTCCTCTCCGGTATATTCAATGTTACCCCCCGGACACCCATCGCAGGAGGTATACCCCACGAGGTCAACTTCAATATTGCGGTAACGGGCAAATGCGCCTTCCCTGTTTTGTAATGATCTGAAACACTTTCCACCGGCACATCTGCGGTAACGGTCACAAATAATTATACCAAGCTTTGTTCTCTGTTGCATGTGATTTCCTTTGTTTTCAAAAAATTAAAAATAATTTTCCATTGTCACATAAAATCATTGGGAGCATTACCGATTTGTTAAAATGTTTTTCACCCATTAACTTATTCATTTTTTGAGCGAAAGCCTTGGAATAAGGTTTCAGGTGTCAGGAGTAAGAAAAGAATTTGCTGAAACCTGACACCTGAAACCTGAAACCAAAAAAGTCTTGGATAGCAATTAACAAACTGGTAATGCACCCAAATCATTACCCTCCGATGGTTTTAGATAATACATATAAAGAGATGACGCCGATAAGCAGAAATCCTGAATTTTGAAATCCCTTTTCTTCGTGGGTTTCCGGAATCAGATCCGAAGCCGCAATGTAGAGAAAAGATCCTCCGGCTATTGCCAGCATTACACCCACCATAGCTTCGGATAGGCCTTTCATGAAAGCAAGGGAGATCAGAGCGCCTAATGGCGTCGCCAGCCCTACGGCAATTGACAGCTTCAGGGCAGTTTTTTTCTCCATTGAATTAATCATCAAAGCAAACGTGGTAACCCCTTCGGGAAGCTCATGGGCGATAACTCCCAGGGAAGTCAGCAACCCCAACCTAAAATCTGTTTCAAAACCGATCCCGATAATGATCCCATCAATAAAAGAGTGAAAAAAAGGCCGGAAAACATGACATTGCCTTTTGTATGGCGAGCCCCCTTTTTTTCTTTAAAGTGGATTTCAGATCCCGAATGGAGCACCATCACATTTTCCAGCAAATAAAAGACAAGAAAACCCATTAATATAAAGAGCAGCGCATGATCAGAAAGTTCCAGCGCTTCGGGAAATAGATGGAAAAAGGCGACTCCCAAAATTAACCCTGCAGCAAAGGAATTTACATAATGGGAGTATTTAAGAACAAGTTTTTCGTTGAGGATTACGAGTATAATTCCCAAAATGGTTGATAAACCGGCAATAGAGCTGAAAAAAAGAATGCTAAATTCAACGGCCATTGTTTTCCCATCCCATTAGCTGTGGATATGATCTTGCAAGAGATCGTCTCCACAGGATTCGCATTCAAACTGAATCGTGCTGTGTTCTATTTTATATTTATTACGCAGAAGGCTTTTAATCTCCTTTAGTAAGTGGGAGCTGCTGCTGATGAGCCGATCGTCAATTAATACATGGGCGCTCATGGCGTTAATACCGGAGGTAATTGTCCATAAATGTATGTGATGTACCTCCTTTACCCCTTTGATTTTACGGAGTTCATCCAAAAGTTCTTCCATGTTTATATCTTTGGGGGTTGCCTCCAGAAAGATATCAATGGATTCCATTATCAGAGCATAAGCTCCTTTAAGGATTAATAGACCAATAAAGATACTAAGTAAAGGGTCTACTATATACCAGTCGGTATATAAAATTATCACGCCGCCCAAAATTACCCCCCCGGAAGAAATCGTGTCCCCCACGATATGGAAAAAAGCTGACTTAACATTCAGGCTTGTATGGGCGGATTTTCTTAAAAGCAGGATCCCCGCCCCGTTGGCTAAAAGCCCGATAAAAGCAACGACCAGCATAAATAAGCCTTTGATTTCCTCGGGCTGAACCAGGCGATGATATGCTTCGTAGAATATGTAAAAAGACATAAAAAACAGCAGCATGCCGTTAAAAAAGGCGGCCAGAATTTCCAATCGATGGAACCCGAAGGTCTTGGAGGGTGTGGGCGGTTTTTTGGCTAACTTCATGGCGGCCAAACTTAAGCCCAAAGACAATATATCGGTTAACATATGTCCAGCATCGCTGAGCAAAGCGAGGCTGTTGGCCAGAAGGCCGCCGATGATTTCAGCGATCATGA
>Ga0315535_1000929_pt1 | contig 20061 bp, 14 predicted proteins | sample SalMarSW160220MG_2_FD_203092 | JGI IMG/M metagenome (GOLD analysis project Ga0315535, IMG submission 203092) | Salt marsh sediment microbial communities from the Plum Island Ecosystem LTER, Massachusetts, United States - Salt Marsh Sediment SW1602-20 ... | reverse complement strand
AATGACAAACAACCGGGCCAGGGAGGAATCCAGGGGGGCGAATGCCAGCCGCTGGCCCTTGGAGTTGATTGTATCCCGGGGATATGGTGTGGCCACCTTGTACGCCGGGGATATTGACCCCGATTTTAACGACGGATTTCAAAATGGTGTTCATGCTCTGGACAAGGGTGAAAGGACGCCTTCGTCCTGGGGGACGATCGCTGCATGGGCATGGGGTTTGTCCAGGGCCATGGACTACCTGGAGCAGGACCCTGATATTGATGCAGACCGGATCGCCGTTCTGGGACATTCCCGTTTGGGGAAAGCTGCCCTGTGGGCCGGTGCCCAGGATGAGCGGTTCGCCATGGTGATCTCCAACAATTCGGGATGCGGGGGAGCGGCCCTGTCACGCCGGCCCTTTGGAGAACGCGTCTCCGCAATCAACGAGGTATTTCCCCACTGGTTTTCCGGTGTATTTAAGAGATTCAACGACAATGAAGCGGCCTGCCCGGTGGACCAGCATATGCTCCTGTCACTGGTGGCTCCCCGACCGCTCTATGTGGCCAGCGCCGGGGAAGATGACTGGGCCGATCAGTATGGTGAATACCTTTCACTCTACTATGGAAGCAGGGTGTACGGACTGTACGGGGAAGATAAGCTGGAAAACAGGGAGTTGCCGCCGCTGGACCAGCCCCGCTGGAGCGGACAGCTGGGATATCATATCCGCACGGGCAAACACGATATTACCCGGTATGACTGGGAACAATATATGGATTTTGCCGATCTGCACATGTCCGGGACGTCCGCAGACACCTATGAAAATCCCGTGACCATGGAATGGCTCTCCACACATCTGCAGGGGGGGAGTCCCGGGCTGATCCTCACACCTGAACTGGAGGCGATGATCCGGAAAAAAATAGATGCGGGTGATCAAAACACAATGCGGGGACTCCGGCTGCTTCGGGGCAGTGCCGATGAATTGCTGGAGAAGGAGCCACTGGTTTATAAGCAGACAGGAAGAAGGCTCCTGGGCGTCTCCAGGGAAGCCGTCCGGCGCCTGACCACCCTGGCACTGGTGTACAGGATGGACAAAGATGAGAAATATCTGGACCGGCTTGAGGCTGAGTTGACTTCGGTCTGTTCCTTTGAACACTGGAATCCGTCCCACTTTCTGGATGTGGCTGAAATGGCAGCAGGAGTTGCGCTGGCGCTGGACTGGGCAGGGGAGTGGATCTCACCGGAGGCTGGTGAATTGGCCAGGGAGGCACTTCTGGAAAAGGCGCTTAAACCCGGAATCGCCTCCTCCGAAAATAATTTCTTTACAGGGGTTACCCACAACTGGAACATGGTTTGTAACGGGGGACTCTCCCTGGCGGCGCTGGTGATGTTCGAACAGGAGCCGGAACTCTCTTCTGCTGTGCTCCACCAGGCTGTTGAGACCATGCCGCTGTCATTGAAGCCCTATGCACCCGGCGGAATCTACCCGGAGGGTGCGTCCTACTGGTTTTATGCAACCACCTATCTCACAGCCACCCTGTCTGCATATGAATCTTCCATGGGAACTGACTTTGGATTTTCCAGCGCCCCCGGTTTGATGGAGAGTGCCCAATTCAGTCAGGTGCTGGCCGGGCCGTCCGGTAGGTATTATAATTATTTTGATTCCGGGGAGGGAGGCCTGTATAGTCTGGAGCATTTTGGGCTGCTTGCCTGGTTTGCAAACAGATCCGGATCCGGTGTGAATATGGACGCATATGGTGCTTTGCTGAAGAAAGAACTTGAAAATCCCCGGCAGGCCAGGGGAACCCGGTTTTTCCCGTTTTTTTTCCTGGAACTGGCACAGGTGGAAAAGGAGCATGGTTCTGCTTATACTCCTCCATCCATTTGGATTGCAGGGGGAGAAGAACCGCTGGGGATTTTAAGGGATTCCGGCGGTGAACCGGGGGGATTCTTCCTGGCGGCAAAGGGAGGCATGGCCGAAGATAACCATGGAAACATGGATGCGGGTTCATTTGTACTGGAACTGGATGGCGTCAGGTGGTCGGTGGATCCGGGCAACCAGAGCTACGATGAACTGGAGCAGAAAATGGGCCTTGGGCTGTGGGAAACAAACCAGGAATCACCCCGGTGGAGCCTGCTCACCAAGAACAATTTCGGCCACAGCACACTGACGGTGAATGATCACATGCACCTGGTGAATGCACGCGCAGGTCTGGACCGGCTGGACATACGGTCACTTCATCCGGAATTTTCCTTTGATATGACCGGCCTGTTCAGGAAGGAGCTGGTCAGCGCCCGGCGGACTTTCATTCGGACAGGTGAAAAGCGACTGGTCATCAGGGATGAGTTGCTCCCTTCGCCGCTTACAAAAAGCATTGCCTGGCAGATGATCACAACGGCAAAGGCATCTGCCCGGGAAGATGGGGTGATGTTACAGCAGGACGGGAAAACCCTCTATATCCGCATGCAGGGGGATATTCCCCATGAGGTGAATATCGTGAACCTCTCTCCGCCACCTCTGGCATATGACAAGGACATCCCGGGATTAAAACGAATCGAATTCCGGATTCGTGGGGAAGCCCTTCAGGGTCTGACCGGATTCGCCGTTGAACTGACATCAGAAGCTGACAGGGTCCGATGAGAAAGAACCTAGCATGGCAGCTTATCCTGGTCCTTGGTTCCCTCTGGTTCCAGGGATGTGTCACTTCTGAAAAACCCAACTTTGTATGGATCGTCTCGGAAGATAATTCCAAACACTACATGGAATTGTTTGATCCCAACGGGATTGCCACACCAAATATTGAACAGGTGGCGAAGAAGGGAATCCTGTTCACCAGGGCCTTTTCCAATGCGCCGGTCTGCAGTGTGGCCCGCTCCACCCTGATTTCCTCCTGCTACGCTCCCCGAACGGGTACACAGTTCCACAGAAAGTCAACCTTGGTGCCCATGCCTGCTGGGGTGGATATGTTCCCGGCCTACCTGCGCAGGGTGGGCTATTACACCACCAACAACAGCAAAGAGGATTACAACTATCGTAAACCGGACGGGGTGTGGGATGAGTCCTCCACCGGGGCTCACTGGACGAACCGGGCACCTGGCCAGCCCTTTTTTCACATGGAATCACATCCTGTTTCACACGAGAGCAGGCTCCATTTTCCGGCGGAGTTGATGGATACCTACCATCCCGTCATCCATCCCGATTCGGTTCATCTCTTTCCAAACCACCCGGATACGGAGCTTTTCAGGTTTACAGGGGCCTATTACCGTGATCTGATTCTGTCGGTGGATACCATCGTGGGGAGCGTGCTCAGGGAACTGAAGGAAGAGGGGCTTCTTGAATCCACCTTTGTATTCTATTTCGGTGATCACGGTGGCGTATTGCCTGGCAGCAAGGGGTATATCTATGAGAGCGGACTTCATGTCCCTCTGGTGGTACGGATCCCCAGGAAGTTCAGGCACCTGGTGGATTTTAAACGGGGCTCTGAGACAGACGGTTTTGTGAGTTTTACCGACTTCGGACCAACTTTGCTGGAGCTGGCCGGGGCAGGGATACCGGATGGTATTGACGGCAGACCTTTTCTTGGCCCCGGCATACCTGCAGGCGAACTGGACCGGTGGGATGTGACCTACGGGTATGCGGACCGGTTTGATGAGAAATATGACATGGTGCGAAGTGTCAGGAAAGGCGGGTTGAAGTATATAAGGAGTTACCAGCCCTTCAATTTCGATGGGTTGCAGAACAACTACCGTTATCAATGCCTGGCTTTTCAGCAATGGCGTGAACTGTATCTGGCCGGTGAACTGGATGAGGTCCAGAAACAGTTTTTTGAACCCCGGGCAGCGGAAGCCTTGTATGATCTTGAAAAGGATCCCTATGAAACTGTAAACCTGGCCGGGGACCCTGCATACCATATGCAACTTCTGGAAATGAGGGGATTGCTGCAGGAGTGGGTCAAGGGGATGCCGGATCTCAGTTTCTACCCCGAAAGTGTCCTTGGCAAAAGTGCATTTCAGAATCCTGTACTATTCGGAGAGAAACACAGGGAACAGATCGGTGAACTGGTTGATATTGCTGACCTGAGCCTGCTGCCCTTCGGTGAAGCCGAACCGGGAATCGCTGATGCGCTTGACTCGGGGGATCCTGCAAAAATATACTGGGCACTGATCACCTGCAGCTGTTTTGGCAATGAAGCTGCCGGATTTGCGGAAGCAGCCAGGGAACTCTGCGCGCACAGGGATCTGCTGATCAGAACCAGGGCAGCCGAGTTCCTTGGAATCACAGGTCTGGGAGATCCTGTCCCGGTGATCCAAAAAGCGCTTCAGGAAACCGAAGATGGTGTCGAAGCTTTACTGATCCTGAATTCACTGGTCCTGTTGATGGACGGTCCCCGTGGATATGTGTTTGAAGCGGACCGTGTGAAGCTTTCAACAGGGGTGATAGAAAATGATGAGGTAAAACGCAGGTTGGAATATATTCAAAACCGTGCGGCAGTACCAAAGAATCCTTAATTTTGTCCGATGATTCCATTCGAAAATTATTTGAAAGAGAACCTGGTGCTGCTTGATGGTGCCATGGGATCTCTTATCTATGAAAGAGGTGTATTTATTGACAAGTGTTATGATGAACTGAACCTCTCCCGTCCGGAACTGATCCGGTCCATCCATGAAGATTATGTCCGTTCCGGGGCAAAAGTAATAGAGACCAACACCTATGGGGCAAACCGCCATAAGTTGAAATCTCATAACCTGCTTGATCAGATGGAACTGATTAACAGGAGAGGTGTGGAGATTGCTCTGGAAGCGGCTGAAGATCAAGTTTATGTGGCCGGGAGCATGGGGCCGCTTGGAGAGGAAATTGAGCCGTGGGGGGAGATTAGCCTGGACCAGGTATTCGATGCATATGCAGAACAGGCGGGATACCTGGCAGCAGCCGGAGTGCATCTTTTCATGCTGGAGACCATCCAGGATATCCGGGAAATGGTACAGGCCATCAAAGCCATCCGGAGTGTCAGTACATTGCCCATTGTGGCCATGATGACGATCGGGGAAGATGGCAAGACCAAATATGGGCTTGACCTTGAAGATATTACCTGCAAACTGCTGGAAAGTGAAGCCGATGTAATCGGATTGAACTGTACTGTGGGTCCCAAACCCATGCTTGATTTTATGGAAAGGATGACAAACCTTTCAGACAAGCCCATCTGCGTCATGCCCAATGCGGGCCGGCCCCAGTATACCGACGGCAGGATGATCTACCTCAGCACACCCGAGTATTTTTCAGTGTATACCAAAAGGTTCATTGACATTGGTGTACGCATGATGGGTGGTTGCTGCGGTACAACCCCCGATCACATCAGCAAGATGGCCAATGCGCTGGCCATGAAACAGACCCGGATACAGCACTCCATCAAGATTGGTGTCAGACCGGTTACAGAGGAGCCTCTCCCTGACCCGGTACCCCAATCTGAAAAATCAAAACTCTCCGGGAAAATGACCCGGGGGGAGCAGATTGTCCTGGTAGAGATGGTTCCACCCCGGAGCACCGACATCACGAAACCCCTGGAGGGAGCCAGGTTGCTGAAAGAAGGCAAAGTGGATGCCATCAACATTCCCGACGGTCCACGCGCATCGGCACGGATGACCGGATTGGCTCTGGCGGTGTTGATTGAACAGCAGGTTGGGATTGAGACGATGATTCATTACACCTGCCGTGACCGCAACCTGCTCGGGATGCAATCCGACCTCCTGGGTGCTGCAGCCATGGGTATCCGTAACATCCTGGCCATTACCGGAGATCCGCCCATGATCGGCGATTACCCCCAGGCCACAGCAGTTTTTGACATTGATGCCATAGGCCTGGTCCACCTGATCGATAACCTGAACCACGGTATTGATGTGGGGGAGAAGCGGATCGGTGATCCCACTGCATTTTTTGCAGGAGTTGGTTTGGATCCCAACAGTATCAACCGTGAGAATGAGATCCGCAGGCTGCAGTTGAAGAAGGAGGCCGGGGCAGAATTTATTATTACCCAGCCGGTTTTCGATATTGATTCCCTGGAATCGTTCATGGAAAAGGTGGAGATGGACAATCTTTACCTGATTGCCGGGATATGGCCCCTTGTGAATCTGCGCAATGCCGAATTTATGAAAAATGAAGTTCCGGGAGTTTTTGTCCCCGATTCGGTGATTGAAACCATTTCCAGGTATGAAACCAAAGAGGACCAGTTGAAAGCAGGCATCGAGATCGCACAATCCATGGTTGAAAAAGTGCTCGGCTTTGTTCATGGTATCCAGGTCAGTGCGCCCTTCGGAAGATATCCCCTTGCACTGCAAGTGGCCGAAAAACTGTTGAAATGAAAAAATCAGGCAGGTTCTCCCTGGCAGTTTCCCTGGCAGTTTCCCTGGCAGGGAGTATGGCTACAGCACAATTGAATCCCGATTATGAGAATCCCGGGGTGTTTCAACGGAACCAGGTTCTTCCCCATGCCACCCTGATGCCTTTTGAGGATATGGCACAGGCAAAGGCTGGGGTGAGGAAATCGTCCCCCTTTTATCTCTCCCTGAACGGAATTTGGAAGTTCCGCTGGTCGGAAAATCCCTTGAGCGCTCCCGGAGGATTTCAGGATCCCGGTTTTCAACGAGATGACTGGGATGAGATCACCGTTCCTTCCAACTGGCAGATGGAGGGATTCGGTTTCCCACTCTTTCGCAACATCGGGCAGCCTCATCCTCAAGATCCACCGGAAGTTCCCAAAGAATTCAACCCGGTGGGATCCTATTACAGGACCTTCAATTTGCCCGACGATTGGAAGTTAAAACAGGTATTCCTGCATTTTGAAGGGGTTCAATCTGCATCCTGGGTCTGGGTCAACGGTATGGAGGTGGGTTACAACCAGGGGGGTATGGAACCTGCAGAGTATGACATCACCTCCTTTCTCCGCAAGGGAGAGAACAGCATTGCAGTGATGGTGCTCAGGTATTGCGACGGAACCTATATGGAGGATCAGGATACATGGAGGCTGTCGGGCATGTACAGGGATGTTTACCTGGTGGCTACACCTGATTCGCATATCAGGGACTTCTATATCACCACCGATCTGGATGAGGATTACCAGGATGCCAAACTCACTGTTGAGGTCACCGTGGCCAATTACAGGAAGAAAAACAGCGGGGATCTGAACGTGAATGTCAGCCTGTTTGATCCCGACGGGAAGCCGGTTCCCGGCGGGACGGGATCCATTGCGGTGAATCAGGTGGAAGGGAATTCAACACGGACTGTGAACAGGACATTTCAGGTGAAAGACCCTTTGAAATGGTCGGCCGAATACCCCAACCTGTATACGGTGGTTCTGGAACTTTCCGGCGAAGGGGGAAGCTCCTTTGAATTTTTAAGCAACAGGGTGGGATTTCGTGAAGTGGAAGTGAAGAACCAGGCTATTTATATCAATGGAGTCCCGATAAAATTCAACGGGGTCAACAGCCATATGATGCATCCCCGGACCGGACATGCCATGGATGTGGAAACCATACGAAAGGACCTCTGCCTCATGAAACAGTTCAATATCAACTGTGTACGGACCAGCCACTATCCGCCCAACGTGGAGTACCTGGACCTGGCCGATGAGCTGGGGATCTACCTGGTGGATGAAACAGGGGATGAGGCGCATGGATACACAGGCATTTCAAGCCTTCCTGAATGGCGAGAGCAGTACCTGGACCGCATGCGCAAGATGGTTTACCGCGACAGGAACCACCCGTCGGTGGTGATCTGGAGCGCGGGAAATGAAAGCGGCCCCGGTGATAACATCTGTGCCCTCATTGACAGCGGCAAACAGATTGATCCGAGCAGGCCGGCCTGGATGTACGGGGGCAACCAGGATGAGGACCCCAAAGCCAATCCCATCAAATGTGAGGACATTGTGGGACCCAGGTACCTGCAGCCATTTCGACTGGAGCAGCGGTTTGGAAAATCGGATGATCCCAGGCCATCCTTTATGGATGAATACATTGCTGCAACCGGGAACAGCCTTGGGGGACTGGATGAGTATTGGGATCTGATTTACAAATACCCGCGCCTGACAGGCGGTGCCATCTGGGATTGGGTTAGTCCGGGTATTTCCATGCCCATCACCATCACCATGGATGATTCACCCGGACATATCAATTCAGTTTTCATGAATAAGGCCCATCTTGAATCAGGTGAATCAGGGCTTGCCCTGTCACTAAGCGGACATGATGACTGGCTGGAGGTATATAGGGATCCTTGCCTCGATATTACCGGGGAGGAACTGACTCTGTCGTTTTGGGTGCGGCCTGAGGCCTACAACGGAAATGCGGCATTTCTCACCAAAGGGGATTACCAGTACGGGATCATTCAAGCGGATGAAGGGCACCTGGAATTTTACCTCAATACCGGGGAACGAACAAGCCTTCGGGGCAGGTTGCCAGACCGGTGGATCGGGGAGTGGCACCATGTGGCAGGAATCTATGACGGCAAGAAAATGGAATTGTATCTGGATGGGAACATCATCGGTACAAAGTCTTGCAAGGGAGCGATCCGGAATTCTCCTTACGGGGTTATCCTGGGAAAAAGTGCTGAACTCAGGGACGGATACAAGGGATATATGTGCCATGCCACCCTGGACAGGGTCAGGATTTTTGATGCAGTGATCGCGGTGGAAGCCCTCAGGGAGGATCTAAAGGAGGTGCTTCTGCATCAATCCAGATTATGGCTTGACTTTGAAAGCGCAGAAGATAAAGGGGAATACTGGTCCATCGGAATACCCGGACGCACCTATGGCCTGGTTTGGCCCGATCGCACCATTCAACCCGAATTGTGGCAGTTGAAAAAGAGCCCCCAGCCTGTCCGGATCAGCACTGTGGATCCTGAGAAGCGGGAGTTCACCTTTGAAAACAGACACCACTTCCGAAACCTGGAAGAATTGGATATCCGGTGGATGCTTACCGAGAATGAAATTGTGCTGGAGAAAGGAGCACTTCCCTTGCATATTCCGGCTGGTGCAACAGAAGAAGTAAGGGTTCCATACAGCAAACCGGACGTGGTTCCCGGTGCCATTTATCACCTGCTGATCACCTGCACCACCCGTGAGGATAAGCCATGGGCTCCAGCCGGCCATGAAGTGGCCTGGGAACAATTCAGGCTCCCCTTCTATAAGGAGCCTGATCCCAAGATTGAGGAAGGAGGTTCGCTGGAAACGGATGAAACGGAACTTCTGCTGACCATCAGGGGGGAAGGATTCAGTTATACATTTGATAAAAACAGCGGGATCCTGACATCCATGGTCATTAACGGCAAAGAGGTTGTCAGCAAGGGGCTCAGACTGAATGTGTGGAGGGCTCCGCTGGCCAATGAACTGGATTCATGGAATTTCTGGCATACGGAGCTGGGCTATACCAAAGACTGGATGGGAAAAGAGACTGCCAACGGATGGCGATCCATCGGGCTTGACAGACTGGTGCAGGATCTTGATCATTTCTCCTGGAGGGAAGATGGCAGCCGCTGTATCGTGGAGACAGATGCCAGCCTTCATGCCAACAACCATACCACAGGTTTTAAGGTTTTTCATACCTATTCCATTTCGGCAGTGGGCGAAATTACCCTTGTTACGCGTGTAATCCCCTCCGATAACATGACCCGGTGGATTCCAAAAATCGGGTTGCAGATGGAATTGCCCAAGGGCTTCAACCAGATGGAGTGGTACGGAAGGGGGCCCTTCGAGACCTATCCGGACAGGAAGACGGGTGCCAAAGTGGGCAGGTACAGTACCACCGCGGAGGAGGATTATGTACCCTACATCATTCCCCAGGACTATGGCAACAAGACCGATGTATATTGGTTCAAACTGACCGATGAGTCAGGTACAGGGCTGTTTGTCAGGGGCGATGATACTTTCAATGCCAGCGTCCAGAAATACACAACGGACCATCTGGACAGGTGCCATTATCCTTTCCAGTTAAAGGATGAAGATGTGCTTACACTGAACCTGGATCACAAGGTAAGTGGTGTAGGGGGAACGGCAATCTCTGTGTTAAATCAGTACCGGGTACTTCCGGGGCAAACCTCATTTACATTCCATATCCGTCCTTTACAGCATCTGAACGACCTGGGGAACGAATACAAAAAGGTAGGTTATCAGTGAGAGTCCGGCTGTAATAGTCACCAGGGCATTTCCCATGCTCCTGATCCTGCCGGCATGAAATTCTGTGATGCTCCTGTCCTGGTTGATCTGGAGCAAGGCCGCTGTTCTGAATACGCCAGCCACAAGAAAAAGCAGGGTGACAAAGGAGACCAGGACCCATTGAATTGTATTGATCCCGAGCAGGATACCCGCAGCAATGATGGGAATGACCAACAGCAACTGAAGGACCAATCCTGGATCATTTGCAAAAACCTTTTTTAATGCGCTGTCGGAATGTCCGGGTGCAGAAGGCCTTGCCTGAAGCGTGATGTTTGGAGCAGTGTAATCCATGGCTCAAGGATTTAATATTTGACGAAAGTTACTATTTCTTACGTGAAATGTTAATAAGTTGTTACAAAAGTTAATATTTTAACATTTCAGGGGCCTCTTTAGCCTCGGGTCCGGCTTACTCCAACTCCGGTATAATCAATGCCGGTATTGCTGACCGGCCAGGGGGCTTTCCTTCAGCAGCAGTACCCCCGCCAGGGCCACGACCGACAGGAAAGCAAAAAGGATCATAAAGGTACCCAGGAACCGATTGTCCCTGATACTCATACCTGCCACAAAGAGCATCCCGGTAAGCTGCCCCACCCACAGGAGAATCCCCTGGGAAGCGGATTCGGGAGCAGGGTGGCTTACCTCTGCAGCATACTGGAATCCAACGGGACCTGCACTCATCACGAAGAATCCAAGGATAAAGGAGGAGATCAGTGAAACCGTGTAAGCCTGTTCCGGGCCTGAAGTAATCCGGCCTGCAAAGGCGAGTCCGAAGACTGCAGGCACCATCCCGGTCATGCAAAGGATTAAAAATGGTTTGCGTTTCCTGAATTTGTCAGAAAGGGTGGGGATGATGATGGCACCGATGATTCCCCCGATGAGCATCAATCCCCCGATGAGTCCGTCCGAATCCTTTACACCTGCCTGTTCGGCAATGGAATCGGTCATGGAACTGATGGCGTTAAAGATCCCCAGCCCGATGAAGAACAGGAAGAGGGTGATGAGCATGTCGCGCTTGCCCAGGATATGGCCCAACCCTTTGAAGAAGGGGTAACTTTCTGGTCCTGTGGTTGCGATTCCGGCGGGGCGCTCCCTGAGAAACAACAAACAGGCAATTGAGGCAACCACACTGACTATCCCGTAGATCCATAACATGGTTTCAAATCCGGTGCCGTACCCTGCTGCACCTGGATCTGATCCCACCAGGAGGGGAGTCACCAGCATGGCCACAATAATGCCGATATACTGTGCCAGGGCAAGAAGCCCGGCTGCCATCCCACGCTGATACAGGGGAAACCAACGGGCTGTGACTGCGGTCACCCCATTCAGGATAAATGGTTGTGCGATGGCCAGCCCTGTCTGGGCAATCACCACTCCTGCAAAGCTGCCTGCGAAAACCGCTTTCATGAGGCTGAAAACACCCAGCAGCAGGGCCCCGATGGAGATCCCCGTTTTGATCCCGAAAGTATCAATCACGTACGATGCGGGAAAACTCATCAACAGGAATGCCAGCATGTACACCATGGCCAGGAAATCGATGTTCATGAAGGAAGCCGCATTGAATTGCCCCGTGTAAAAGACTTCCGCCGGCCGGACCACTGCTGCATGGGTAAGCCACTGGATCTCGATGGCCACCGTGATGAGCATGAATACAGTCAGGATAACATACCTGTAAGCGGGATAGTCTTTCTCTGAATTCATGGGGGAGTGTTATGGACGGTTCTACCTGTTTTTGTCAGCCTCCTTTGAATACTTGCGAAGATATATCTGGTGCATCAGGCGGGCTTCAAATTTGTTGATGCTTTTGGCTCCTCCCAGGAACTCCGCCTCGATAAATGCTTTGCATGCCTTTTCCAGCACCTGGCACACCACAAAGGCTTCATCCAGGTCTTTTCCCACACAGACAGCCCCGTGATTGGCCATCAGGGCTGCCTTCCTGCCCTGAAGGGCCCGAACTGTTTTTTTGGTGATTTTTTTGGTGGAGGGAAGGGCATAGGCTGCCACGCGAACCGTGGGCCCGATGATCTGGGCCATGTCGTCCAGGATGGGTGGAACCTCCCGCCGGGCAGCAGCCACAGTGGAGGCATTCATCTGGTGGGTGTGGATCACCGCATGGACATCCTTCCGTGTGCGGTATATCTCACAGTGGAGCTCCTTTTCGGAAGAGGGTTTTACCGGGCCCTCGTGGGCGGAAGTGTGGTAGTTGACCAGCACAATATCCGCAGCGGTAAGGGTCTCATAGGTTCGCCCGCTGGGTGTGATCAGCATGTGGGTATCATCCACCCTGATACTGATGTTCCCCCAGGTTCTGGCCACAAGACCCTCCCTGACCAGGCGGATTCCGCCCTCAATAATCGCCTGCCTGATCTGATCCGAATCCTTCATTCTTGTTCCTTTTCACTTTTTCCTTGTATCTCCTTGCTCCTGGGCAAACCTTGACAGGTTTGCGTCGATGTATGCTTTTTTCAGTCCCGAATATACGTTTTTATAGGTTCGGAAGAGTGACTGATAGGTATGGCTTACTCCGGGATTGGGAGAAAAAATCTCCTTCACCCGGATATACCGGTTCATTTCGGCAAAATCTTTGAACCGGCCGCTTCCCACGAAGGCGCAGGTGGCTGCCCCCAGTGCCCCAGCCAGGGTGGGCTGGCCGGTGGTCTCCACTGTTTTGCCCGTAATATCCGCGATCCCTTGCATCCAGGCGTTGTTCACCGATCCACCGCCTATGGCGCGGATTTTTTTGGGATTGTAATTGAAGTCCCGTTGCAGGTTCTCAAAGATCCATCGGAGGTTGTAGGCCACCCCTTCCAGAAGCGCCTTTACAAAATGGCCCCTGGTGTGCTCAAGCCCCAGGTTAAAGATGGTGCCCCGTGTGGTGGTGGTACTAACCGGGCACCTTTCGCCCAGCAGCCAGGGGGTAAAGACCAGGTGATCCGACCCGGGAGGAATGCCTGCGGTCTCCCTGTCAATAAAACCAAAAATGTCACGAATGGCCGGATCGGCCTTCTCCAGTTTATAGAACTTCCCGATCATCCAATCCAGGTTGGATCCTGCTGATTCGGTGATTCCTACAAGCAGGTTTCTGGAAGCATCGGCGCTTTGCAATACCACTGCACCGTTTTTGTGTTTTATGGCTTTTTCTGTAGTGATCCCTGCCCAGGCAGAAGAGCCCAGATAGATGTGGGCATCCCCATCGCCGGTGGATCCCGATCCCACGGCAGCGCTCTGGGTATCGTCACATCCGCCGAATACGGGAATAGTCTCGGGCAGTCCCATCTCCCCGGCGGTTTCCCGGGTTAATGTGCCAACCACATCGGTGGAACGGACAAGATCAGCCAGTTTACCCAGGTCAATTCCGGCTGCCCTGAATACCAGCCTTTCCCAGTCCTTCTTCTTCAGGTTAAACCCGTAGGAGCAGGCCCCGGTCCATTCCATCACCTTTCGGCCCGTTGCCCTGTACTTCAGGTAGCCGTTCACATCCAGGAAGGTTTCGGTCTCGTTGTACAGTGCAGGTTCCACCTGTTTCAGCCATTTCAGTTTGGCAACCACATCCTTGCCGGTGATCTCCACACCCACAATTTTTTCAAACACTTTTCTTCCGCCTAGCAAATTCATGAGCGCTCTGGCCTGCTCCTGGGCACGGCCATCCACCCAGGTGATGTTGTTGTGAAGAACGGTTCCTTCCTTGTTGAGGGGAATGATCCCCATGGCCTGGGTGGTGAAAACGATCCCCAGGAGATCTCCCTTATCCACTTTACTCTCTTCCAGAATTGCATGGGTGTTCTTTACGGAGCCGGACCAGTAATCGGCAGGATCCTGCTCCACCCATCCCGGATACGGATTTGTGAAGCCATACGCAGATGTGGCATGGGAAATGATCTCCCCCCGGGTGGAGATCAGCGCACTCTTCACGCCTGAGGTCCCCACATCATGGGCAATCACATATTTCTCACCACTATCCATTTCCCTTTTTCCTTTCCCCTTTTTATACTCCCGGAGGGAGTCCCCTACATTTTCCGGAACACCCTTTCAAACCCTTCCAGTGCTTCATCTATGACCTCATTGGTATCGGCCATGCTGGTGTACATCCGGCTGCCTGCCAGGGTGACGATACCTTCCATCATGTAAGCGGCACCCATCTCTTCCATCATATGCTTGCGCACCTTGATCTCCTTCAATACCGCCGGGATGGTCCAGAATTTCTTCATGTTGATTGGCAGGAACATGGTCCCGGTGGTCTCCAGGTGGCAGATGGATCCCTGGTTGTATGCCACGAAGGGGAGGTCGAAGGATCTGATCAGTTCCTGCAGCCCTTTGGTCAGCCTGTCGCCTGCCTCTCCTGCTTTCTCACAGGCACTTTGTTTTTCGATCTCTACCAGGGTATAATATCCGGCCGCTGAACTCAATGGGTTGGCAGCCAGGGTTCCACCCACCATGGCCCGTTTCTTTCCGGTTTGCAATCCGGCAGCCAGGTACTCCATCAGCTCCCTGGATCCACCCAGTCCGCCTGCAGCCGGGTAACCTCCGGCCACCACCTTCCCGAAGACCGTCAGGTCGGGTTTTACACCAAAATAACCCTGGGCCCCGCTGATCCCGATCCGGAAGGCGGTCACCACCTCATCAAAGATCAGCAGTGCGCCATAGCGGTCACACAGCTCCCTGATCTGTTTGTTGTGATCCCGGTCAACCGGGCGGGTCCCGCTTTCAGTCCCCATGGGTTCGACAATGACAGCTGCCGTTCCCTGTCCCTTCAGCCTGTTCATCCGGAGTTTTCGTTCCAGCGATCTGATATCGTTGGGGAAAGCCTCCTGTGTATACTTCCTGCTGGCCCTGGGGATTCCGTGGGCATCAAAACCGGCTGTCCCGGGTAAACGAAGGGCATAGACCAGGCTGTCGCTCCAGCCGTGGTAAGCGCCTCCCATCTTGATGATGTTCTTCTTTCCGGTAGCCAGCCTGGCCACCCGGATGGCAGCCATACAGCCCTCGGTACCGCTTCCCAGCATCCTGAACATATCCACTCCCGGAATATGGGTACAGATAAATTCTGCAATCTTCAGTTCATATTCGTGAAACAGGCCTGTGGAGGGACCGGTGGTGTTGATCAGGTGGAGGATTCTCTCCTTTACTGCAGGGTAATTGCTTCCCAGGATCGTTGGTCCCCCAGCCTGAAGGAAATCAATGTGCCTGTTGCCGTCTTTGTCATACAGGCTAGCACCCTCTGCCCGGTCAAAAACGATGGGGAAGGGGTAATTGAAGGCCAGGTTGTGCTGCACACCTCCCGGTATATATTTTTTTGCCTGTTCGATGACCGGTTTGGAAGATGCATATTTCTTCTGAAAACCCTCCAAATATTTCTCCATCTCCTCCCTCCTGACGGGACGGATGGGCTGTGCCACCAACTTCCCGATACGATCGTAGATCTCAGCCACGTCAGGATACTGTTTGATTGCAAATCCAGGTTCCATGTTGTACTTATTTTGTCCTTCGCAAGAACATTAAATGTTTCATGATGGGGTGTTTTCTTCGAGGAGTTTCAGGGTTTGGTCGATCAGGCTCTTGTCATGTATCGGCTGACCATGGCCGGCAATGATGGTAACGATTTCAAGATTGAGCTTCTTTAACTTTTGAAGGGTTTCGGGGTACTCCTGAAGATTCGCTTGTTCGAGGTTCCCAAGGAAAGATTTGAGAATACAGCCGCCGTACAATAACTTCTCATCAGGAAAATAGACAAAAACTCCGTCCTCTGTGTGAGAAGATCCAAGATAAAGTACTTCTTTTTTACCTTCCTGGAGTTTGAAGTTTCCGTTGTGAATCCTGGTTGGCAAAACAAGTGGAATCTCCGGAAAATCAGGATTAGACCGCCTTGTAAACGCGCAGATAGAGACCCAATCAGACTTCATGAGTTGATTGGTTTTTTCAGTCGCATGAATTTCACATCCAATGCTTTGCCAATAGGGATTTCCACCAGCCCGGTCAGGATGGTAATTCGTGTTGATGATCTCAAGGATCGGTTTATCGGTAATTTTGGCAATGGAATCGCGAAGAGCCTCCGCAGACGCCGGGCACCAGGTCGCTCCAATGATCGTAACATATTCGGGTCCGATATAAACCAGGGAGTTTTCACGGGCATAATACCTGTCTTCGCAGATATAGACAGATTCGGAGAATTTGGCCAATGTTATTTGAGCTTTCGCTGAATGAGCTACGATGATTGCCAGTATAAAGGCGAATATAAGTTTCATTATTACGGAAAGAAAGAAGATAAAAATAGCTATTTTAGATCAGCATTTCCAACTTAAAAACCAACCAGATGAAAAAGGCTACCTTCATAATTCTAGGAATTCTTTTATGGATCCATTCAGGAATTCGTGCACAAAGCTTTACCGGACTCGATAATAATCTCTCCAACCTTTACAGGGTATCCGATGCACAAACCCGGAGTATCTCCCCCGAAAATTTCACCGGTGATAAAGGAAAGGGAGGAATGGCTGAGCTGGGCGAGGGTGCTGCCTCCCATCAGGCCAGGGAACTGGGCAGGGGATATAAAGTCAGCCCCTATGTAATCATTCAGCCGGGTGAGACATTTACCATGGCTGAGATAGAGGGGCCGGGCTGTATACAGCACATCTGGCTGACCCCTACCGGGAATTGGCGGTTCTACATTCTCCGCTTTTACTGGGATGGCGAGGAGGAACCTTCTGTGGAGGTTCCGGTGGGCGATTTCTTCGGCATGGGCTGGGGGGAGTATGCCCACCTGAACTCGCTGGCTGTATGTGTGAATCCGGGCAGGGCTTTTAACTGTTACTGGCAGATGCCCTTTGGAAAAAAGTGCAGAATTACCATGGAGAATATTGATGTGAACCCTACCACCCTCTTTTATCAGGTGGATTATGTTCTGACCGATATTCCGGACGATGCTGCCTATTTTCATGCCCAGTTCAGGCGTCCTGCACCCGATGCTGACAAGGAGGCCTATACCATCGTGGACAACATCAAAGGGAAGGGACAATATGTGGGAACCTTCCTGGCCTGGCAGGTGAACAACAACGGATGGTGGGGCGAAGGTGAGATCAAATTCTTCATGGATGGGGACAAGCAGTTTCCCACCATTTGCGGAACGGGTACGGAGGACTATTTCTGCGGATCCTACAACTTCGATGTGGGGGGACAATACACGGAGTTTTCCACACCCTATTCCGGATTGCACCAGGTGATCAGGCCCGACGGAACCTACCAGTCCAATACGCGCTTCGGCCTGTATCGCTGGCATATCACCGATCCCGTTCGCTTTGAGAAGGATCTGCGCATCACCATCCAGGACCTGGGCTGGCGCAGTGAAGGCCGATACCTGAAACAGGGGAGTGACATTGCCTCGGTGGCCTTCTGGTACCAGACTGAGCCTCACCAGCCTTTCCCGGCCCTTCCTTCAAAAGACAAGCTGGAGGTGAGATAAGCAAACCTGGCCGGCTATTTATCGACACCCGGGAATGTCACGGGATCGAAGGATTTTTCTTTTGTTTCAGATGATAATTCTTCGTAATTTTCTTTAGCATTCTTTGATCTGAAGGTAATTCTTACTGGGAATGACATGGCGAAGCTGTGCAAAGAGTATCGATTGCACAGTTTCGAATTTTTAAACAAACCCTCATACTGCTTCACTACTGAGAATCGTAATATCCCCGCAAAACACCAGAATTCCCTCAAGTTTAAGCGTACTGTACCGCAAATGGCGGTATATATGTTCTGTTTTCTGAGACTGTTCTTAGATGTCATAAACGAATATTCGAAAGACTACCATTGATGAAGACCTGGATCGCACTATTCCGCGGGATCAACATGGTCGGTAAACACCTACTTCCGATGAAGGAACTGGTTGTGCTGTTGGAGGGACTCGGAGCGCGTGATGTGAAGACCTATCACCAAAGCGGTAATGCAGTGTTCCGGCATAGGGGAAAGGATGCCAAGAGGCTGGCTGCGAGAATTGGTACCGCGATCAAGAAACAATATGGATTTGAGCCGCGGGTATTATTGCTGGAGGTGGCGGAGTTTGCACGGATCATGGCGGACAATCCATTTCCGGAGGGCGTGTCCGAACCGGAGTTATGCGTAGTATTTTTAAGCGACGTACCAGAGCATCCGAATCTAGATGCGCTGGAAGCCGTAAGAAAAGAGAGTGAGCGATTTGCGCTGCGCGGCAAGGTTTTTTACATGCATGCTCCGGAAGGAACCTATCGGTCGAAACTGGCGGGGCGAATTGAGCGATCGCTTGGTGTGCCCGGGACGGGTCGCGCCTGGAACACAATTGAGAAAGTGATGGAGATGGTGAAGGAGATGGGGTGAAAACAGGAATCACTAAAGCCGACCGCTGGCGCGGCAGCTTAGTTCCAACGTTATGCCGTCCGAATAGTCGATTTAGGCGCGGCGTAGCGCCACAAAGAAAGGAGCTACAATAAGTGCCTCCATGAACACAATTCTTATCCTCGATAAAGACGCCGAAACCGGGCTTTCGGAGGATCTGAAAGAAAGGATCCTTAGGATGCTGAAGGAAAAGGCGCACCGGATTGAAGTTGTCGAACTGCGGAGGAATGACGTTACGCCCTGCTTTGGCTGTCTGCTATGCCTCACAAAGCACGTGGGAATTTGCGTCACAAGGGACAAGATCGCAGAAATCAGGAATCATAGTAACCGATATGACATGACAATTTTCCTGACTCCCGTGGTATTCGGTCATTTCGGCTCGACAATAAAATGCGCCATCGACCGTGGTTGCGGCTGCCAAAACCTGCAGGTGATGATCGGATATGGCGACGATATCGATGACGAAGAGAGAAGCACATTCATCGACCTTACTCGCAAACACCGAGGAGCGGCGGATGTTGTACATCCCGGGTTTGATAAACAGGTGGACGTTTATCTGACCACCTCTTCCGAAGATAACGATGCAATCTGTGAAGCATTCAAGAAATACTTTTAGGTGGAAGCTATGAAAAAGATCTGTCTCATAAATGGAAGCCTCCGGGGAAAAGAAGCTTCCTCTCTGGTTTTCCTGAACTCCATCAATGGCATGCTGCCAGATACTGAATTCAATAAAGATATCATCAATGTCAGGGCAAGAGTAAAAGAGAGCTACCCGGAAGATACTCTAAAGACCATTTCTCGCGCCGATGCGATCATCATGGTGTTCCCGCTTTTCACCTATGGTATCCCCGGCGCTCTGATGCGCCTGCTGGAAGACTATTGCATGTATGTAAAAGGCCATACCTATGACAAAGCTGTCATGGTTTATCTTGTCGTCAATTGCGGCTTCCCCCGGCCTGAAATCATGGTTGAACTCATCAGGGTGATAAAGAACTTCTGCCGTAGATTGTCTCTTGACTGGAGGTTCGGGATATGCATGGGAGGCGGACCGGTTGCGGCAATGACCATGAAAGTTGCTCTGCTAAATATGAAGTATAAGAGGGCCTTTTCGGCAATCGTCGCGGATATTAGAACCGGCGATATAGGGCAAAAGGAAGACTACTTCATCAAGCCCCTCATTCCCGAACCCATCATGCTATGGATAAAAGCGCAGTATGAAAAGAAGATGAAAGCCGGAGCAGCCAGCAAGTAATTCCAGGGTAGACTTGCCAGTTCTACCCACACTCACTCGACCATGCTGTTGAGAAAGCAATACCTTCAGAAAGTGAAAGGCGGCATAACTGCGCCGTTAGGTAGCTATAATGAATATCTATGAAAAAAAAGAACATTCTTCTCATTGACGCAATTATTAATTTTGTTCTCGCTTTGTTGCTTGGAATATTTCCAAAAGAGGTTATTAGCTTTTTAGGATTACCAATTACACATAAACAATAACTACCTAATAAAGAACTAAAGCCGACCTCATAAGCGT
>Ga0315535_1000928_pt1 | contig 20092 bp, 21 predicted proteins | sample SalMarSW160220MG_2_FD_203092 | JGI IMG/M metagenome (GOLD analysis project Ga0315535, IMG submission 203092) | Salt marsh sediment microbial communities from the Plum Island Ecosystem LTER, Massachusetts, United States - Salt Marsh Sediment SW1602-20 ... | reverse complement strand
ACCGTAAGGAACGTCCGACATCATCTGGCGTCTGACATTTCGCTCCAGTGTATCTCGCAACCGGTCGGCATCCCAGGCAACGAACTCGTCAAACGCGGGGTCGCGCCATTGCGGATTGTAGTAGCGCCTAAGCCGCCCCTTGTTTCCCTGGTAGAGGTGGCCGGGAGGGAAGACGTCGAGATCGACGCAGTCCTCCACCAGGGCCTTGAGCTCGGAGGCGACGAACTGCCGGCCGTCTTTGTCCTTGCCCCAATACAAAGGCACGATTCCTATGTGATCACGTGCGATGAGGTAATCGCCGTTGCGTGGATCGTAGAGGCAAAAAGCGAAAATCCCGTCGAGCAGGTCGACGAAGTCGGGCCCCATTTCCTCGTAGAGGTACAGGATGACCTCGCAATCCGAATCGGTTTGAAACTCGTGCCTGGACCTGAGCCGCTCTCTCAGCTCCCGATGGTTGTAGATCTCTCCGTTCACCGCCAGGGTGATGCCGGTCTCCTTGCTGCGCAGCGGTTGGGCGCCATGCAGGACATCCACGATCGACAACCGCTCGTGGACCAGCACGGCGTGGTCATCTATGTAGATCCCGCTCCAATCCGGGCCCCGGTGGCGAAGCCGGCGGCCTAGTTCCAGGCAATGTTGGCGCAGGGGTCTTGCATTGCCATTGGGGTCAAATACACAAACGATGCCGCACACGACTCGATCGCCTCCTGGCTACGGAGAGTCGATTCTACATTGTTCGTCGGCCCATCTGTCAAACCGAGCCTTGACAAAAACCGGCATTTCAAGTTAATAGCTGAGCCACTACCAAGGTTGAATGACAACCTTTTCGAGGAGAAAGACGACTTGTACCGGCAGTGCCGCAAAACCTGTCTCACCTGAGGGCGAGGCCTGGGGCCAGGTTGGCTCCAAGAAGCCGTTGGCCATCGGGTTACTCCTCCCGCCTGATCTCACCGCCTCTGCGGACGATCGGCGGCGTTGGCAGCCGATGGCCCAGGGAGGAACTCATGACAGACCCAAACACCGTGGATTGCCGGGGGCTGACCTGCCCGCAGCCGGTGATCAATACCAAGAACGCACTTCAAGGAGCCACCACTCCCATCCTGGTCATCGTGGACGATGAGGCCTCCTGCATCAACGTACGCCGCTTCGCCGAGAGCCAGGGGGCACGGGTGGACGTGGAGCAGCAGGCCGCTGAGTTTCACCTGACCATCGAACCCGGACAGCGAGCGCCCGCCGCAGAGGCTCTCCCCGCGGTCTGCTCGACGACGGCAGCCAGGAATATGGTTGTCTACATCTCATCCCGGGGCATGGGTCGCGGCGACGACGAGCTGGGCGCCGTGTTGATGGAGGCGTTCCTGGACACCCTGAGCCAGTTCAAGGGCGATCTTTCTCACGCGATCTTCATCAACGCCGGCGTCAAGCTGGCGGTCCAGGGATCGCCAGTCCTGCAGCAGCTTAGGCAACTCGAGGATCTGGGCGTTCAGCTGCTGGTCTGCGGCACTTGCCTGAACCATTTCGGCATCAAGGAAAAGCTCGCCGTTGGCAGCGTCTCGAACATGTACGCGATCATAGAAACCTTGTCGAAGGCGGGCAGGATCATCCGGCCCTGAGTGGTACGCAGCGTAGGAGTTGATTCAACCCGAGTCCCCTCGGTTAGAGGAGTAGTGTCCGAACGTGTCACTATTCGAAATCATAGTCGTAGCCATTGCTCTCGCGATGGATGCCTTCGCAGTCTCCATTGCCGCGGGAGTGACGCTGCGTCGAGTATCCGGTCGGCAGACCCTTCGCCTGTCTTTGCACTTCGGACTCTTTCAGGCGCTGATGCCCATTCTTGGTTACGGGGCCGGGCTGACAGTGCAGAAGTTCATTGCTTCGTTCGATCACTGGATCGCCTTTGGGCTGCTTGCTTTCATTGGCGGGCGAATGATCGTCGGGGCGGTCCGCAATGACGAAGAGCAAATCAAGAATGCCGAACCGACAAAAGGATGGTCGCTGGTAATGCTCTCTGTGGCGACGAGTATCGACGCGCTCGCGGTCGGCTTGAGCCTGGCGATGCTGCGCGTCTCGGTTTGGTTCCCCGCAACGGTGATCGGGCTCGTGGCGGGAGTTTTCACTGCCTGCGGTATACAGCTAGGCGGATATCTCGGGCGACGATTGAGTATTGCGCGCTACGCGTTGCTGATGGGCGGCGTGGTTCTCTTGATCATTGGCGGCAGCATTCTCCACCAACATGGAGTGTTTATCTCCTGAATTAGCTCTCCCGTCTTCAATGCCCTCGGGCAAAGTTCAGAACAAATTAAAGCCATTCGACGCATGGTCAGGGCGTCTCGATAGAGTCGAGGATCTTACGGACCAGGTCGCCGACGTCCAGTTCCTCGGCTTCGGATCGTTCGCTCAAAATCAGGGTCAACGAGAGAGTGTCTTCCGCCGCGCTGCGGATGTCTTCCGGCACCATGTACTTGCGCCCGGCCTGAATAGCTTTTTCCTTGGCGATGTGCATGATGCGTTCGAAATCCTCCTCGGGCGCCCCTGATTCAAAAGCGTCGGCGAACTGGGGAAGTCCGATTTCACTCGCTGACCTGGTTGCCTCCAAAATGTTGTTCAAATACTCCGGGAGCTTCTCGTCCACATAAAGGTAATTTGGATCATTTCTGTCGGCCACTGTAATCCCCTTTTAAGTAACAGATCTTTTTCCATACGCGCTCCACTTCGTAATATACTTTTGCCGGATTGCGTACAATAATATGGGCTCATGAAAGTCGTCGTCCTCAATGGAAATCCGAACGCCGAAAATACCGGGTTTGACGAATATCTTTCGGCGCTCAAAAGCCGGCTGGAGGAAAAGGGGCACGTGGTCGACCTGCTCATGCTGCGCGACATGGACTTGCGCTACTGCGTTGGTTGCTTCGGCTGCTGGGTCAAGACCCCGGGCCGCTGTGTAACCCCAGACGCTTCCCACGACACCGACCGCAGGGTGATCAATTCAGACGTGTTGCTTCTTGCCTCGCCGCTGTCCATGGGCTTCGTGAGCTCCGTGCTCAAGAAGGCCCAGGATAAGTTCATCGGGTTGTTGCTTCCCTATATCGAACTTGTGAAGGGAGAGTGCCATCACCTCAAACGCTACGAGCATTACCCGTACCTGGGCGTCCTGGTGGAAAGGGAGGCGGATTCGGACGATGAAGACCTTGAGATAACAAGAGAGATCTATGAGAGGACCTGCCTGAATCTGAAGACCAGCCTGCGCCTGTTTGAAACAACCGAAAGTCCCGCTGTTGAGGTAGCCGATGCAATTGACGGTCTATAACGGCTCGCCGCGCGGGGCACACAGCAACACCCGGCTTCTTCTAGATCGCTTCCTGCGCGGATTCGAACACCGTAGCGGCGAGACCCACCGACTACACTACCTGGTTAAGCTAAAACAGCGCGACGAGCAGCTACGGGACTTCGTCGAGGCCCCAGGGCCCGTACTTCTGGCTTTTCCCCTCTACACCGACTGTATGCCGGGTCTGGTAAAGAATTTCATCGAGGATCTGCGGCCTTTGTGCGGACGCGACAAGTTGCCGCCCGTCTTGTTCCTGGTCCAGAGCGGATTTCCCGAGGCGCATCACTCCCGCTATGTGGAGCGCTACCTTGAAAAGCTCACTCGCCGACTTGGATGCCGCTATCTGGGCACGATGGTGCGAGGCGGCGCCGAGGGTATTCAGGTCATGCCCGGGATCATGACCAGGAAGCTGTTCGGCCTGATGTACAAGCTCGGCTCCCGCCTGGCCCAGACCGGTGAATTGGATCCGGGTCTTTTACGAAAACTGGCCTCTCCCGAACAATTGAGCCCCTTCGCCCAGTGGCTGTATAAGAAACTGCTCTACCGCATGTCAAACAACTACTGGAACGGCATGCTTAAAAAGAACAAGGCACTCGGCCGGTGCAAAGACCGGCCTTTTACCGAAAAGCAGTGAGCAACCCGGATCTTTTTGCTGTGGCCAAGGAGCCGAACCATAGCACAGCCTGAGCAGTCTTTCCCGACCCCATAGGCTGCTCTTGACATCGGTATCTACGATGAGTTCCACTGCTATGTTCCCAAAAGCGAAAAAAGAGGGAGGGTAAGTCATGGTCAAAAAACTAACCAACAACGTCGGCGCACCAGTCGTCGACAACCAGAACGCGATGACAGCAGGACCGCGTGGTCCAATGTTGCTCCAGGATGTCTGGTTTCTGGAGAAGCTTGCTCACTTCGACCGGGAGGTGATCCCGGAGCGGCGGATGCACGCCAAGGGCTCGGGCGCCTATGGCACGTTAACCGTCACCAACGACATCACCAAGTATACCAAGGCGAAGGTGTTCTCCAGGGTCGGCAAGAAGACCGATATGTTCGTCCGCTTCTCCACGGTGGCCGGCGAGCGCGGCGCGGCCGACGCCGAGCGCGATATCCGCGGATTCGCGATGAAGTTCTACACCGAGGAAGGCAACTGGGATCTGGTGGGCAACAACACGCCGGTGTTTTTCTTGAAAGATCCGATGAAGTTTCCCGACCTCAACAAGGCCGTAAAGCGCGACCCCAAAACCAACCTGCGTAGCGCCCGCAACAACTGGGATTTCTGGAGCAACTTGCCCGAAGCCTTGCACCAGGTCACGATCACCATGAGCGACCGGGGCATCCCTTACTCCTTTCGCCACATGAACGGCTACGGCAGCCATACCTACAGCCTAATCAACGCCAAGGGCGAGCGGTTCTGGGTCAAGTTCCACTTCAAGACCCAGCAGGGAATCAAAACCCTGACCGACCAGGAAGCCGAGGCGATCGTCGGTAAGGACAGGGAGAGCCACCAGCGCGACCTGTTCGACAGCATCGAGAAGGGCGACTTCCCCAAGTGGAACCTGAAGATCCAGGTGGTTCCGGAGAAAGACGCCGCCAAGTTCCCCTTCAACCCGTTCGACCTGACCAAGGTCTGGCCGCACGGGGACTACCCGTTGATCGACGTAGGGATCATGGAGCTGAACAAGAACCCCGAAAACTACTTCGCTGAAGTCGAGCAAGCTGCCTTCAACCCGGCCAACATCGTACCCGGGATCGGCTTTTCTCCGGACAAGATGCTGCAGGGGCGGTTGTTTTCATACGGCGATGCCCAGCGCTATCGCCTCGGTGTCAACCATCACCTGATCCCGGTCAACCGCGCGCGTTGCCCGGTCAACAGCTACCACCGCGACGGCGCCATGCGCGTGGACGATAATTTCGGCGGAACCATTGCTTACGAGCCCAACAGCTATGGTGAGTGGCAGGAGCAGCCTGACTTCCGCGAGCCTCCGCTCGCCCTCGACGGTGCGGCCGACCACTGGAACCATCGTGATGACGATGACGACTATTACTCCCAGCCGCGAGCGCTGTTTTTGGCCATGAGCCCCGCGCAGCAGAAGGTTCTGTTCGAAAACACCGCCCGGGCAATGGGAGATGCTCCCAAAGAGATCAAGATCCGCCACATCACAAACTGCATGAAGGCCGACCCGGCTTACGGTGAGGGCCTGGCCAGCGCTATGGGCATCCCTGTTGGCGATGTGCCGAAGGACTAGTAGCAGTAACAGTTCAGGGATGTCACCCGTGAGCTGATGCTCGGCCGGGCCCTGTCGATATCTCGCCTTGCTTGCTGCGACGCTTGCCGTACGCCTATTGCAACTCAATTGCACTAATGGTAAAAAATTCACTTTATCGGTAAGATGCCTTGCCAAGCACGGAGACGATATGAGCACATCGCAACAACTGAACACGGCGGGCCTACGTAACACCAAAGCACGCCGGGTCGTCCTCGATGTGCTAAATCGGGCGGACCAGCCGCTTTCCCATCCGGAAATCGCAGCCGAGCCCGGGGTCCGCGGTCTGGACAGGGTTACCCTCTATCGGACACTGGCTACTCTTTCAAGGGTCGGGCTGTTGCACCGGGTTCAGGATGTCAATGGCGTCTGGCGCTTCCGCGCCAACCAGGTACAACCGGGAGTGTGCGCGGGCAACCATGTCCATTTTTTATGCCTTGAGTGCAACCAGATGTCCTGCCTGTCCGATCAAGCACTGCCCTGGGTTGAGGAACCCGCGGGCGCAGAGGTTCTCGGCAAGCAACTGGTCGTCTACGGCCGCTGCTCGACCTGCAATTCGCAAGGAGATAATGGATGAGCAATTACCAAAAAGACTCCGTCCTTGAGCAAACCAGGGCCCGATTTATCAAGATTGCCCGGGACGAGAATCTCCTCGATACCGACGTCTCTGTTCTTGCAAAGCCCCTGACACCCGAGGAAGCCATCGGAACTCCCGGAAGAAGGGATTTTCCAATCATTGTCGGAAAAGAGCGCATACTCGAGGCCACCTTTCTCGGCTCCAAGGGCCACGCCTTCACCGACTCCGCCCGCGAATTCACCGGTACTCTCGCAGATGTGCTCGATCTCGAGTTCAACTCCAACCAGAATCGTGCCATCTATATTGCAACGCTGAATGCCGTGCTCGGGCATCTCGGCCGGGTTAGCGCGACGGTACACTGCAAGGACGACGATCCCGAAAAGTGCGGCGCTGAGATTGCCTCATTGCTTATCGATCGCTACGGCCGGGTGGAGATCGGGTTGATCGGTCTCAATCCTGCCATCGCCGAGAACCTTGTGGAAGCGTTCGGCACCGATCATGTCCAGATTTCCGATCTTTACCGCGACAACATAGGAAAGCAGCGTTTCGGCGTACAGATCTGGGACGGCGGTGAGCAAATGGATGAGTTGGTCGAAAAGTCGGATGTAGTCTTGTTGACCGGCACGACCCTGCAAAACGGCACTTTCGACGGGATCTGGTCGGCCATCCAGGCCGGAGGCAAGATCGGCCTTGTTTACGGTGTAACATCTGCGGGCGTTTGCGCTTTAACCGGCATCGAGCGAGTTTGCCCCTATGGCCGCGAGGGTTAGTGCGTGGCAAGAGTTCAAATACTGGCGACCCTGGTGTGTCTATCCTCTCTTGCCGCTGCCTGCTCGGAGAAATCGGCCGCTTCGATCGGCATGGCCGTTGAGTTCATGGACCACGCCGCCGCGGCCTACGTGGCCCGAGACAAGGGTTGGTACAAAGCTCGGGACCTGAATATCTCTGATTACACAAGCTACGTGACCGGAATGGCGCTGGCCGCGGCCCTTGCGCGCAGAGACATACAAGTGGCCTATATGTGCCTGGTTCCCGCAATTAATGCCTACGCCAACGCAAAAGTCCCTCTCAAGATCGTGGCCGGTACGCACAAGTTCGGCTACGCACTAGTCGCAAATCCAAAGGTCGCAGACAAGCCGGAAGATCTTGCAAGGCCCGGTGTACGTATCGGATGTGTTCGCGAGGGCGGCGCCGTTGATGTATTGATGAACCGCTTCATCGACAACTACCGGCTGGATCGCCGGCAAGTTCTCAACCGGGTACGGCGCATGAGCCCGCCCAGGTTGCTGGTCGCCATCAAGACCGGCCGGCTCGACGCGGCCTTCCTGCCGGAACAATGGGCCAGCATGGCCGAGGATCTGGGCTTTGTGATGCTGCTCACGGCGCGTGATATTTGGCCCGGAATGCAGGGCAGTGTCCTGGTGGTCAAGCAGGAACTCGTCAAGAACAATCCCGAGTTGGTGCGCAAGTTAGTGGAAGTAAACGATCGTGCCACGGGCTGGATCAACGAAAACCCGCGGCAAGCCGCGGAAATTCTAGCGAGGGTGCTGTCTGCAACGGGCAGGAAAGTAAAAGCCACTCACGCAGCGCCGATCACAGCAGATTGGGAGATCAGTCCCGAGACAATACGGCGCTCGATGGGGAGACTCGATTACTCGACGGCCATTTCTACGGACGAAGTTCAGAGAGTCATCGATTATTTAGCCGGGCTCGGCTACATCAAAAAGTCGTATCCGGCCGGGGAAATCGTGGATACGAGGTTCATCCAGTGAACGAGCGCCCGCGATACGGACGACTGTGGGGCGCGATCCCGATCATTATCGCGCTCGGGCTCTGGGAGGTTGTAGCGCGCCTGAAGCTGCTTCCTGGCGATATGTTCTTTCCGCCATTCACGACTGTCGTCCGCGAGCTTTACGATCTTGCCGCGACAGGCGTTCTGGCCGCGAATTTCCTGCCCAGCCTGCGGCGTGTCCTGCTCGGCTTCGCATCGGGCGCAGTGGCCGGCATACTTGTAGGCATCGCTATGGGCTGGAAGCGGCAGGTCGACCTGGCCATGGGGCCGATCATCAGTCTGCTGTACCCGATTCCGGCGCTCGGTTGGTTGCCGTTGTTGATGATCTGGATCGGTATCAACGAGCTGTTGCCGGTAGCGATCGTCTTTATCTGCTCGTTCTTCCCGATCTGCTATACAACCACCGGAGGCATCAAGAACGTTGACCGGCGTTATATCAATGCGGCCAGATCACTCGGTTCATCCGATTTTCGCATCTTGGCAACAGTCGTCTTTCCGCTGGCCCTGCCCGGAATCTTCACCGGCCTGAGGCTCGAGTCCGGCATGGCCTGGCGGGTGATCATTGCCGCCGAGATGGTGGCCATCCCGTCCGGTATCGGAGCGCTGATGATGAAGTCCGAGAGCTTGATGCGCATCGACACCATCATCGCCTGCTTGATGGTGCTTTCAATCATGTGCTTCCTGTTCGAAAGAGTTTTTGCACTGCTCGAGCGCAAGATCACCGCCCAGTGGGGATAAGATGCCCAGGGTAGAACTCGAAAACATACGGAATTTCGCCTGCCAGGGAACAAACTTGGAAGTCCGCCCGGGAGAACTGCTTGTGCTTCTAGGCCCGAACGGCGCCGGCAAGACGACCTTGCTCAACGTCATCGCGGGCCTGGTGCCTTATCAAGGGTCGGTCATGTTCGACGGCAGTTCAATGGACGCGGTTCCCGCAAGGTTCAGGAAAATCGGTTACGTTTTTCAAGATCTGGTCTTGTTCCCCCACCTGGATGTCGGCTCCAACATCGCCTATGGGCTGCGATCCTATGGCACCCCGAAGCCCGAACGCGAACAGCGCGTCAGCGAACTCCTGCACATGCTTGCAATCGAGCACCTGTCCGGCCACTTTCCGGCCAAGCTTTCCGGGGGAGAGAAGCAACGTGTGGCCCTGGCGCGGGCGCTTGCACCGCGACCGGAAATTCTTCTTCTGGACGAACCCTTCAATAGCCTCGATTCGCAAACGAGCGGTTTTCTGCGGGCCGAACTGAAGCATTTGCAAAACGATCTCGGCGCCACGACGGTTTTCGTTACTCACGATCTTTCCGAGGCGGAAGAATTGGGCGACCGTATCGCGATCGTCAAGGACGGACTCGTCGAACAGGGCATGACCAAGATCGGGACAGCCTCATTGAAAACCGGGGGATAACTCGTCGTCCTTCCGCTGTCCTCCCTTCAGATCTGACTGGTATGCTTTCCCGTTGTTCGATAAGTTTCGGTGAGGCGTGTAACGATTCAACTGTAGGAGGTGTATATGAGTGCCACGCTATTGGACCTTTGGCGGGAAGTTATTCAGGCTTTCGAACAAGGTCAGTGGGACCGGGGGCTGAAGCGCTGTATCGTCATTTTACAAGGAGCGCCGGCTTGCTTCGAGGCGCGCATGAAAATCGGCGATATTTTGCTCAAACAGGGCCGGGTTGCCGAAGCCCTGGAGATTTACAAGACAATCGCCTGGCATTTTACCAAGGCCGGTTTTCCACTTCTGGCAATCATCGCGATCAAGATGATGACTTCGCTTGATGACCGTCACGCTGATGTTATGGATGTTCTGGCCGGTCTATATTCGCTAGAGTCCGATCGCGTTAGCGCCGAGGCGCCGCGGCCACGGCTGCCGGATTTGTCTGCGGTAGAGATCAGTCAGGCCGGTCAGAACGTCGATCAGGTCATCAACCTGGCAGGACAAGAACTATGCGATCTGGCGGCTAAATTGGCGAGCGACGAAAAAGGCTTGCAAGATTACCCCGAGAAACTGCCCGCTATTCCCTTGTTTTCTGATTTACCCGAAGATGCTTTTTGTAATCTCTTGAAAGAACTGAAACTGCGCCGCCTGAGTAGGGGTGGGCTGATCTTGCGCGAGGGAGAAAAGGGCGATTCGTTTTTCATCCAGGCCCGCGGTGAAGTCGAAATAAGCAAGCTGATCGGGGACGAGGAATTGATCCTTGCCAAGCTGGGCGACAACGCGGTCTTCGGGGAAATGGCCCTGGTTTCCAATCAGCCGCGCTCGGCCAGTGTAAGAGCGGTCAGCCATGTTGATTTACTCGAATTGACCCGCCGGGATCTCGAGCGCGAGGCCGAGCAATACGTTTCCATCTCAAAGGCACTAAAGAAATTCACCCGCTCGCGCTTACTCAGCAATCTAATGGCCCTCTCGAGCGTGTTTCGAATATTGCCGCATGACGCGCGGCATGCCGTGCTGGACAGATTTATCTCGATGGAAGTCAAAAAGGGGCAAGTCATCATCGAGGAAGGCAGAAAGGGTATTGGCTTGTTCATTATCCTGAGGGGCGAAGCCGAGGTCAGGAAACGAGACGGTGACACACTAGTGCCTCTGGCGCTGCTACGGGAAGCGGATGTTTTCGGTGAAATCGCCCTGATCAAGGACGTGCCGACCACCGCCACGGTCGTTGCCGGTTCGGACGGGGAATTTCTGTTTTTATCGCGCAAGGAGTTTGAAGATTGCATCCGGACCAACCCCGATTTGTGGCGGATTCTCGGAGAAATCTCGGAAGATCGCCAGATAGAAACCGCCCGCTTGATGACCGAGACGGATTTTATCGGTGACGACGAATTCGTGTTGATTTGACAATTTGATTTCACCCCCGGCCACGTTCTATCTTTTCATCCATGAGGGCCGACATTTTAGATGTCCAGCGGAACGGAACTGAAAAGATTGAGATCATCCTGGGCGATAACCTGCCCGTTTTGAAGAGCTTCGCGGACGAGTCTTTCGATTTGATCTACATCGATCCGCCGTTCAATACCGGCAAAGAGCAAAACCGAACCCGCATCCGCACGGTCAGGGATAGCGCCGGCGGTGATCGGGTGGGTTTCCAGGGCAAGCGCTACCGGACCGAGAAAATCGGAAGCGCAGGTTTTGCCGATGAATTCGACGATTTTCTTGGATTTCTCGGCCAGCGCCTGGTTGAGGCCCGCAGGATCCTGAAACCAACGGGCAGCCTGTTTGTGCACATCGATTACCGCGAAGCCCACTACTGCAAGGTGCTGCTCGATTCACTCTTCGGCCGCGCTTCGTTCCAGAACGAGATCATCTGGGCCTACGACTACGGTGCCAGGTCGAAGAAGCGCTGGTCCGCCAAGCACGACAATATTTTGTGGTACGCCAAGGATCCGAAAAACTATACTTTCAATTACGACCAGATGGATCGCATTCCGTACATGGCACCCGGGTTGGTAACAAAGGAGAAAGCTGCCCGCGGCAAGACGCCTACCGATGTCTGGTGGCATACCATTGTGCCCACCAACGGAAAAGAGCGCACCGGTTATCCAACCCAGAAACCGCTGGGCCTGCTTTCGCGCATAGTCCAGGTACACTCTCGGCCGGGCGACCGGCTGCTCGATTTCTTCGCTGGCTCCGGTACGCTGGGCGAAGCTGCGGCCCGCCTGGGTCGCACAGCCGTCTTGATCGACAACAACCCGAAGGCTGTAGAGGTCATGACCCGACGACTCTCATTTGCCTCTCCTCGGACGAGAAACGCATGATTGCCTCTGTCCTCATGTGTTGAGACCGCCGCACAAATGTAATACATTGAGCAGGCGAGAGGATTATGACCGAGATCCGCAATTTCAGTATCGTGGCGCACATTGACCACGGCAAGTCAACGCTGGCCGATCGGCTGATCCAGCGCGCCGGGCTGATCAGCGAGCGCGATTTTCGCGATCAGATCCTGGATGACATGGATATCGAGCGCGAGCGCGGCATTACCATAAAGTCGAACACGGTCAGCCTGCCCTACAAGGCCCCAGACGGAACAGCCTACGAGCTGAATTTGATCGATACACCGGGACACGTCGACTTCACTTACGAGGTCTCGCGAGCACTAGCGGCTTGCGACGGGGTGTTGTTGTTGATCGATGCCGCCCAGGGCGTCGAGGCCCAGACGATGGCCCATCTTTACGCCGCTTTGGAGCACGACCTTACGATCGTGCCGGTGATCAACAAGATCGACTTGCCCGCTGCCGACATCGACATGGTGCGCGGGCAGATCGAGCACGATCTGGGCCTGGATCCGGATCAAGCCGTGCTGTGCTCGGCCAAGACGGGCCAAGGGGTCGATGACATCGTCGCGGCCATCATCGAGCGCATCCCCGGCCCGCAAAGACGCGAGGACGAGCCGCTTTCGGCTCTGGTTTTCGACGCCCACTACGATCCATTCCGTGGCACAGTGGTTTCCTTTCGGGTGGTGACCGGCACCTTGGATCGCAAGCAGAGCATTCGCTTCATGTATAACGGATCGGTTCACGAAGTGGAGGAGATTGGCCGGTTTCGGCTAAAGCGCGAACCGGCTAAACGTCTTGCAGCCGGGGATGTTGGCTACCTGCTGGCCGGCATCAAGACCGTATCAGACGTGCGCATCGGCGATACGATCACGCTCGACGAACGCCCGGCCGAGAAGCCGCTTCCGGGATTCAAGGAAGTCAAGCCGGTGGTATTCTCATCGATCTACCCGATCTCGACCGACGACTATCCCTCTCTGGTGGACGCCTTGGAAAGATACAAGCTGAATGACGCCGCCTTGATTTACCAGAAGGACAGTTCGGTGGCGCTGGGACAGGGCTTCCGCTGCGGGTTTTTGGGCCTGTTGCATCTCGAAATTGTCCAGGAGCGACTCGAACGTGAGTTTGACCAGTCGATCATCATGACCATGCCGTCGGTGCGCTATCGCTTCGTGGTCAAGGGCGGCGAACAAGTGGTTGTGGACAACCCGGCTCATTTTCCGGATCCCACGCGAATCGAATTTTCAGAAGAGCCCTATATCAGAACCAATATTCTGATCCCCGAGCGTTACATGGGTGCCGTGATGCAGTTGTGTCTCGATCGGCGCGGAGAGAACTCCAATTTCTCATACCCCGTACCCGGACGGATCGAGATTAACTTCGACATGCCCCTGGCCGAAGTGATCTTCGATTTCTACGACAAGCTCAAGAGCGTCACCCAGGGCTACGGCTCGTTCGACTACGAACTAATCGACTATCACCGCTCAGATCTGGTCAAGCTCGACATCCTGGTGAACGGCGAGGCGGTGGACGCATTAGCCACCATGGTCCACAGGGACAGGGCCCGCACACGAGCGTTGGCGATTTGCGAGCGACTCAAGGAAGAGATCCCACGCCAGATGTTCAAGATTGCAATCCAGGGGGCGATTGGCTCAACGATCGTCGCCCGTACCAATATCTCTCCCTATCGCAAAGACGTCACCGCCAAGTGCTACGGCGGCGATATTACCCGCAAGCGTAAGCTTTTGGAGAAGCAGAAGAAGGGCAAGCGGCGCATGAAGATGGTGGGCCAGGTACAGATTCCACAAAGCGCCTTCGTGGCCGTGTTGAAGACAAACAATGATTCCTGAGGGCCGAAACCGAGACCAGGCAGATCTAGCAGGCCTCTACGTTCACGTTCCGTTTTGTAAAAGCAAGTGTCCCTACTGCGATTTCTTTTCTGTAGTGGCACCTGACAAGGAGCCGGCTTACCTGGATGCCGTCTGTCGCGAAGCAGAGCTGTTTGTAGCAGATGCCGGCCCTTTCGACAGCCTTTATGTTGGTGGCGGTACGCCCAGTTCGATCGAGCCCCGGTCACTAGCCCGCCTGCTCGCCGTAACCGGAAGCTTCCTGGGCCCCGGTTCAGAGATAACGATTGAGCTGAATCCGGCTGATGTCGACGCCGAGCTGCTCGACGTGCTGCATGAGGCCGGCGTCACGCGACTGAGCCTTGGCGTACAGTCATTCGATGACGGCGAGTTGAAAAAACTCGGCAGGCGCCACGATGCGCACAGTGCACGGCGGGCGATAGAGGAGATCAGAAAAGCAAATTTTGCCAGCCTGGGGCTCGATTTGATCCAGGCCTTGCCGGAATCCAACAGGGAAAGCCTCCGCCGCAGCCTGAGACAAGCCTTGTCGTTCGAAACCGAGCACTTGTCGTGTTACTCTCTGACGATTGCAGTCGGCACACCGTTTTTCAGGCTGCGCGCGAAGGGCGAGTTGCGATTGCCCACAGAAAACGAGGTTGCAGACCAGTTTGAAGAGACTGCCGATGTTCTCGGACAAGCCGGTTACATTCATTATGAGGTGAGCAACTTCGCAAGGAGCAAAGGGCAGCGTTCGCGGCACAATTTAAAATATTGGCACCGGGTTCCTTATTTAGGCCTCGGTCCCGGTGCGCACTCGTTCGACGGACACAAGCGCTTCTGGAACACACGCGATCTCGACGAATACAAACGAGCGATCGATTCCGGGCGGCGTCCACTAGAGAATTATGAAGAGCTGACAAGCGAGCAGGTGCGCCTGGAGACCATTTCACTGGGTATGCGCACAGCGGAAGGCGTTGCCCTGAGTATAATACTGGATAAGCCCGGCGCAGATGAAGATGTCAAGCGGTTGCAGGCAGAGGGCCTGGCAGTAGAAAACCAGGGCCGCTTGCAGCCGACATGCAGTGGGTATCTCATGGCAGACGGGATCGCCAGGCTGCTTTGTTGAGGCAACGGGCATGACCTCGGCCTGACATGCATGTCTTTTTTTCCGGGAGGCAGTAAAGTGACTCCAGATAAAATGAATGGTGCAGCCCGGCAAGCAGGAAAGCCAGAAGGCACGGCCGGAGCGGATCGGCCAAGCAACCTGAGAGTCGTGCTCGAAGCCCGTGAGCGGCAGGTGGAGCGAGCAGCCTGCTGGCTGAGGATCGGGGTCGCCAGCGTGGCCTCTCTGAGTGATGCAGCCTTGGCCATCTCGGCCGGAACCACGAGGCTTGCACTTTTCGCACTCGTGGTGGGGACGACCTATGTCGCTTTGATGGCAGGGTTCTTGAGACTTCTGCGCAGAGAGCGATATCACCCTTGGTTGAAGTACCTGACTACTACCATCGATTTCGCGGTAGTCACCGGCTTGACAGTGGCCTATCTCCACGAGGCCGGCCCGGAAACCCCTCTCTTTGAGACAGTCGCCGTGGCAATGATCGCTTTTGTTCCCTTGATCAACCTCTTGAGCGCCCTTCGGGTTGGGCGAGCGATTATCATGTTTGGCACTCTGCTTACTTGTGTCTCGGTGGTTGTTATCTCGGTGACGCTAGGGCGGGGCGCAGCTGCGCTCGGCTACGCGCTTGGTCTGGCGTTGGCCTCGGGGGTGCTGGCCTGGACGATTTCGTCCTCGACCGCAGAAGTGCTCCTGCGTCTCGCACGCCGCAATCAGCTCACGCGTTTCCTCCCCCGTGAGGTCGTCGAGCAGGTCGATCGCGGGGAACTCGATCTGAAGCTCGGGGGTGTCGATCAGACTGTGACCATCTTGATGAGCGACATACGGGGATTCACTACATTATCGGAGAGTCGTACACCGACCGAGGTTGTGCAGCAACTCAACGAGTACTTCACCGTGATGAGCAGGATCGTCCTCGATCATGGGGGCAGCATCGACAAGTATGTCGGCGACGCCATCCTTGCGGTCTTCGGTCTGCCAGCCCCCCGTCCCGATGACGCGCAGAGGGCGCTTGATGCGGCGCAAGAGATGCTTCATGCCCTCGAGCGCCTCGATCGAACATGGGAAGCAAGGGGAATGCCCGCACTGCGTATCGGGATCGGCCTTCACACCGGCAACGCGGTGGCGGGCAACGTCGGCTCGCCAGAGCGGATGGATTATACGGTGATAGGGGACACGGTGAATGTTGCCTCCCGGATAGAGGGTCTGACAAAGAGCTACCAAGTGCCGGTGCTGGTCAGCGAAACGACTCGCAGGGCCGTGGGAGAATCGCCGGTTTTCTCATTGGTGGATAATGCGTCGATTCGCGGTCGGCAGGGTACGATCCGACTCTATTCACCAGAGGCGATGAACGGGCTCTGTCCGACGTCAGTAAGTGATGCACATTTCTTTGGTGAAACGAAGAGCTTGACCCCAGCTTGAATTACGTGTTTTTTAGCCGGAGGCGACAAAGTGATACCAGAAGACATATTCGATGCAGTCAAGCAGTTCATGGAACAACAGATACCCTTCAACCATTTCCTGGGCATGGAAGTTACACACCTGGGAGACGGCGATGCGCGCCTGGAGGTGCCTTTCCGCGATGAGTTCATCGGGGATCCTTTCAGGCCGGCCCTGCACGGAGGAGTCATCTCGGCGCTGCTGGATACCTGCGGGGGAGCTGCCGTGTTCACGACCCTACAAGATGTCGCCGAACGGGCAAGCACGGTGGATCTTCGGGTGGACTATCTGCGTCCCGGTCGCAAGGAACGTCTGATTGCCGAGGCAAAAGTGATCCGGGCCGGCAACAAGGTCGCGGTTGTAAGCCTGATGGCCTATCATCCCGGTGAGAACGACAGACCCGTGGCCACCGGTATCGGGGTATACGATATCAAGCGCGTCAAGAACGGCTCTGGACAGTCATTTTTTCGGTAAGGCACTGATCATTACAGGGTGAACTTGATGGTGACCGGTACCCAGCCGGCCACGTATGGGTATGGTTCTGCCAAGTGCAAGACTTTCTCGGCCGCCTCCTCGAGACAGGCCGGTCCGGACGAGCGCACGATGCGATTAGTTTCGGTATAGCCGTAGCGGCTGATGCGGAAACGTATCTTTATGATTCCCTGTTCGTAACGGCAAAGGCCCGAAGTGCGATGGACCAAAGGCGTGATCTCGTCTATCCGGGCCTGGATGATCTCGACCAGTGGACGCGGGTCGCCTCCCGGATTGAGATCGAGACGATCTTCAAGGTTGTTCTCGATAGCCCCTTCAATGCCGGCAGCAGAAGCAATCGACCGTTGTTCGACCTTACCCACGGCAATATCGTCACTAGCCAATAAATCAGCGCTCGATGAGCGTTTCAAGGGCGCCGTTTGAGGAGATTCGCGCGAGGAAATTGTGACCCGGTATTCGACGCTAGGTCCGGATTGTTCTCGCGGCTTGATTCGTCTTTCGCGCTTTGCAACCTCTCCTCCATCGCCGGGTTCGGGTAAAGCCGGGATTTTCAGTAGCTGCACTTCTACAGGCTCGGGCGGCAGAACGGGCGCGGAATGCGGCCAGGTGAGCGAAACCAGCACTACCGTCCAAACGTGTACGTTTGTAGAAATCAGCAGTGACAACCCGAAACGCATGTCGCTCCCTGAACTGGCGGTTTAGTCGTTCTTGCAGGCCATCGCCAGGGCAGAAAGTGCCTCGGCATGCACTTCAGAGATAACCTGGCCGACGAAAGGCTCCGGCATAAAATCGTTGTAGACGGCGTAAGAACCCTTCTTGAGCATGGTGGACTTGAGCCAATCGATACCCTTTTGGTAGGCAGTCCGCTGTGTCGGGTTGCCCCCGGCCAGGGCCATTACGGCATAGGCCACAGGCTGGGTCTCGTTGGAAAGCCAAGCACCGTTTGGCTGTTGAGCCTTCAACAGGTCTTCCCGGAATCGCTCGATGTTGTCACGGTAGTGACCTGAATCGAGATCATCGAGCGCCTCTGCCAGAGCCGCACCGGACACCAGTGAAAAACGAGGATTTTCTTTCGGCCGATACCATTCGGCAAGGCGACTCAAGACCGCGTCCGCCATCTGGTATGCGTAGCGTCGGTTGGATACCGCCGTGGCAGCCATTATTCCCAAGGCCGCATCAAAGCCCAGCAAGGTGGGTGTCTTTACCCGACCGGAAGCAATCCTTGAGACCTCGTGCGCCCCGTCCGGAGAACGCCGGCGGATGAGATCGAAAGCAGCCAGGGCGGTGTCACGGTAACGCGACTCGCCGGTAGCTTTCGACATGCTCACAAGAAACTCGATGTCCGCCTTGTAAGGCAGGTTGTCTGTCGACCAGCCGCCTTTCCCTGCCACCAGTCCATCGGCATACCTGCGAGCTGCCGCCAGGTAGCTTTTCTTTCCAGAAGTAGAGTGCGCAGAAAGCAAGGACAGGGCCGCCAGCCCTGCAACGTTTCCGGAAACGGGACCCTTGCCAATCTGCCAAGACCAACCCACGGCTCCGAGCTTTGCGGGCTTCTGGACCGCCACCAGAAAATCCGCCGCGCGGGTCATGGCCCGGCAAACGTCCTGGTCTAGATTTGCTTTGTACTGGGATGCGATTCCGGAAAATTCGGCCGAACTCACCGGCAGGGATGAAAGGCAAACGCCCAATGACGCAATCACAAGAAAATGTCTATACATGATAACCTCCGGTTTCTCCTTCAGTGAATCATAAAATAACAACTTTTTGGCAGGAGGGCTAGGGGTCTAGAATGACCCAGGGCAGATATTTTTTGCGCGGCGCGTCATTTTTCACTTGACATCTGTAACGCGGCGCGTTATGTTGCCAAATATGAAGCGTTACCAAAAACCATTTTGTTGTGACTCAAAAGTCAAGGCGCCGTTAAATTCGGCCCAAACCAGGAGGTGGAAGATGCAGTTGGTAAAGATCGAGAAGATGCCCAAGGCGATCCAGGAGATCGTCGGAGGAGCCCAGAAGAAGCTGAATATCTGGGAGGACGAGGCGCGCAAGACCATTACCGGCACCTACGATAAAGTAAAAACGTATCCGTCGGTTATGAAGATGGAGCAGACTATTGATGGATGGCGCACCCGTTATGCCAACCAGTTCAACATCGATCCCATTCGCAAGAAAGTCGAGAAGTTCTCGGCCGACGTGGGTAACAAGGCTTTCTCGACGATCGGAGTGGCCACCAAGACCGACATCCAGACAATCACCCGCAAGATCAACCGCCTTAGAGGTGAGATCCGCAAGCTGGTTGGCAAAAAGACCACGCGCACAAAGTGATGCAGACAATAGGGGCAACCCGGTCGTGATGGTTGCCGGGGGGAAGGAGCCAGATGGCTCCTTCCCGCACCCCTTTTCCAGACGATCTTGTACCTACAAGTGTTTGTCGGCGTTGCCCTTGCGTAGCTTTAGCCACAGGAAGATGCCCAGCCCAAACAGACCCACAGAAACAACCTGACTGGTGGACAGCAAATCCGGACGGGAATCACCTAAGATGTCCACTGGAAAGAGTATCCCGCGATCAATATCACCGCGAAACATCTCGGTCATGAAGCGCCAAACCGGATACATTACCAACCAGGCGGCCAGCAATTGCCCGTTTACACTCTTGCGCTTCCGCAGCCAGAGCAGGATCCCGAAAATAGACAGCTCGCCGAGAGCCTCGTAAAGAGGCGTGGGGTGAATGGGAATGTTCAGCAGGTGCGAGTGAGCCACCACCGTGCCGGGGGCCGTGTAGATCGATCCGAAGAAACTCGAGCCAGTGGTAGAGCCATGACAGCATCCGGCCGAGTAGCATCCAAGGCGGCCAAAGAAGTGACCAAGAGCCACCGATGGAATCATAACGTCTGAAATACGCAGAAAAGAGAGTCCTTTTCGTTGGCAAAAATACCAGGATGTGGCGACCGCCCCGATGAAACCGCCGTAAAACACTAGTCCACCTGTCCAAACCTTCAGAAGCGAAACAGGATCGGCTAAATAGTCGTTGATGTTGACTACAATATAGAGAACCCGGCTGCCAACCATGGCGGCAATCAGGATCCAGAACGAAAGATCGAGAATCAGGTTGGGGTCCAGATACTCGCGCCCAGCCTGGCGCACCGCCAGTACAATACCCAAAACAAATCCAGTGGCTATCAGCAGCCCGTAGGTATGAAGCTGAAAGAGGTAGCCCGCCCCGGCATGCCAAACCAGGGCACGCAGCCCGGCGTAGATGGCGACACCCACAAGGAAGCCGGGCAGCGAAAAATACGGACCGCGTCTGCGCCAGAGAAACAGGACCCCGATGACGGTAACGGTCAAAACAATTTCTATCCAGCTCAGCCTGCCTATGAATTCGGGAAACTTGAAGGAAAACAAAACCGGGTACATGACTATATGCCTGCCTTACTTTTGCGCCGAATACGCAGTCTTACAATCACCACAACTAC
>Ga0315535_1000926_pt1 | contig 20186 bp, 19 predicted proteins | sample SalMarSW160220MG_2_FD_203092 | JGI IMG/M metagenome (GOLD analysis project Ga0315535, IMG submission 203092) | Salt marsh sediment microbial communities from the Plum Island Ecosystem LTER, Massachusetts, United States - Salt Marsh Sediment SW1602-20 ... | reverse complement strand
GAGCCCTGGACGCTTCCTCAATCGCCGTCGGTGTGGTCGGCGCTGCTCTACCTGGTCGGCCCGGGTTCGGTGGGCTTGTTCGTGCTTCTCCTGTTTGTCCTGGCGCGTTGGCCAGCTTCAGTGGTGGCCTATGCGACGCCGCTCAGCCCGATCGTGGCCATTGGTCTGTCGGCCTTGCTCTTGGATGAGGCACTCACCGGCGGCCTATTCATCGGCGGCGTCTTGGTCATGCTGGGTGTCGTCTTGGGGTCGGCCTCCCCGCAGCGGACACGAGCTGCGGCTTGATCTCGGTCGAATCCGAGCGAGAATAGAGTGATTTGGGCGTAGGCGACCACTAATTGCTCGATAGCGGGAGAGTCGACAGGATGAATGAACAGCAGTTGATGGGCGAATCAATGCATGTACGGGCCGTCCGCCTGGAGTGGGCCACCGTGCTTTGGAACGTGGTGGAGGCCGTGGTCGCCATCGGGTCGGGGGCGGTGGTGGGAAGTGCGGCCTTGGTTGCCTTCGGAGCCGACAGTCTGATCGAAGTGTCGTCGGCCGTCGTTGTGCTGTGGCGGCTGATCAGGGCAGGTCCCGAGGTCCCCCTGGAAGAGCAACTGGAATTGGACCGCCGAGCACATCTCCTGGTCGGGGTCACCTTCTTCTTGCTGGCGGCGTACATCTCCGTGGACGCTGGCTTGGCCCTTCTACGCCGGGCCGAGCCAGAGAGCTCGTCGGTAGGGATCTTTCTGGCCATCGCGTCTTTGATCGCTATGCCGACCCTGGCCACGCTCAAACAGCGCACGGGGCGTGCCATGGGCAGCCGAGCCCTGGAGGCGGATGCTGTCGAGACATGGCTATGTGCCTATCTCTCGGGCACGCTGCTGATTGGGTTGGGCCTCAATGCCTGGCTTGGGTGGTGGTGGGCAGATCCGACTGCAGCGCTGGCGATGGTCCCATTCATCATTTGGCAGGGATGGGATGCCTTCTCCGAGGCCCGATCTGACGACGACTGACGCACCGGGCACGACTATCCCCCAGGCATCAGACCGCGCATCGTCACTATCAGCTCAGCGGCATGAATTCTTCCGGGGTCCGCGACGGCGGGGACCCCCCGTTCGAACCAGACGGACAAGATCGGGGTTTAACAGACTAAGCCGTGAGCGACAGATGGATCAACGCCCAAAGGAGGCGGATATGAGCTTCGCGTCAGTGAACTGGCTGGCCGTTCTGGCCTGTGTCGTGTTCAGCATGATCAGTGGCTCGATCTGGTACAACCCCTCGACGTTCTTCAGAGTCTGGTGGCGAGCGATAGGGAAGTCAGATGCCGACGAACCCGGTGGCTCGCCGGTGATGTGGGTCTTGACGATACTCTCGAGCGTCGTGGAGGCCATCTTCATGGCCATGCTCGTCCCGGCATTGGGCGGTGCAAGTCTTGTATCAGGCGCTGTGATTGGCTTCTTGGTCTGGCTCGGCCTGGTGGCACCCACCAGTCTGGTCAACAAGCTTTTCGCCGGCCGGTACCAGGCTTGGGTGATCGAAGTCGGCAATCACCTGGTCAACCTGGTCGTCTTCGGCGCCATCTTCGGGGCCTGGCACTAGGCTTGGAGCTTCGCCATGAAAAGACGAAGTCGCTCGTCCGCCTTGCTCGGGCTCATCGCCCTGGCGATTCTCTGCGTGGGCTGCCGTGGACCTCAAGCAGCGGTCGATTCGTGCCCGGTGACTGATCCTAATGGTGAGGCGCCGGCCGGGGAGGCCAAGTCGCCGCTCTACTTCGCTCAGCAAGGGCTCACAACCGTCTTGTGGCCGGACGGGCTCATCCCGTTCGATCCATCAGGGCCGGGGGAAATCCGTGACGATGGCTCCCTGGCGATGAAGTTCCCCTTTTGGCGCGGGGACGGGATCCGGGGCCAGCTCATGATCAGCGGCCGCCGACTCGACGACGACAGCCCGCCAGCCTTCGGTGAGATCCCGGAAGGCTACGGCGATATGGGCTTCCAGGCGAGCGCCATCGTCTTTCCAACGCCCGGCTGCTGGGAAGTCACCGCTCGCGCCGGAGCGGCCCACATGCGCTTTGTCCAACAAGTGGTCGTGCTGGCTGAGTGACCGGGCTCAATCGGCGCAAGCCGGCTGCCATTCAGTCGACGATAGGTCGCTCAAACGGGGCCAGGTCTGTTTTGGGTGGCTGGACCAACAATAGGCGTGACAATAGGCGGCGTGGGGACTTGCCGCGTCTCCCGGCCATGTCTGTGAGGATTTCGATACCTGAACGCGACGGCGCTGCCATTCAGGAGGCTGGCTGCTACCGGGGAGGCGAAGCCTCCGCCTCCAGCATGGCGATCAAGCCCAGCAAGCCCATATTGGCGTAGAGCGTTGGGGCAAGGATGGGAGCGCCTCTGAGAAACCTTTCGCCGACAACCACACCTTGCGACGTCAGATTATCCTGAATGTGCAATCCGAGGCCGATCAACCCAACGGCGATCAGCATCAGCATGCTGGCAATGGCCACGCGCGCGTCGCTTGGCCGGATGTTTTTCAGCGATGCCAGACTGATGGTGATCACCGTGGCGAAGGTTCCCACGGCGGTCGGGACCCATAACCAGGGATTGTGGAAACCGGTACGGGCGTGGTCGAGCACACTGCTGATCAAGGTGGCCAGGATGCCCAAGCCGACAAGCAGCAGGTAGGCACGCGTCTTTGACATGGGCATGTGGAGTCGCCCTTCGCCGAGCAGCCTGAGCACTCCGCTGTCAGGTGGGTCTTCTACCCAGGCTGCGCTGATGCCAAGCATGCCTACCAGGCAGAAAGTGAGTGGCCCGAGGATCGGGGGAGCCCAGACGAGCAGGTCAAGGCTGGCCCGCTGACCGATGGCAGCCGCCGGCAGCAAGGCTCGGGCGAGATGAAAATAAGCGCCCAGCAGGCCAACCGCAATACTGCCGACGAACGTCACAGTGGCCAACAAGGTCGCCAGAGGGCGATTGCGCAGGGCGATGGCGCCAGCGATCAAGAGTGTGATGCCCGCCAGGGGGCCGAAGATGATGGGGATCCACTCGTTGGGGACGATGGTCCCACTGATTGAGTGGGCGAGATAGATGTCGAGGCCCAAGAACAACTCATTGATGGCGGCCATCAGCAGCATCAATTGGTCGCGCGTCAGCGGAAGTCGTCGAGCGCGTGCTAGGGCGGGAACAGCCGTTGCCAACAGGCCCAAGGTCAGTTCTCCGGCGAGGCTGCCGAGTGCGTTCCTTGACTGGCCTCCCGAAGCTCGGCCAGATCGCTCAGCATCTCGTAGGCTCCGTGCCACTGCGTATAGTCAGGACCCTGCATCCAGGCGCCGAACTTGGTCGTACGCCCCCAATGGTGCCAGAGCTCGAAGATCGTGAAGTCGATCGGCTGGTCGAAGGGGGCATCCGTCAGAAGTCCGGCCTTGGTCAAGTCGGCCACGAGAGCGTTTCCCTGCGCGACAAAGCCGTTGACCGATTCAGTGGCGCTGTCGGCATCGGCGTAGAACGCCTCGATGAAGTCATCGTTGTGGCATTCACGACAGATATCCTGCATACGCACCTGATTGTCCTGCCAGGCCGGCCGCCGCTCGCTGGTCGGGGAGAACAAGTACCAGGTCAGACGATCTCCGACGTCATGCGTTGTCCCGGAGGCGCCGAATCCGCTGAAATGGCAGATGGCGCACGTTGGTGCTGGAAAATCCTCGACCGTCAGCGTGCCCGGATCGGCCGACCAATGCCATGTATCGCCGTTGGTCGCGTAGGCGATCCCGTGGGGTGACTCTTGGTAGATTTCCCACTGGGGATGATCCGGGCCGATGTGACACGCGTTGCAGGTCTCCGGTTTGCGGGCCTGTTCCAGGCTGAACTCGTGTCGCAGATGACACTTTTGACATTCCCCGACCGACCCATCGGACCTGGGCAAGCCCACTCCGTGACAGACTTCGCAAGCGAATCGGGTCACTTCTGGTCCCTCGAGCGCGTACAAGGCATTGCGAGACTTGTCCGGCGCGTAGCTTCCCTCCGGGATGGCTTGATAGTCTTGAAGCATCTCGTCGGAAAGCCCTGTACTGCCTGCGTAAGCCACATAGGCCGGGAGGGCGTGGCGGCTCTGATTGAATTGGGCGACTTCCTGGCTGTGGCACTGGTCACATCTTGCGGGTGTGGGAGAGCGCAGAACGTACACGCCCTTGTGTTCAACGGCTCCGGGGTAGTCGGCCGGAACGACGTGGCAATCGCGGCAGGCGACTTCAGCCGCCGCCATGGTGCTAACGCCATATTGCGCCACGATGCCTGGCGTCGTGCTGCGGTGGCACGTGACGCAAGGGTCCGTGCTGGCGGCGAGGGCGTCGATGGGTTGTGCTCGGGGAGAGGGCTCGGGTCTGCCGATGGCCATGATCACAAGCGCCAGACCCAACACGACGATCACGGCTACCAACCCAAGAATCAACAACCGGCCCGTGGACAAGAAGTGCGACGACTCGGGAGGTTCACTCATCAAGTACCTCCATCGCGTGGGCACGGATCCGGCCACCGGTTTGTGAATTCTATCACAATCGGACCGTGGCACCAAAACCACGGAGCGGGGTAGGGGTAGTGGGCAAAGTCGATCCCAGGACGTCCCGTCCGGGAAAGAATTGATCCTTGTCGCAAACCATGCTAGGTTGAGCGAGGATTCGGATCAGTCAGGGAACATGCTCGGCGGAGGCTTGAGATGCCAAATTCTCTCGGTTCTTGGCGAGGCATTAAGCTTATTCTGATCGGGTGGATCGCCATGCTCGGTGTCGATCTGGTGCTCCACGGCGGGCTGCTGGCGGCGCTGTACCAACGCCCAAGTCCTTTCCTGCTTCCCCCCATGGAGGCCTTCCGCCGCATTCCCATTGGCTATGCTGGATTCCTGGTGGCAGCGGCTTTCTTGGTGTGGGTCGAAGCCTCCCTTGGGGTACGGGGGTGGCGCAGGGGCTTGGCCATCGGCGCCGTGGTCGGAGGCGCGATTTGGGTCTCTCTGGCGCTCGGTTTGTTCTCCATCACCACGGCCCCGCCTGATTTGCTCGTCGCTTGGGCCGTCGGACAAACGGTCGAGATGGCGTATGCCGGGGGTTTCGTAGGCTGGGCCTTGACAATGGAAACCCACCGCGGCGTGTTTACGGCGGACATCGCCGCAAGTCTTGGCTGGGTCATCCTGACGGTGCTGCTGCAATCCTTCGGCGTGGTCCCCAGCGGGGTCCCAGGCTAGCCAAGCGCTGATCCAGCCGGGCTCGATCTACGGCAAGTATTCGACAGGCACCCGATGATTCGGGGGGGAAGGCTGAGAAGTGTTCGGAGAGACTGATGAGAACGAACGGGGGGGAAGGGCAAGGAGCGATTCGGTTGGACTGGAGCGGTTGATCTTCTTCAGCGACGCCGTGTTCGCCATCGCTATCACGCTCCTGGCCCTGGACATTCGCCTTCCCCAAGGGCTAGGGGATCTCAACGACCAGGCATTGCTGCGGGAACTCTTATCCATTTGGCCACGTTACCTGGGGTATGTCGTCAGCTTCCTGGTCCTGGGGAATTTCTGGATCAGCCACCACCGGAAATATCGTCACATCCGCCGCTACGACAGCGTCCTGCTCCAGCTCAACCTGCTCCTGCTCATGGCCATTGCGTTCATTCCATTCCCCACAGCCATCCTCAGCGAGTATGGCAACCGGACGGCGACCATCTTCTACGCGCTTTCGATCTCGCTGGCCGGCCTGCTCTCGACCGTGATCTGGCTGTATGCCACGCATGACAATCGGTTGGTGGACGCCGGGATGAGCGCCGCCATCCGGCGCCGGGAAACGCGCGGCCCCCTCGCCGTGATCGGCGTGTTTGTCTTTTCCATCGGTGTGGCGTTCATCAACGCCGACCTGGCAAAACTGTCATGGTTTGTTGTGACAGTGGCACTGTGGCTGGCCACCCGTATCAAGAGGACGGGATAGCTGCCGCCCGCTTCGCCATGCGATCTATGTGATTCAGAGCAGAGAACCCTCCCGGAATGGGAGGGTCCTTAGGTTCGCCGCCCTCGGAAGGACTCGGGCCCCCAACCTACTGACACCAAGCTCTCTAAGTTGTTGCTGAAGCAAGTGGGGCAGCCGCAGGCCTACTTCAGCGCCGTGATTGGACGGCACTGTAGCAAGTACAGCTCACCCCCTGCATAAGCACATTCGACGTCGACGGGACGTTCCATGGTGGTTTCCAATCTCAGCGCAAGGTTTGCCAACTCGCCCACCTGCTCATCGGTTAGGCACGGCTCCGTGCGCAGGAAGCGTGGCACGTCCACTTCATGGGCGCCGAGTGGAGCGGAGACCGTCATGCGTTGCTTGTCCGCAATCGTACGCTGGATGATTTCAGAATCCGACTTGCGTACAACAAACGTGTCAGGCGTGACCGTCCCGCCGACAATGCTCTCGCCCAATCCCCAACTGGCGTTGATCATCACTTCTTTGCGTTCCCCCGTAATTGGGTTGGCGCTGAAGACAACTGCGGCGACATCTGCGGCGACCAATTGCTGCACGAATACGGCGATTTGTGGGCGTTCAACTGACAGCCCCTGCTGACGGCGATACTCCAAAGCGCGTTCCGAGCGAGCGGACTCCCAGCAGCGTGTTACGGCTTCAATAATGGCATCCGGGCCGACGATGTTGAGGTATGTCTCATGCTGGCCTGCGAACGAGGCGCTTGCCCCATCTTCATCCACAGCGGAAGAACGCACAGCGGCGACAAAGTCATCCAGGCTGTGGCAGGCCATCAGGTCCGAGATGCCGGAGGTGATTTCGCCACGGAGGTCCAACGGATGCGCCTCGTCCATCACCTTCACTGGCAGGGAGAAGCCATCCGGCACGCGGTGGTACATGCGGGCAAGGCGGCTGAGATTGGCCGCCTTGCCCCCTACCAGCCCAGCGTCGAACGATTTTGGATCACCCAGCCAGAGCAGGTTCATGAACTTGTTCCTCAACCACGACATGCACGGTACCGGTGTTGCCATTGACTTCGAGCAGTTGGCCATCGTGGAAGGTGCTCGTCGCGTAGTCTGTGCCAACCACCGCCGGGATGTGGTATTCACGGGCAACAACGGCACTGTGAGACAACACCCCACCGGTGTCAGTGACAACGGCTGAAGCTGTGGCGAAGAGCGGGGTCCACGGCGGCAACGTGGATTTGGCCACCAGTACGTCTCCAGGCTGAAGTTTGCCTGCCTCCGCCAATGAGTGGATGACTCGGGCGGGGCCGCGGACGACTCCCGCTGAACCGGCGATCCCTTTGACTTTGTCCGCCTCTCGCGGACTCGTGTTGGGTGCGCCCATTTCACCTTTGGACATGACTCGCATCAGGGTACCGCCCTCGGTCATCTCAAAAGCCGGCATCGTGCCAATCTTTTCAGGTGGCGTTATGTGGCTGAAGTGCTCCATCTCTGCCTTGCGTTCCTGGACCAAAGCCTTGAGGGGAAGGTCGCCATCGTTCTGTAGTTCGTCCGGCGCGAGGCAGAACACATCACTTGCTGCTTCCAGCGTCCCATTCTGGGCCAAGCGCCCCCCGAATTCCATGATGAGTCGACGGATGTGATAGAAGAACCGCTGGTCAATCCAGAAATTGTGGTCCTTGAGAACGACGGTGCCAATCTGGGCGGCCTTGAGTAACGTCTCAAAACGCTCAATGATGGGCTGTGGATAGCCGGCGAGCTTGGCGCGCGCCTCAGCGATCGCTTTCTCGCGCCCAGCGACCAGCGCGGCGGATTCCATTTCAGCCCGGGGTTCGGGCAAGGCGAGGTCCGCCTGCAGATACTCGATGGCATGTGTCGGGTCTTCGATCCAACTGGGATCGTCCAATGCAAAGGCATCATTGAGACGCTGACCATATTGAGCCAACCAGGCGCGCAGCTCGGTCAGGAATGGCTGACACGCGGCAGATTTCTCGAGGGCGGGGATCACTTCGCCGGCCGCATGGTTGGAGAGGATCGCACGCACCTCAGGCGTTGCCAAAGCCGCGCGGCTCAAGCGCCACAGGGCGCGATCACCCTCCAGGATCTTGTCGTCTAGGCCTTGCGTGAGTCGGAGCGCATCCAGCGTGCTGGCGTCTTCGAACAGTTCGCAGTACAACTCCTCGAACTGATCCACAGCATAAAGTGCCGGCATGATGGACCCGTGCAAGACCCCCATGCGCTCTGTGCGCTTGAACGCCTCCGTCAAGTGCGCCCGCAGCTGATCGAGGCTCATGCCGCGCAAGTCGCTGCTTTCGAAGTAAGCCAGGTGCTGTTTGACCTCCGGTAGGATCTCGTCGAGCCAATAGGTCTCGAATCTGTCGATTTTGGGGTTGAAGTCGGCTTCGATCTTTTTTGACATCCCGCCCGCCATCTTACCCATCATCATCTTAAACACGCCCGGTGCGGCGCGGTTGAGCATACCCATGCCTTTCATCACCACGTCCGGTGGGGCGGCCTTGGGCCCTATGGAAAGGTATGAATAGGTGTTGATGCGCGTAAGGCGTATGCCGATGCCCACCTGTTCGAAGGGGGCAACACCGCCCACAAGGAAAGCGGATACAACGGCATTGACCAAGGGTGGGATAGGGGTTGCGTATTTATCATTAATCATCCAGGTGAGTTTGGCATCGCGCGGGTCATCCCACACGATTGGGAAATCAGGCGGCGTGGGAATGGGTTGACCGGCCGTTGGTGCTTGCGAAGCTGAATCAGACATACCAGGCTCCTTTACTCCGAATTGTTGCGACCAGCATATTTCGCAAACATCCAACGCACATCGGTAACTTACCTATTCTGCTTGCCTATTTGGCTTGCCTATCTTTCAGGGCAGATGCTGGACGAAGATCTCGCTTCACCCCAGCCGAAAGGTGTTCGTCGCTAAATCAACTGTCTTTCGCCTGCAACGCGGATGGCGGCATCGCGGGACTTGACACCAAGCTTGTCATAGATGGAGCGCAGGTGCGCATCCACCGTGCGCCGGCTGATGACAAGCCGCTCGGCGATTTGGGGGTTGCTCAGCTCCTGGGCGAGCAGGCGCATAACCTCCATTTCGCGCGCTGTCAGGGCTGGGCCGGAGGCGGAAACCGAAGCGGCAGGGGCGGGCGCCGAATCCGGCGGGTGAGGAATCGTCTGTAGATCATCCAGGCTCAACCTCTTGCCCGCCGCAACCTCGCGGGCAAACGCGTCGTCGCCCAATTGGGCCCGCACTTCGGCGTGACTATCCCCGATACCGGAAAAGTGCCTGACATAGGCAGCCACCATCATCTCCCCTGGCGTTTGGTGGGTTCCGGTCGCAACCTCCGTTAACCCCAAGACCCTTGCCGACCACACATCCAGACCTTGCCCATGCAGAGTTGCTGCGAGCAGCAGCAGGGAGAAGAACACCTGATGGTCACTTCGGTCCACGGCCTGCCGGATGGAGTTTTCCAGGCGATTGCGCGCGGCTTCAAAATCACCTTCCTGCAGATCGTACAAGACCCGCAAGCCAGTAAGACGGCTTAGGATACGTTCGTTGCCAAGTTCCAGCGCCAGATGTTCGGCCTCGTCCAACCGGGACGCCATGAGACTGAACTCTCCAGTGAACATTGCGCTGCTGGCTTGACGGATCAACGCCAGTGCCAACCCCGTCGGATTGTTCAGCTCGCGATTAATGCGTGCGCTCTCAGCCAGGTAGCTGGCGGCTTCAGAAGAGAATTGGAGGGTGTCGCGGCCATAGCTCACCATGGCAGTTGCCAGTTCCGAGTAGGCGTACGCTTTCACAACGCTGTCGGGCAAGGTTTCAAGCAGGGAGGCGGCTTCCGCCAGGAAATCCCTCTTTGCCGTTCTATCATCTTGAAGGGCGGTGATTCGGCTCAACTCCACGAGCGCCATGAGCACCCCGGTTTCATCGGCAAGCTCACGGTAAATGGCCAGACTTTGCTCGCATAACATCCGTGCCCGGGAAAAGTCCCCCTGAAAGCGAGTCAAGACGCCCGCCCCGTAGAGTGTCTTGGCACGGACTGCCGGGGATGGGGCGGCATATTTGTCCAATGCCAGTGATTCTTCCAGCCAACGACGTCCTTCGCTCCAGTAGCCGCGTGTAAGCCAGAACGGCTGCAGCGCGCCTGCCAAGCGCTGGGCGAATTCGACTTCTTGATTCTCAATCCCCCAACCCAACGCCGCACGCAGGTTATCTTGGGCGCGTTCCAACCGTTGGAGCCAACGCTTCTGGTTAGCGCCTGTCAACTCTCGTTCGGCATCTTCCGCGAACGCAAGGTAATAGGCGGCATGGGCGCGGAGGGCGTCTTCCAATTCGTGCGCATGGCGAAGTTGCTCCAAGCCAAACTCTCGGATGGTTTCCAGCAGGCTCAGGCGCGCCGTGCCATCATTCTCGGTTTGACGAACGAGACTCTGAGCTACCAGCGATTCGAGCACATCCAGCGAAGCCTGAGCCCCAATGACAGACTCAGCTGCCTCCAAAGTGCATCCGCCGACAAAGGAAGCTAACCAACGAAACGTATGCTTTTCTTCATCTTTCAGCAGGTCATAGCTCCATTGAATGGCACTGCGTAAGGTCTGTTGACGGGCGGGCATATCACGCGCGCCGCTGGTGAGCAATTGCAGGGGAGACTCTTGCAGTCTTTCCAGCATCGTTTTTGGCGGGAGCAGTTTGATGTGCGCGGCGGCCAGTTCGATGGCCAGCGGTAATCCATCGAGGTGCTTACAGATCTCAGTCACTACCGGTGAGTTTTCTTCGGTGAGATCGAAATTGGGCTGGACGGCTTGTACGCGTTGTATGAATAGCGCAACGGCGGGAGATTGCCTTGTGGTTCCTGCGGATCGATCGTCGGACTTGATTGTGTCATGATCGAATCTGAGCGGTGTCAGAGGCAACTCATGCTCGCCACGCAAACGTAAGGCTTCGCGGCTTGTGACCAGCATTCGCAACTCGGCGCACGTGTTCAACAACTCTGTCAAAAGCGGAGCAGCCGAGATGATTTGTTCGAAGTTGTCGAGAAGCAACAACGATTGCTTGTTGCGCAGGAAATCCTTGAGACTGTCAAGCAACAGTCGATTGGGGGATTCGGTAGCGCCGAGGGCCTGTGCAATCGCTGAAACAATCAAGGTGGAGTCGGTGGTTGCCGCAAGAGACACGAAGAAAACGCCGTCAGGGAAGGCGTCCTGCAGTTCATGGGCTGCTTGCAGCGCAAGACTTGTCTTTCCAACACCCCCGGGGCCGGTGATTGTGACCAGGCGCAGGTCACCGCGCTCAAGAAGTCGATGTATGGTGGCTGTTTCTTCTTCACGACCGAGCAGCGGTGAAAGCAACACGGGAAGGGTGTCAGACATAATGAGTATTGTATGCCCATCTGGGCGTGCTGTTAGAACTCAAGTCTCTATATTTGAGCTGGTTTGATTCAATAGAACTCCAAGATAGTGTAGCCCCACCAATCAACTTGAGCGTGTAAGCATGCCACGGCGCCTGTCAGGGGGATTCTCGGCTTCTTCAAGGGCGCCCACAGATAGGGGGCGACTGCGTCACAGTTAGGGCCGTTGTCGGCCGGGAGGGGGGATTTGGTGAAGAAGGAAGGCGGGGGCGCAAGGGTGAACTGTTAGGTAGGCGATGCCTGCCATTGGTCAACAGCAGTTCGAGTCTGGATCCCGTGTCACAATCCTGGGACAAGCCTGCCTACCTCTCTTCCGTAAAAACATCTTGAAAACACGATACGAATCCGGACGTGCCCGAGTTCATCGGAGCGTGGACAAGTTCTACTGGCTGAGCGCCGGTCGGATTTGATGTGTCGGACTTGAAAGAGAACTGTTGCTCGCTGCACGATCCGGGGGCTGAAAAGCCGCAAAACTCCACCGAACTGCACCTGAAATGCACCGCAGGCGTGCGTGGTTGCACCGGGATTCCTATGAGGCTGCACATTTGAGATGAAGATCCACCCGTGAGAAGCCGTAGATCGGGGGTCGATGTCCCTATGCTGGGAATCGGCTTTGAGGTTGCTGGAGAGCCTTCGAGGCCAGTGGCATGGAATCTGTCACAGGTTCCAGATAGGCTGGATCGTGCAACCGCGTGGTTGATTGTTGGCAACAGGACCTCGAGGGGCATCGAGGGAGTGTTGACTGTTCTGCCGATCGTCTTCCTCCCGGTCGAGACGAAACTTGGGAAGGCGCGGACGCGATTCAAGCGGGAACACCCGCTGCCGTCCTCCGACCTTGGACAGTCTCGCTGGGCGGCGAGTCCTTCCCTTCAGCTCGAAACCCGCGTCTGTTCTCACTTCACCCTAATCTGCCCGCGATAGCATTCCCCTCGGTCGAGAACCTAGCGGCGTTTCTTCGCTCCAGTATCTTCGGTCCAAAGCACTTTCGCAGACATGGGCAGCTCACTTTGCTGGTCCGTTTCTCACAGACATCTCGCACCAAGCACGGCTTGTTCACTGCGACGGGGCGCCTTCTCGTGGCTACCGCGGCAAGGCAACTTGGACGGCCACGGCTGCAGACGAGCAGTCGGTTGTGAACGGATGAGCAAGTAAGAACACCGGCCTGAGTTTCCAAGGTGAACCGAGAAACTGTGCGCCTGTTGCTCGTCCCTGGATGGCGACGAGTTCCCTGTCCGCTGGATTCCGTCGAGAACTGCCAGGTGATTCAAAATGCCCCAATGCAGGGCATGGCGATCCAGGTGGGGTTCGCTGCTGGCCAGGTCCTGAACGTCTTGGGACCACAGGCGGTCGCATTGCAGGTGCGTGGTCTCCGTACTCTGCGGATTGGCACGGGCCAGTCGGAGCGCCTGGCAACATCAAGTACAGATATCTAAGCATTTTGGGAGGTATGATGATCACATTCGTTCGCCGTCACCCATTGTTCGGTTTCTTCCTACTCGCATATGTCTTCTCCTGGCTCACTTGGCTGCCCTATGTCCTTTCTACAGATGGGCTGGGGATTTTAGCTCTGCGCCTTCCTTCCCTGTATGTCGCAATCGGCGGATTCACTGGGCCCTTCCTGGCTGGATTCTTGATGACTGCCGTGGTCAGTGGTAGAGAAGGGATCCATTCACTTCTAAAAAGATTCATCCTCTGGCGAGTCGGCATTGGCTGGTATCTGTTTGCCATCTTTGGAGTACCTGCCATCGCCTTGCTGGGCGTACTTGCACTGCCAGGTGCTTTAGCCGCCCTCCCTCAACATGCTCTGGTTTCCTCACTTCTGATGTATCTCCCGGCTCTGATCGTTACATTCATAATTGCTGCTGGAGGTGAAGAGCCGGGCTGGCGCGGATTCGCTCTGCCGAGACTGCAAGAACGCTTCGGCCCATTGATCGGTACGCTCGTGCTGGGCCTTCTTTGGGGCGCCTGGCACTTCCCACTGGTGCTAACTGTGGGATATGGCGGTGGTCCAAGCAGCAGTCTCTTGGCGGAATTGGAGACTTCGCTACTGCAGATCCTTGGGGTGACTTTCACCGCAATCGTTATCACTTGGGTCTTCAACAACACCCAAGGCAGCCTCTTGCTGGCAATGCTCGTGCATGGAGCGTTGGATGCAACTCCGCTTCCCCCGAGCGTACAGCAAGCTCTCAGCCATCACTACAACCCATTGCTGCCTCCAATAATCGGGATTGGCTTGCTGGCGATACTGATTGTGATCTTCACCCGAGGGGGGTTGTCCTATCACCGCCATACGCATGATTTGGTGGACAAGGAGTGGGCGCCTGCATGAACGATACGCTCACAAGAAGGCTCAGTTGCCAGCAAAAGGGGCGCCCCGGCAAGCCTGGAGGTGCAGGGTCTGGAGCAACACGCATGATCGAAGGTTGATCTGAACGAGCTCGCCCATCTTGGGGCCTCCACCTCGAGCTAGGCACCTGCGAGATTGGCAGTTGGCAAGCTGTTGCCCAATAAGGGGTGGCGGTGCATCGCACCGCCACCCGTAAGGCGCCCACGAAGGGACTCAAACCCCCAACTTGCTGACTTGAAGAACTGGGTTTGGGCGTCCTTGGCGACTATGGGCTCAATACCGTCTATGGGCCCTCGAGAGGGAACCTGGGTTGCTCCATGCAGTCCATGGAGCCTATGGAATACCAAGCATTCTGCACTTGAACTGCGCCGCAGAACCGGTCGGGTGGGAAACCTGGACCGGCCTTGGTGTCTTCACCTTCGTGCTTGGGGTTGGGGTGGCCATCTATGAGAAGTGAGGCTTCAGGATCTGCAGAGCTGGATAATTGACAGGTGTCGGAAGCCGATTTCCGTTCACAACCACATCAGGTCGCCTCGCAGGTTAGGCGGCCCCAGGAGTCCTGTTTTGCGGATGGGCGCCATCCCAGCCAATCTGCTGAATGCAGGGCGGGTGATACGATGATTTGTGACGGCAGATCCTGAGAGAGTGAGTCGGTCAAGCGAAAGGACCTCAGGTAGTATGCCCGAGTTCCGGAAGAACGTTGTGACCAATCAGTGGGTGCTTGTGGCTGGCAACCGAGGCGGGCGGCCTCACGATGCCCCAAATGCGCCACGCGGTGAAGCCGATCATAGTGCACTTCCTGAGCACGACCCGGACTGTCCCTTCTGCCCCGGCAACGAGGCCAAGCTGCCTTCAATCAAGTTGGAACGCCAATCCGAGGATCCCGATGGCTGGTCCGTACGTGTCGTGCCCAACAAGTACCCGTTGGTAGACGACGTGGAGCGCGAAACGCCAGCGGCTGATCGAGAAAACGTGTCCCGATCGGCTCTGGGTTTCCATGAAGTGGTCATTGAGACTCCGCGGCACAACGGCAGCCTGGAAAGGATGACGGCGGCCGAAGTCAGCCATGTTTTGGAAGTCATTCAAGCACGAGTTCGGACCCTCATGGAAGAAGAAGCCGTCCGATGGGTCTTGCCCTTCCGGAACCACGGCCGCAGAGCTGGGACATCCCTCGTGCACCCCCACTCGCAGATTGTGGCCATGGACACAATTCCGCGTCCCTTCGCCGACCGCGTGTCGGTTGCACAGGGCTATTTTGAAGATCAAGGTGCTTGCGTGCTCTGCGAAATGATCGGGCAGGAACAGCGAAACGGCGTGCGCATGGTTATCTCCCGGCCGGACTTTTCGGCCTTTGTCCCTTATGCTGCAGCCTCGCCGTACGAGGTCTGGCTTGTGCCCAACGAGCATCAGGCAGATTTCGATCAGCTCGACGGAAGGCAGCTTGGCAAACTTGCCGAAGCGCTGAAGGATCTTCTTGGGAAACTGGAACGGGGTCTCGGTGGACCCGACTACAACCTGATGGTCATCACCGCACCGAAGAAGGATCGCGGCGCACTGTTCTTTCATTGGTACGTCCAGTTGACGCCTCGCGTCACCACCCCGGCCGGTTTTGAAATTGCCACTGGGATCAATGTCAATGCCTCTCTGCCGGAAGAAGATGCTGCCTTCTTGAGAGACGTCAAGTAGGGGGTTGACTAGACAGGACGAACGCCAGGGTCAATCTGGCGACCCGCTATAATACAAGTGGGAGGGGCTTATCGGTCCGGAGCCAACTTCTTGGACCGGTGAAAGGCCCAAATGCACGTCCTTACCATCAACAGTGGGTCTTCGAGTATCAAGTTCGGCCTATACGAGGTCGAAGAGTCGGAAGCCCGGATCCTGACAGGCAGCCTGGAACGTATCGGATTGCGGGCTGGCATCTTCCGCATTGCGAAGGCTAACGACACTCACCTGGTCGACGAGCACCTGCAGCTTCGCGACCACAAAGATGCGCTCGGTACTTTGTTCGCCTGGCTCGAAGAGAACGAGCCCGAGAACGTTCTTGATGCCGTGGGTCATCGTGTGGTCCATGGCGGCCCGTCCTACGCTCGCCCGCACCTGGTAACGCCAACGCTGGTCGATAACCTCAGAAATCTCACCCACCTGGCGCCCAACCACCTTCCGCACGAAATCAAAGCCATTCAGGCCACGTCCAGTACTTATCCTGACCTGCCGCAGGTGGCATGTTTCGACACTGCGTTCCATCGAAGCATGCCGATTTTGGCCCAAATCTATGGGCTTCCCCGACACTACCAGCATGAAGACATCATGCGCTATGGGTTTCACGGACTGTCCTACGAGTACATCCTGCAGGAGCTTCGCAAGGAAGCAGGTCAGGATGCTGCCGAAGGACGAGTCGTGATCGCTCATCTCGGCAACGGCGCCAGCATGGCGGCCGTGAGCGGCGGAAGGAGCGTAGACACGACGATGGGCCTGACCCCTGCCGGCGGCCTGGTGATGAGCACGCGCTCAGGAGACTTGGACCCTGGCGTTCCGATCTACCTGTTGGAAGAGAAAGGCTTGGAGCCGTCTGGCCTGAATGAGCTCGTCAATCGTCAGGCGGGCCTACTGGGGGTTTCGGGTACCACGTCGGACATGAAGGACCTGCTCGCCCAGGAGGACCAGGATCCCCACGCACGCCAGGCTGTCGATCTGTTCTGCTATCAGGCCAAGAAGAGCTTGGGCGCGCTTGTCGCCGTTCTCGGGGGACTGGATACGCTGATCTTCACGGGGGGCATCGGCGAAAATGCGCCCGAGGTTCGCCAGCGGATCTGTCACGGCCTGAGCTACATGGGCATCCAGCTGGATACGCAAGCCAACAAGAAGAACGCCCCCCTGGTGTCACAACAAAACAGCCCTGTCCCCGTCCGAGTGATGAAGACTGACGAAGACTTGATGATCGCGAGACATACGTACGATCAAATCAACCAGGGCGGGCAGAAGGACCAAAGCTAGCAAACGGAGGTAGATGTGGCCAACGCCGAAGAATCGCCCAACAACCCCAAACAAAACCCGCTCAGCGATGAGGAGCTTCGCAAAATTGACGCCTATTGGCGGGCGAGCCTCTACCTGTGCGTTGGGATGATCTACCTGAGGGAAAATCCGCTTCTCAGAACACCCCTCAAGTTGGAGCACGTTAAGAAGCGGCTGCTGGGCCACTGGGGATCCGATCCAGGCCAGTGCTTAGTCTGGGTTCACCTGAACCGAATGATTAGGCAGAACGACCTGAACATAATCTACATTTCGGGCCCGGGGCACGGATCGCCGTCCATGCTCTCCAATGCCTATCTGGAGGGCACCTACTCCGAGGTCTATCCCGAGAAGACCCAAGACGAAGCCGGGATGAGGGCGCTTTTCCGGGAGTTTTCTTGGCCGGGGGGATTGGGCAGCCACTGCACACCTCAGGTTCCCGGTTCAATTCACGAGGGCGGTGAGTTGGGGTACAGCCTTTCCCACGCCTATGGTGCGGTGTTTGACCGGCCGGACCTGATCGCGGCCGTGGTGATCGGAGACGGAGAGTCCGAAACAGGCCCTCTGGCCACGTCCTGGCATTCGAACAAATTCCTCAATCCAGCCAGGGACGGGGCGGTTCTGCCCATCCTTCACTTGAACGGCTACAAAATCGCCAACCCGACGATCCTGGCGAGGATCAGCCACGATGAGCTAGCCAGCCTGTTTGAGGGGTACGGGTACAAACCCTACTTCGTGGAAGGGTCGGACCCGCTTGTCATGCACCAGGAGATGGCGGCGACTCTGGATGCTGTGTTCTCAGACATCAAGGCGATCCAGGAGGCGGCCAGGCGAGATGGGGTCAGCCAATACCCTCACTGGCCGATGATCGTGCTGCGGACTCCGAAAGGATGGACGTGCCCTGAGGAAGTGGACGGCCACAAGGTCGAGGGTTCCTGGAGGGCGCACCAGATCCCGTTTGAAATCGGTGAAAGCCCCGACCATTTGAAGCTGCTTGAGCGCTGGATGCGCAGCTACAAGCCCGAGGAGCTGTTTGACGAAGCTGGCGGGCTGATGCCGAGTCTGCGGGCGATGGCGCCGCAGGGATCCCGGCGTATGAGCGCCAATCCAATCGCCAATGGGGGCGTGGTACGTCAGCCGCTGCGCATGCCGGACTTCAAGGCGTACGAGGTAGCGGTGCCCAAACCGGGGGTCTCGCAAGCTGAGAACACCCGCGTGCTGGGCGCCTTTTTGCGCAATTTGATGGCGCAGAACATGGATAGTTTCAGGCTGTTTAGCCCGGATGAGACCGCCTCCAACCGGCTGGATGCCGTCTACGATGCCACGCAGAAGATTTGGATGGAGGAGATCAAGCCGGAGGACTCTGACGGCGGTGAGCTTTCGCGAGACGGACGCGTCATGGAGATGCTCAGCGAGCACACCCTCGAGGGCTGGTTGGAAGGATATCTGCTGACGGGCAGGCACGGCCTCTTCGCCTCGTATGAGGCCTTTATTCATGTGATTGACTCCATGTTCAATCAGCATGCAAAGTGGCTGGAGAGGTGTCAGCAGATCCCCTGGCGGGCTCCTATCTCATCGCTGAATCTGTTGATCACATCGCTGGTATGGCGGCAAGACTACAACGGCTTTAGCCATCAAGACCCAGGCTTCCTCGACATCGTGGCCAATAAGAGCGCCAAGGTCACTCGCATCTACCTCCCACCCGACGCCAACTGCCTTCTTTCGGTGGCTGACCATTGTCTTCGAAGTGAGGGCTACGTCAACGTCATCGTCTCTGACAAGCAGCGGCATCTGCAATACCTTCCGATGGACCAAGCTATTGAACACTGCACCAAAGGCATCGGCATTTGGGATTGGGCCAGCACCGATGAAGGTGCCGAGCCCGACGTGGTGCTCGCCTGTGCCGGCGATATTCCCACCCAGGAAGCCTTGGCTGCGGCGGCATTGCTGAGAGACAATTTCCCGGACCTCAAGCTGCGTTTCATCAATGTCGTCGACCTGTTCAAACTCGAACCCGACACGGAGCATGGACATGGCTTGTCGGACAGGGACTTCGACAGCCTGTTCACCAAAGACAAACCCGTGATCTTCAATTTTCATGGCTACCCGTGGTTGATCCACAGGCTGGCGTACCGGCGTACCAACCACGCCAACATGCATGTCCGAGGCTACAAGGAGCATGGAGACATCAACACGCCCCTTGACCTGGCCATGCGCAATCAAATCGATCGCTTCGACCTGGTCATCGACGTGATTGATCGGGTTCCCAAGCTCAACGTCGCCGGCGCCCATGTGAAGGAGCACATGCGCGACCTCATCATCGAGAATGAGAACTATGCCAAACAAGAAGGTGTTGATCAACCGGAGATTGGCAACTGGACGTGGCCATTCTAGGACTCCGTGATCGTCTGCGGCGCGGGCGCCCCTTGGACTGCTGGGGCTGGTACCGGCCGGCCGAAACATGCGAAACCGTGACAATCATCGACCCCATGGCGAGGTCTCGCCAAATCCCAGGGTTTCAATGAAAGGCAAGCAAGCATGACCGAAAACACAGCCACAGCCCCACATCAATCCTCCACCGGGAGGAAGCTGGAGGATGTCTCACTCGAGGACCTGAAGCAGGAGCTGGATGCCACGTTGGATGGGCTGTCCACGTCTGAGGCCCAGCGCCGTTTGGACTTGTACGGCCCCAACCAAATCGAGGACAAGCAGGTCAACCCCATCCTCAAGTTCTTGTCCTACTTCTGGGGACCCATCCCGTGGATGATCGAAGTGGCTGCTATCCTGTCGGCGATCGTCGGGCACTGGGAAGATCTCATCATCATTAGTATTCTGTTGGTGTTCAACGCCATCATCGGTTTCTGGCAGGAGTATCAAGCTGCCAACGCCGTCGACGCCCTCAAGCAGCAGCTCGCTCGCAAGGCGCGCGTCAGGCGCGACGGGGCTTGGCTCGAGATTGAGGCCAGCGACCTGGTTCCTGGCGACGTGGTTCGCCTACGTCTCGGCGACCTCGTGCCGGCGGATGTCAAGTTGGCGCAAGGTGAGTACCTTCGCATCGATGAATCAGCCCTAACGGGAGAGTCTCTGCCCGTTGAAAAGCAGGCCGACGATGTTGCCTTTTCGGGCTCTGTGGTGCAGCAGGGGGAGATGGTCGCCTTGGTGGGGGCGACGGGCGGCGATACGAGTTTTGCGCAGACCGCAAAGTTGGTTGCCTCCGCCAAGTCCGCCTCACACTTTCAGAAGGCCGTGCTCACGATCGGCGATTACCTGATCTACATCAGTATCTTCCTGGCCGTCGCCCTGACATTGGTGATGATTTTGAGGGGCGAGACCATTCTGACCATTGTCCAGTTCGCCTTAATCCTCGTCGTGGCAGCTATCCCCGTGGCGCTTCCGGCTGTGCTTTCGATGACCATGGCCATCGGCGCCCGATCGCTGACGAAGTACAAAGCCATTGTCACCCGGCTTGAATCCAT
>Ga0315535_1000925_pt1 | contig 20188 bp, 12 predicted proteins | sample SalMarSW160220MG_2_FD_203092 | JGI IMG/M metagenome (GOLD analysis project Ga0315535, IMG submission 203092) | Salt marsh sediment microbial communities from the Plum Island Ecosystem LTER, Massachusetts, United States - Salt Marsh Sediment SW1602-20 ... | reverse complement strand
GAATGATTACCAGGACTCTCTCAAAATGATTGAGGATCAGGGTTTCAATGTGGTTGCTGTAACTCCTGAGACTATTGATAATGTTGAACAGACGGTCAAATTTCATAACCTGACATTTACTGTATTATATGATTGTCAGGAGCAGATAATGAAAGACTATGACGTGATGTTTAATGTCACAAAGGCATACCAGGATCTGATACAAAAGAAGCTGAATACCAGTATCGCTGAGAACAATGGGAGGGAAGTTGCCCATTTACCGGTGCCTGCAACTTATATCATCAATCGTGACGGCATAATTGTGGCGGAACAGTTTAATCCTGATTATCGTTACAGGGCATCAGTGAAATGGATGCTTCTGAATATGGGAAAGGCATTGTAGCACAGAAGATTTCTGCAATGTCTTAAATCATCAGTGGTCCACGTTTAGGAAATCATTCAGGGGTTTCATGGCTCTGAAAACATTTATCACATGATCATAGAGCTTATCACTGGTAACAAAATCATCCTTTAATTCATTTACAACCAGATAGCTTTTATACCTTAACAGGTCGATATGAGGATGATTGGAAGGATAACCCTTTGGAGCTGTTTTAAGCTTTTCACCATCCAGGTTTCCGAAATACATCAAAAAATCTTTTGCCGCAATTATCTTTCTTAGTCTTTCCGGCTCTTCATCGATACGCTCCCTTATGGCTGCAAGCCAGGGAGACGGTGGCATATAAGCACCACCTGCAACAATACTACCTCCCGGTTCGACATGAAAATAATAACCTGTAAAACGGTCCCCGTTTTTCTTGCCTCCGCGAACAATAAAGGCTCCGAAATGTGTTTTGTAAGGGGATTTATCGTTTGAGAAACGGATATCCCTGTTGAACCTGTAAACACATGTTTTTGCGTCCAGACCTTTTAAAATCGGCTCAAACTCTATCAGCTTTTCAATTAACTGTTGTACAAACTGTTCAAAATTTTCCCTGGCTTCATGGTAAAACCCCTTGTTCTGAAGAAACCAGTCGCGATTATTGTTTTCCTTTATTGCCCTGAGGAACTCAAGAGTCGATTTATTAATCTTTGTCATGCTGCGATCTTTTTCCACTAACAACAGTTATATGCTTTTGTTTTCAGTAATCCTTTTCATTCAGATCGAAGGCCATCAGTACTTTTCCGTGACGGATATAAAGATTGCCATCGTTAATAACAGGATGAGCAAAATGAGGTGAATTACCCCTGAGAACCCGGAATGAGCTGATCCTTGTCAATTTTCCATTATCATAGCCAAAAAGGATCATTTCACCTTTCTGTGTATAATAATACAGCATGTTATCTGCAGCAATAAGGGCCCCGCTGCCTGCCCTGGCTGAATCGGCCAGCGTCCCTGTGTAAATATTGGCGGAAAACAGATTTGGTGACGAAGAAGCACTGCTGTAAATATAGTTACCGATCTTCACAATACCTCCCATAAAACCATCCATTCTTTTGTTTCTCCATATTTCCTTTATTGAGCTGCCGTCAGCCGACAGGTCGAGCCTGACAGCACAGTTGCCATCGCCCTCTACATAATAGATCGATCCGTTATCGTAAAGTATGGTGTTGCTGTGTGTATCGCCGTAGCCCAGGGTGCGTTTTTCAGGTGGATAATTATCCTGTTCATGCGACCATAGGAGCTCCCCCGTATCGGCATCAAAGCCCATAAGATGATATGCAGAGAATGCTGCAACAATATTCCTCGATTGCAGCCTGATCAGTTTAGGAGAGTTATAGGCGGATCTCTCACCGAATCCCCTGTTTTGCCATATCAGATCTCCTGTGAACCTGTTAAGGGCAACAACATTATATTTTTCCCCCCCGGGGGTCCAGAACACTTTATCTCCAAAGACAAGGGCAGCTTCTGAATGACCATGAAGGGGAAGTACTCCCTGGAAATCCTTGACAAGATCTTTTGACCATAGAATCTTTCCGTTTTTCCGGTTTACACAGTACAGATTGCCTTTTCCTGTGCCCGTATAGATAAGATTCCCTGCAATGGTGGCAGCCGATCTTGTTCCGGGATGGGATTTCATCCATTCTCTTCCAAGATCCGTTTTCCATTGTAATTCACCCTTCAGATTATAACAATACAGGCTTGTTACAGAATCGGTTTCTCCTGTTATATAAAAATAATCACCGGCAAATACAGGTGATACAAAACCATCGCCGGTATCATCTATGGTCCATAATTCCTTTAGTCCGGAATCCGGCCATTTTTTAAGCAATCCTTTTTCATAATATATACCGGCGCGATCCCTGCCGCGCCATTCATGGATACTTGCATCACCAGATCTTTTGCAACCAAGAACGGCCACCGTAGCTATTACCAGGATATATAATCGTCTCATTTCTTTTGTCTTATGCCTTTTGTTTTATGCCTTTTGTCTTTTATCTTTTGTCTTATATCTTTTGTCTTTTATCTTTTGTCTTATGCCTGACACCTGACACCCCTTTTCTATTGCATATTAAAACCTGAGATATCGACATCTGGTCGTTCACCATGTGTATCTTCATCCTTTAGTCTCATAACAATGACTTTCTTTTCTCCCGGCATCAGGGAAATATAGTTATCGCTGTAGAATACAGGCAGTAATCTGCTACCACTCTGTTTACCTATAACCTTCAGCCTTACCATTAAGGCAGGTGTTTTGGCTGTATTGTTCAGGGTAGTTGTCAGTATCCAGTTTTCACCTGACCTGCTGACCGTAGTACCTGTCTCCAGTTTGACAGCAGGCATATCACTCAAAGCCTGGTAGTTGCCGTCTTCTTTCCCTCTCCAGTAGAAATTATCGGAGATGGTCTTTCCATCTTGTGAGAGGGTAAGCTTTATGAAATGAACAGGGGAAACGGTCTCCGGAAATTTAAGCTTAAAACAAGCCACAGTAAAATCTTCCCTGCAGTCAAAAGTTGTGTCTTTTTCCCACTGCACAGATCCATCCATATTAATTACCCTGGCTCTGGCAGTGAGATTCAACCTGTTGCCGGCACTATAGTTGACCACTTCAACGGAGTCAAAGACAGGATTCCATTGTATGTGTATAGGTTCCGATGCTTTTTTGCAGCCGAAATATGCTGCTGTAGGAGCAAGGTAATAGTCATAGGTCTGCCAGACCATTGAAGGCCAGGCGGGATGACTCATCCAGAGCAGCAGACCTTTACGATAAAGACTTCTTCCCTCGAACATACCCCTGTAGCCGTTATAGTTGATCCACTGGGCAAATTCAGTGAACTGCCTGGCATCTTTGGCTTTACCGAAGCCTTTCTCTATCATCTCATTGAATGAGGCAGCTCTCTGAGCACCCTCCAGGCAATAATCGTGCATTCCCCACATGCTGTTTTGAGGCCATAAGGCTGAATCCGGGAGAGTCCTTGCAAGACTTTCATATGTCATCACATTTGGCATACCCCTCTCGCTGTGAAGCTTATTATACCCGTAGAGAAGGAAATAATCTCTCACAGGAAGTGCGTTGTACGGACCTCCTCCGCTTACTGTTCCGGATGCCGAATTGGGGATATAATATAAACCCGGGTGTATCTTTTTAACCATGGCCTGTAATGCTGTATCTATGACCTCAGGAGGATTACCTTCATTACGTCCAACATAGATTGCTATCGATGGATGATTCCTTATTTTTTTTACAAAATCATATGCATTTTTCATAAACATTGCCGGATCGTCCGGATTGGGACCGTCTGCCGGATTGGCAAGCCAGAAATCCTGCCATACCATAATACCATGCCTGTCACATGCTTCAAAGAATTCATCATCACCTGTTTGTCCAACCCAGTTTCGTATCATGGTAAAGTTCATATCTGCATGGTATGCAACCGCTGCATCATATTCGCGTCCGCGATATTCAAGATTTGACTCTGAGAATCCCCAGTTACCGCCCCGTCCGATAAACCGCCTGCCGTTTATATATATCTTCAGAATATCATCAGAATTGTCATATGACATCTCCCTGATACCTGATTTAAATTCCAACATGTCCGAAATACCGCTATCCGTTTTGAAACTTAGTCTTACATCATAAAGATTTGGCTGTCCATAACCTTTAGGCCACCATAGTTTTGGATTATTTATGTGAAAAGATGATACCGATGAGGGATCAAGTCTTACAATTTTTGATTCGGAAGGAGCGAGGGTGACATCTTTTTCGAAGGTAATATCACCGTAAGAACCGTCAAGCTTGCCTGTAACTGCTTTTGCACTATGGTTTTTAAGTGTAACCTCAATGCTTACATCTGCCGATGATGTGTCGGGTAACGGCAGGCGGGTGCTGACAAATGGGTTCTCGATGGTAACCTGTCCTTTTGTGCTCAGGAAAACATCATTCCATATTCCAATATTTCTCCCGCGGATTGTAGGTATCCAGTCCCAGCCAATGGATGCATGGAATGTGGGATTATCAGCGCCAAGTATCCCACCGTTCTTGTCGGGACTCTGGGCTGTCTGTTCCTTGATGACCCCGATGTGGGCGTTTTTCTCTATCCTGACAGCAATAGCATTATTCTGTCCGGGCTTTATCAGCCCTGTGACATCAAATTTACCTCTTATAAAGGCACCTTCTATTCTTCCTGCCTTTACACCATTCACAAAAACATCAGCTTTCCAGTTTATCCCGTCAAAGTTAAGGAAGATGTGGTCCCCGTTGAAAGAGGACGGTATTTCAAATTCATCGCGGTACCAGAAGTCTGAATTAAAAAATGATTCTGATATCATGAGCTGGTTATCTCCGAAGTTTGGATTTGGAAGTGCCCCTGCATTCCAATAACTTACCAGTGCAGTTCCGGGAACTGTAGCAATCACCCAGTCGTCGCTGAAATATCCGGGCTTTGAAATTTCCTCTCCTGTACCATCAACCTCCGAGGCCCTCTGTATCTTCCAGTTACCACCCGCAAGGTAGAGCTTATTATCCTTAACACCCGGATTTGGTTTCGGGTGCAGTGTAAGTCCACCTCTTCCAAATACTTCCAATTCACTAAGCACATATCTTTTCCCGTTTTCAGGTTTCGTCATGAGAACCCTTACATAGCGACCTGTGGCCTGGCCCGATAGTTTTATTTCATCTGTGAGATCAGTATTTCCCGGCAGGGAAGCAATATCTTTCCATGTGGCGGCATCATCTGACACCTGTACTGAACCTTTTTCAGCTTTATTTATCCAGTGCAGAGTGATATTGTCAAAACTGCATTTTGTTCCCAGGTCGACATAAACCCATTCTGTCCCGATGCCTGCACTCATCCATGCGCTCCTGAAATATTTTGAGGGGACCATTATCAGGTTAGTGTTGTTGCTGTAAAAATCAAAGTCACCAAGAGTCCAGGTCCCGGCTGAAGGAGCGGACATGGTTACCCTGTAATAATGATAATTCACAGGTTTTTTCAATTCAAATGACAGATCCAGTATCCGCTGTGGTCTCCGTGCACCAAACCTGAAGGTAAACGAGGGTCTCGGAGCAGTAGAATCATTACCATACGGACCGCTGAAGAAGCTTGAAAAAGCATTGGGCCTTCTACTGGCTGAATTTCTTCTCCTGTTCTGGCTGAACATCCTGAAAGGATCCGGCCTTTCACGACCGGGCATACCGCTTCCTGAATACTGACCCAGGATGTGCCAGTCAGTACTATCATCTGAACCTTCACATACAACTCTCCATCCACCTGGTTTCTTGTCATCATAAGTAACATTGCCATTGAGACTTATGCGTGTTATATCAGGTACGTCTGTAGATTTGCTTAAATCAAGCTGTAACCATACATCATTACCATCAAGTCCGAATGTTGTTACCCTGTTATGGTCAAACAGCCATTCCCTTTCATTTTTTGGCACTATTTCCTTATTGGTCGACAGGGATATATATACTGGATGTTCGTCTGTTATTATACCGTCAGTTACCAGCTGGGCTGTAAGGTTATAATCATAACTCGATGAATGATAAGCCGGTCTTAGTTTTGCCAGATTGCGGTATTGATCGTTGTCGCCTCTGAGAACCGGTGAGAAATCTTCTGCCGGTTCCCCGGGATATATCCCTATACCGCGTGTGCAGGTATCTTTTTCCTGTTGACAGCTTCCAAGAAGGAGGATGACGCAGATCGCCAGAAATGATGAATAGGCTAGTCTTTTGGTTTTCATAATATGCTTGTTAATAAATTGGTTTGTAGAAGGTTATAATTGTCATAATGCCAAAATTCACAAATATGGAAAATTCAACAGAAGAGTCTTTTATAAAATAAAAATAACATCTTACTATTACGGGTCAGCCAATAAAATTATCAATAAACAGCAAGTAAAGAAATATTTTTAAGGAACTTTTGCACCATTACCTTTACAAGTGAATATCCTCTTCTGAAATTAATGTTAATATTGTAAATTTGGATATCAGAAATCATCGGCATGAATACATTAAGGTTAAGAGATCATATTGTCTTACAATCACTGAAGATAATTGCAGCAATTACATTATTCTTATTATTAAATCTATTATCCTGTACCTCAGGATATAATGAAAACATCATGAAAACAACCCGTCCCCTTAAGGATACCGTGGGGTTTGCACAGTATCCCCGGCAGATGGACAGCCTGATGGCAAGAATTGAAAGGACAGGCTGGAAGAGAACTGATGGCGAACCATTGCGCGTGGCTATTTGTCCCCATGACGATTACACTTATGTGGGCAGGCTCTATCCGGAACTGCTTCAGGATATCAAAGCTCCTAATCTGATCCTTCTTGGTGTTGCTCACAGGGCTGCGCAGATGAAAATTGAGGACTCGCTGGTATTTGATACATATAACTTCTGGAAAGGACCATGGAAAGATGTACCTGTATCTCCTGTCAGGGAAGAAATATACTCCAAGCTAAAAGGGAGGTATGCAATAATTAACGATTCACTTCAGAAGGTTGAACATTCGGTTGAAGCAATGATCCCTTTTCTCCAGTATTTCGACAGGGATATTTCAATAGTTCCCGTACTTGTTCCGGCAATGAGTCCCGGACGAATGGAAGAATGCGGGAAAGCCCTTGCAGAAGCTATCAGGTCAGTAGCTGCTGAGCATAATTGGATATGGGGTAAGGATTATGCCTTTATCGTTACGACCGACGCTGTACATTACGGCAACGAGGACTGGGGAGGGGCAGATTACGCTGCCTATGGTTGTGATGATAAAGGAAATGCTCTTGCAAGGGCACATGAGGCTGAAATTATTGACAGTTGTCTCCTGGGACCAGTAACTCCTCCCAGGATAAGGCTCTTCAGCAGCTATACACTTGATCCGGATGATTATCATATGTATAAATGGACCTGGTGTGGGAGGTATAGTGTTCCGCTAGCCTTGTATACTGCATACTACCTGAATGATGAAACTCCATTGTCAGGTGAACTTGCAGGATATTCCACAAGTATAACCTCCCAACATATCCCGGTGGATGATATTGGGATGGGAAGAACTGCAATTGCTACAGATTGCCACTGGGTAGGATATGCAGCGGTGGGGTACAGGTAGGCAGAAGGCGACGGGCGACAGGCATCAGGTGTCAGGTAACCAGCACCCAGCAACAATACCAATATTACGATAATGAAAAACGTGACTCTTTTTGCAGCAATATTTTTTTCACTGTTGATTGCATCATCATGTAATAATGAGAAATTAACTGAATTACAGGCTGAAGCGGACAGTATTGCTAATAAATATGTACCTGATCAGCGGATAAACATATGTAAAATACAGGTTATAAATAATAATGGATCTGTTATTCTGAAAGGTGAAACCACGGTCCCCGAAGCCATAGATGAAATAATAAAGACTTTGGGTGAACATGACATAAGCCTGATAGATAGCATTATAATACTTCCGGATACTTCTGTGAATAAGAAGTACAAAGGTCTGGTATGCTTGAGTGTAATTAATCTTAGAAAGTATCCTGATTTCGCAGCAGAGCTGGTTTCTCAGTCATTAATGGGCACCCCGGTTGATATTTTAAAGAAGGAAGGTTCATGGTGTCTTGTAAGAACTCCGGACCGATATATTGCCTGGACTGAAAGTTATTCACTGGTTCCATTGACAGTCAGAGACATCGCCGAATGGAAAAGATCGAACAGAGTGATCTATATGAACAATACAGGGTGGATACATACCGATATTTCTGAACATTCGGAGGTGGTAGGTGATATTGCTGCAGGTAATATTCTTGAAAAGGCCAATGTGTCAGGCAATTATACAAAGGTAAGATTACCGGATGGCCGTGAAGGTTTTATAAGAACATCTGACTGTATGGACTTCAGGTCTTTCTGTAACCGTCCACCGTCCAATGGCGATCAGATTGTCAGCAGAGCTGAGTCTCTTACAGGTATACCTTATCTGTGGGGAGGTACATCACCTAAAGCTGCAGATTGCAGTGGTTTGGTCCAAACTGTCTATTTTATGAATGGTATTATCCTGATGCGGGACGCCTCATTACAGGCATTACAAGGGAAGGAAGTTGATATATCAGGTGGTTTCGGGAATCTTGAGATAGGAGATCTTCTTTTCTTTGGATACCGTAATAATGGTAAAATGCATGTTATTCATGCTGCTATTTATACAGGTAGTGAAGACTATATCAATTCTGCAGGCAGGGTGATGATAAACAGCCTGGATTCAACAAAATCAAATTTCAGCAGTTACAGGTTAAATACTCTATTGCTTGCCAGACGAATTATCGGGGTGGAAAATGATCCGGGCATTATCAGGGTAGGGCAGTGCAGTTTGTACTGGTGAGATGGTTTTGATATAATATAACATATTAAATATAAAGTATTTAAAGATGAAAACAAGAAGGGAATTCATAAGAAACTGCGGACTAATAGCGGGCGGAGCAGGTTTTTCATATTCTGGGTTGTCAAAAATTGACTTGCCAGGTATTAGTACGGGAGAAAAGGAAAAACCGGCGATGGAATTGCGGTTCAGACCTTATGAACTTCACCTTAAACATGTTTTTACGCTTGCAACGAGTTCCAGGACCAGTACGCCCGATATGCTGACTGAGATACATTATGGTGATCTGGTAGGCTATGGTGAGGCATCGATGCCACCGTACCTGGGAGAAAGTATTGAAACTGCAACTGATTACCTGAAAAAGGTTGATCTTTCACACTTTAAGAGTCCCTTTTTAGTTGAAGATATTATCCGTTACCTCAACAATCTTTATCCGGGCAACTATGCAGCCAAGGCATCAGTCGACATAGCCCTTCACGATCTTATTGGAAAGATCATGAATCAGCCCTGGTACAGGATTTGGGGACTTGACCCGGCACGGACTCCTAATATCTCGTTCACAATTGGAATAGATACGCCTGATGTGGTAAGGCGGAAGGTGAAAGAAGCCGCCCCGTACAAAATACTTAAAGTAAAACTTGGTCAGGATAATGACAAAGAGATGATCACAACAGTAAGAAGTGAAACTGACAAGCCGATCTGTGTTGATGTTAACCAGGGCTGGACCAACAGAAAAAAGGCTCTCGAGATGGCACTCTGGCTTAAAGACCAGGGGGTGGAGTTCATAGAGCAACCTATGCCTAAAACAGCTTCAGATGACATTGCATGGCTCACAAAACACAGCCCGTTACCTATAATAGCTGATGAAGCTTTCCAGACTCTTGACGATTTTAAAAAGATCCAGGGAGTCTATAGCGGCATCAATATTAAGCTCATGAAATGTGGCGGCATGAACGCAGCCTACAAAATGGTAAGTATTGCCAGGGCACTCGGAATGAAAGTAATGGTTGGCTGCATGACCGAGACATCATGTGCTGTGACGGCAGCAGCACAGCTTTCACCACTGGTTGACTGGGCCGACCTCGACGGGAACCTGCTTATTGATAATGATGTTTACGATGGCCTCAAAATAGTGAACGGGAAAATTGTTCTGCCCGACAGGCCCGGAATAGGAATTATTAAAACCTGACAACAATGAATAAAAGAAGACTTATTAATGGTATACTGGCAATAATTGTTGCTATACTCTTAGGCGGGATACTGTACCTGAACAGCCTGATGCCTATCATTACCGGATATGCTGCCAAGAACATGTGCTCTGATGTTTTTGTATCTGGCAGAAAGCCAGCAGATGTCGATTCGATAGATCTTAATTTCTCGTTCATCAGATACACAAAAAATGAGGTTAATTATGATGACAGCAGTGTCGTAAGCCATTTCCTCTGGAATTCTTCAGAGGCCATATATCGTAACGGATTCGGAAGTACCCTGTTGCGAGGTATTACTAAAGCGGAGCTGGAAAATATCAAATATCCCTCAGGGACGGGACCTGATTACCTTCAGGACACTATCCCCTGGCCCTTAGGAGATATTGTGAAGGATACGGTTACAAGCATAGACAGGGTAAAACTGGCGGAGATATCCAGGCAACTTGTGGAGGAGAATGCTTACCGGGGTAATGCGTTTGCTTTTATGGTCCTGTTGAAAGGAATACCTGTGGCTGAAGCTTATAAGCCACAATTTACAAATAAGACCAGGTTTCTAAGCTGGTCTATGGCAAAAAGCTTCACAAATGCCATGGTGGGTATTCTTGTTAAAGAGGGAAAGATGGATGTTAATAAACCTGCCGGGCTGGAGGAGTGGAAAAATGATGACAGGAAAGAAATTACAGTTAACAACCTCCTGCACATGCAAAGCGGACTGAAATGGAACGAGGACTATGGAGCAAGGTCGGATGTTACTGTTATGCTGCACGAAAAGCCGGATATGGCCAGGTATGCCTATGATAAACCGCTGGAGCATGAACCGGGAACTGTCTGGAGCTACTCTTCAGGAACAGCAAATATTGTCAGCTACCTCATACGCAAACAGTTTACCGATGATTCCTCCTATTATTCATTTATTCATACCCGGTTCCTTAATAAGGCAGGAATGCCTGATGCAGTTTTTGAAGTCGATCCGAGCGGAACGGTAGTTGGATCATCATATCTTTATGCCACGGCACGTGATTTTGCACGATTCGGGTTGTTATTTCTAAATGATGGCGTTTTCAACGGTGAAAGGATCCTCCCTGAGGGATGGGTTGAATACACCACAACTCCTGCTTCTGCCAGCGGAGATGCATATGGCGCATTTTTCTGGCTGAACAGGGACAAAAAACTTCCATCAGCTCCTGAAGACATGTATATGTGCGAGGGTCATGACGGTCAGCAGATTTTCATTTTGCCCGACCAGCAACTGGTGGTAGTTGTCCTCGGATATTCACCACAGCCGGTAGGAATGGATTGCGACAGGCTTATAAAGGATATACTGGCTGCACTGAATTAAAGATCGCTGTTAATGAGATATAAGAAAACATACCTGAAGAAAACCGATCCGGTTGAACCTGTGTGCAGAAAGACTATTTATTACTCACTGGAGGAAGCTCAGGATATGATAAAATTTATTAATGAAACAAGGGTAACAAGGAAGATCAGGGCTTACAGGTGTGATATATGTGGGTTCTGGCACCTGACAAGTAAAAATAAATGAACAATGAACAGTGAACAAAAGACTACCTGTAATTGCCCTGCATTGAAGACTATACTGGTACTGATTTGCGCGGTTGTGATTAATGTAAATATTAATGCACAGAAGATTGATTCCCTTAGAATACATTCCGGGATATTTGGCATGGACAGAAAAGTTCTTATTTATATTCCATGGGAGTACGACCATATCCCCGGTTCAAAATTTCCGGTTATTTATGTCCTTGATGCCCAGGCCAGACAATATTTTGATATTGTTCATTCAACTCTTGCTTTTCTGAATAATTCACAGTTTCCGATGATTGTTATTGGAATCGTATCAGAGGAAAGGAATAAAGACTTCCTTCCTGTGAACGATTTTCCTGAAACGTATAAACACTATAAGGGATTCCTGGGGAATGCTGATAAATTTCTCGGGTTTATCAGCGATGAGCTTGTTCCCTACATTGACAGTAACTACCGGACACTGCCGGGCAGGATTGCTATAGGTCATTCAAACGGGGGGACATTCCTTATGTATAGCTTTACTCAAAAGCCGGATCTGTTTGATTCATATATTCTTATATCTCCTGATCTGGCATACGATAATGAGCAGCCTGTGAGAAGGCTGAAGAAATTTAATTCTTCAGCCTTAAAACAGGTTAAGTTTGTCTATATGTGTCATTCCAATGAAGGCAAATTCTGGTCAGACTGGCCGGCAGCCCGGGAAAAAGCCACAAAAATTCTTAAGAAACTTGACTCAGAGAATAAAATATATTTTGTGAGCCAGGATTTTTCAAAAACTGATAACCATAGTACCGTTGTACCCCAGGGTGTATATTACGGGCTTAAAGATCTGCTGGCATACCGCTTTTTTAATGCTGATCACCTGATAGAATATTACTCGGGTCTGCTGGAGAAAAAGATACTTTCCGTTACACCCGATCAGCTGAACCAGATGGCTTATGACTTTCATTTCAACGGCGATAATGACGGAGCTGTTAAGATATTGCTGTGGGCCAATAAACTGTTTCCCGATAACCTTAACTTATATGACAGCCTGGGTGAAATGTATGAACATGAAAGTAACTGGGATAAAGCTGCACATTACTATGAGCTTTACAGCAGTAAGCTGGAAGAGAAAAAAAATATACTTACTGAACAGGAATACAATGCACTGAAAGCTGGAATTACGAAGAGGCTCGAGAGTCTGGCGCAAAAAAGAGGGGAGAAGTGAAATGAGAATATAAGGTGCAAGACGCAGGTTGCAAAGGATCTTTTTGCCAACAGTATCATTTGCGGCATATTCCAATTACTGAAGTATTCAATTATTTACAAGTATATTAAGCTCTTTCAGGGCTTTAAATCATTGAGTTAGCTGTACCCCCGGCTTCACCGGGGGTTATTTATATTCAGCCACTTCGTGGCTTAAGAAATACAGCTTTAGTAACATCCCTCAGACGGGACTTTAAAGATTATTGCCCATGAATAAACGATACCGGATCAGGGGGTTATGCATTTTCAGCCACTTCGCGGCTTTATAAAAACAGTTAAGGTATCATAATTAATACGGGTGATTGAAAAGCATTGCCGGGGATTATCCGTTACAGGAATTAAAGTTACAGAGTTATTATTGGCATTAAATTTGTGTGTTTGACTTAAACTGATCGAAGTCATGAAATCTGTATAACATTTTCTGTGACATCGTGGATTTTCTGAGTAATATTTTTCCAGACAGTTCCATGTTTAAGTCTTTGCCATTTGTATTATTAGTTTTTTCCCTGTCGGTATTTTACACGGGATTACCCGGACAGGAGTCTCTGGAATTCTGTATTATCAGGGGCAGGGTATCAGATAGTATTACTCATGAACCGGTCCGGTTCGCAGATATCACCTGTGCAGCAGAAGGGATCTGTTTAAAGACAAATGCCGACGGTGGTTTTGTTGTCAGTAATACAAAGCTCCCTCTTAAAATAAAAATAAACAAGTTTGGATATAAAGATAAAACTTTGATTGTCAGAAATCAGGTTGATTCTGTTTTTATCTCAATGGCACCTCTTGAATTAAACAATAATGTGCTGAGCAACAAAAAAACCTTACAGTACAATACAATATTCAAAAGAGCTCTTGAAAAATTACAATTAGGCAATGTCCGGGGATCTTCCGGTAATTCAGACCGCGATCTTGTATTCTGCCATATGAGTACCCTGGTTGACACGTCCACACTTAGCATATTTGACAGCTACTTTATGATGAGAGTTAACAAATATACCTTCCGGGTATCTCATCCGGAAATTGCCCGGTATGCAAAGCCGGTCAGCAATTTTCCATGGTTATCGGATTACAGTTTTTCATTCAATGTAGATCCGTACATAAACCTGCCACTTTTTCCTGAAAAGTATATAACACTGAAGAAGTATCTGTTTCAGGATGGAAAAAAGATAGCTGTTGTCAGGATTGATTTGGAGAATATGCGGAATATTTATTATATCAATGTTGCTGATACCTCTTTGATATTCATAAAAGGAAGCACAATCAGAAAGAAGAGAGTTAGAATGAAAGGCAGTCTTCAGGCATGGCAGAAGAACAGATCGACCACCGCAGAGATTTCATTTAGATGCAGACCTGATTCCACAGGTGATTATTATATTGACTATGCCTTTTTTGGTGAGCAATACAAGATAGCGGAGAAAAAAATGGAAGACCGGACAGTAAGAAAAAAATCCTTTTTTGCTGTTGTTCCCGGCTCTTCCCTGATAATTAATGCAGTCAACAGCCAGGTAGCACATGAAGCAATTACAGGCACGAAGCGTCAGATCAATTTAAACGAGAAAGTTATTCTGACAGGTAATACATCGGCATTTCAGTCAGAGACCCAGAGATTGCTGATGAGACCATACAGTCGGGATTTCTGGGCCCATAATTTATATATGGCACCAGTAGCAGCAGAGCAAAATGCAATCAGGAAGTGGGAAGGAAATAACACGTTTTACTCAGAAGATCATCATAACGCAGGGATTGAGGTTAAACAGACGGCAGCTGATTCACTTGAAAGGGAGATCAACAATAATCTTGTTGCAGTTGAAAATGTTTATCTGTCAACAGACCGGTCAGATTACCTGGCAGGTGACACCATATGGTTCAGCGCATTTGTGCTTAATAACCTGCATATGGATTCAACATCGCTGAGCAGGATTTTATATGTTGACCTTATTGATGCTGACAATAAGCCCGCTCAACACCTGAAACTTATCATCATCAACGGCAGAGCAACAGGAGACATTGCACTTAAAAAAGATATGAAAAACGGGATATGCCGGTTAAGAGGATATACCAGTTATATGAGAAATTTCCAGGGCGAGTACCTGTTCGAAAAGGATTTAACCGTTCATCAGTCTGATTTTAAGGATATTGTAATTGTGGACCCCGTTATTGATAAAAGTGGTAAAGGAGATTCCATCGATCTGTACTTTCATACAATTCTTCCCGAACAATATGCAGTAACAGAAAAATCATTGGAGATTTTTGTGCACCTCAATGACACTGTTAGTGTAAAGAGAACATTTAGCTTCACAAAGAATTTCAAAGGTTCGATGGGATTTTTTGTTCCTGCATCACTTAATTGTGCATCGGCCGATATAAAAATCTCATTATCAGACAAAGCTGTTATCTCGGAACAACGTATATCACTGCAATTAAAACCTTCAATTGATATCCGGTTTTTCCCTGAAAGCGGCAAAATGATCGCAGGCATACCTACTGTAATCGCGTATAAAGCCATTGACAGTAAGGGAAATCCGGCAGAATTCAGAGGAGATATTATCGATCAGGATCAGAAAAAGATTCTTCATTTGGCTGATACTGTATCAGGGCTTGGCAAGTTTGAATTTTTGCCTCTTGCACATAACATTTATAAAGCAAGGATTATATCGCTGGGCACTAAATATGATTTTATGCTGCCTGAGGTGGAGCCTGAAGGCTATATTATGAATTTCAGCTCTGATTCTGATGAATTAGTCATAAAAAATAATCAATGCCTGTCTAAACACCATCATGCTTTGTTATTTACACTTCGCGGGGCAGTCTACGCTTCAATGGATCTTCAGTTGGATACGGGCATTGTTAAGATCAAAGTACCACTGAATAAATATCCAAAAGGTATCTTACAGGTGACTTTATATGATAGTTTGTACAGACCAGTAGCAGAGCGACTTATATTTAATAACAGGGTCGACAAAAAGATGCTGATAAATATTGAGACTGATAAAAAAAATTACGGTCAGAGGGAAAAGGTAGAGATGCGGATCAATGTTACGGATTCGGAAGGAAATCCACTCAGTTCTTCTCTTGCACTTTCGGTAACTGATGCAATAAGAACAGACACAATATTGAATTCTGCAGACATTGAAACGTATCTTTACCTTGCCTCAGAGCTAAAGGGAAAGATTGATTTCAGGTCAATAAACCTGTCAGATACCTCATTGAAAGGGAGGAGGAATACGGATCTTGTTATGATGACACAGGGCTGGCGCAATTATCTGTGGAATTCAATCAGATATACACGGGTCTTTGAAATGATGTATCCCATCGAAAAAGGATTCAGTATTAATGGAACTGTCAACAATTACGGGAATGGTCGATCATTTAGTGATAACACTCTGACTTATTTTGATCTGAAAAATGGTTTTAATGGTGTGGCAAGTATTACTGAATACAACAAATTCAGCTTTGATTTGCCTTTTTTCTTCAATAATCATCTAATCTTTATTCAGAACAGAAATAAAAAGGATAAGGTTGATAAAATGGATTTTATCCTGGATACTCTTACACTTCCTGAAATAAGATACAGGAACACTGAACTTCCATATAACACCTATAAGGCCGGTTATCTGAAGTCACTGGATGAGAAATATGCTGAAGCAGATTCATTAGCAGGTCAGGATATTAAATATATTAAACTGGGGGTGGTTACAATTAAGGCAAAGTCACACCCCTGGTACTCCAAACCTGACGTTACACTCAACCTGGATAAGGAAGATCCTACAGGCAAAAAATATAGCAGCATCATGCAGATGATCTATGCAGAATTCGGAGAAAAAGCATTTACAGCAACAGGATTTGGCACGAAAGGGAAGACTTATAATCCCATTTTAGTTGTAGACGGAGCTCCAATGACAGCATCAGAGTGTCCGCCATGTCATGATTATTATGCCTACAGATGGGCAATGTCACTGCCTGTAAATGAAATCACGGATGTCAAATTTTATTCAGCTGAAAGTAAGTATAGCCAATTGATCACTCCGCCGCCACCAGAACCGATCAGGAAAGCAGACTGGAAAGGCGATTTGCTTTACGTGCCTCCGGCTATACCAAAAATGTACTTACCTGTGGTTTCATTCAAAACCTATTCTCACTCATACAGGGGAAATCCAAGAGGAGCTATAGTGTTCTCATACCAGGGAATATACCTGGCAAGGGAGTTTTATGCCCCCGATTATGATAAAATAAAAACTGATAAATCCGATAACAGGAAGACTATTTACTGGAATCCTGATATTAAAACAGACTCAACCGGCAGGGCAGAGGTATCATTTTATAATTCTGATCTTATTGGCAAAGCTTTAATCAGCATCAGCGGTGTTAGCTTTTCTTTAAAAGATGCTTCCTCTGCAAAGAGTTATTATATCTCTCAATAGAACTCTGAGATTACTCTGTGTTACGTCCATGGTAAAGAGAAGTCATTCAATGGCTATTGGTACAATACTAATCCGTTGTAATTCATCTGCCTCTGGTTGCTCTGTATTTTCTCTGAGTACCACTGTGTAACAAATAAGATTAATCCATATATCTTCTATATCTTCTTGTATCTTGTATCAAGCATCTTGAGTACTGTGACTTGTACTATAAGTCTTTTTACGAACAATTTATAGCAGAGAATGTTAAAATTTTAAACCTAACCTCAGAGCATGAGAAAATTTCTGAAATTTTTCCTGTTAACCCTTCTGTCTTTACCTGTAATACTGGCCATTGTTTTATCAGTTAAGTACTCTCCCCGGTATGTATACAGGTTAATACGTTATAATGTAGCTGATGTTTATGATTATAAATACTTTGTAAACAGGCAAATAAAGCCGGCAGACAGTGTTTTCAGTTTTGCCAGGAACCCTGATGAAAAATATGTTGAATCATTGTTTCACGACAAGGTCATTGCAGGCGGTTTCGGTACCTTGGATGAATGGGCGGACGCTTCAATGACAACGGCTCTGATTTTTATCAGACACGATACTATTCTTTATGAGAAATATTTTAATGGTTTTAACCGTGATTCATACTTTCATTCACAATCGATGGCCAAGTCATTTATCTCATTTTTAATTGGTTGTGCCATCGATGACGGTTATATCTCCGGTGTAAATGACCCGATGACCAAATATATACCTGAACTTGAGAAACGAGACAGCTGTTTCGGAAAAATAACGATCAGGAATCTACTGATGATGCTTAGCGGAATTAAATATAATACTGATTTTCTTCCTGTTGTTAATATACATGCACCCTGGCACGATGAAGCGGTTGGTTATTATCACGGGAATGTGCGAAGGCTTTTGCTTAAGAGAGTGAAGATATCCCGCGAACCCGGTAAATATTTCCAGTACTGCAATTACAACACCAGTTACCTGGGGCTTATCATTGAACGGGCTACAGGCATGACTGTTTCAAAATATCTTGAGAAGAAGCTGTGGTCACAGATAATGGAATATGAGGCATTATTCTCCGTCGACAGTAAAAGATCGGGGTTTGAGTATATGCCCAGCAGGTTGATTGCAAGGGCGTTAGATTATGCAAGGTTTGGCCGTTTGTTCCTGAAAGATGGAAACTGGAACGGTAAACAGATTATTTCATCAGGCTGGGCAATGGAATCAACACATGAAGACATGTCGGTACCTCGTGAATACTATCCCGGATTTATGGAAACAGGCAGTGACAGGGTATACTATAAATACCAGTGGTGGGGTCATGTAAATGAGGATTCGACATACCAGTATTTCGCCAACGGGAACCTGGGTCAGATGATATATGTAATTCCGAGTAAGGATATTATCATTATTCACAACGGGAATTCAAATGCACTTTTTGGTGATAATGACCTGCGCCATGTGGCTGACTGTATCAGGTTTAATGATTTTCAGCAAGCTATTGCAGAAAAAGGCGTCAGTAATGCCATAGCGGAATACAATGAACGTAAGGAAAAGGATACGGGTTATATCCCTTTTAGTATGCGCTTTCTCACTGATAAAGGTTTTTCATATCTCGATGCAGGGAAAAAAGAGGATGCGATCAGCCTCTTCACACTTCAGAAGGATACATGGCCTGATTACTGGAGGGCTTACGTTAACCTTGGGGAAGCATATCAGAAAAACGGGGATACACAGGAGACTATCGAGTGTTACAGGAAATCGCTTATTCTCAGACCCGAAAATAACTATGCCAAAGAGAAATTACAAATGATTGAGGAGATGTCTCAATTAAAACATTAAAATATTATAATAAGCTATGAATCAAGTTGTTATATCTGAAAAGACAAATGATGATATATCATTAAGAAATGCAGCAGTAATAACCGGTATTGCATTGTTCATAATGGCCATCATGGCACCCATTGCGAATTTTTCGATTCTGCAGAAGCTCATTGTACCGGGTGATGCAGAGACAACATTAAGTAATGTTATAACGGAGGGTGGGTCATTCCGGGTTGCAACAGCTCTTTTTTTGATAGTTGCGTTACTTGATATACTGGTGGCCTGGGGATTGTATATCTTCCTTAAGCCTGTAAATAAGAGCCTGTCGTTGCTTACAGCCTGGTTAAGAGTTGTTTACGCAACAATGCTTGGTGTGGTTACCATATCGCTTGTTAATGTAATACAATTAACCGATGGGGGAGGCCTGGCTATTTTGCCGGATACCGGGGATTTACAGGGATTAGTCATGCAATCGCTAATGAGATTTAATTATGGATGGGAATTCAGCCTTATTGTCTTTGGATTTCATTTGTTACTTGTTGGTTTTCTGGTGTTTAAGGCCGGTTATATGAAGCGGATACTTGGTATATTTTTATTGATTGCAGCACTTGGTTATCTGATCGATGGATTCGGGAGATTATTGTCACCTGGTTATGGCACTGGTATCAGTGTATATACATTTATCGGTGAAATAGTTCTGATTTTCTGGCTTTTAATTGCCGGTGGAAGAGACAAAGCTACGAATTAATAATATCTCTATTTGACATAATGTATAGATCATTCTGGTGAAGTTCGTAAGGATTGCTTCGTTCCGCAAAGCGGAACTCGCAATGACGGTATGGTCAACAGAATTTATTATAATGTTAACGCATACGATTATTAACTGCAGTGTCATTGCGAGCACAGCGAAGCAATCCTTAAAGCATTACTGTAATATTAATTGATGGTAGAAGAAATTTGTTTTGACATAATTTCGGTACCGATATGATCCTGGCGGCTGAAAAGAATATTCGAGCCGCAAATTCCTTTGACATAAAATCGTTACCGATATAGGGCTGTTACACAGCCGCTATATCTGATTTTATGTCAATCAGCAGAGCTGAACGGAATTAAAGAAAAAAAATAATTAATTCGAAAATTTATTTTTACATAAAATCGTT
>Ga0315535_1000924_pt1 | contig 20199 bp, 19 predicted proteins | sample SalMarSW160220MG_2_FD_203092 | JGI IMG/M metagenome (GOLD analysis project Ga0315535, IMG submission 203092) | Salt marsh sediment microbial communities from the Plum Island Ecosystem LTER, Massachusetts, United States - Salt Marsh Sediment SW1602-20 ... | reverse complement strand
AATTTTATAATTTTAACGTTCAAAAGTTATATAAACCCAAAGTATCCCTTCTTCTTAAAAGAGTGTGTTAATTATAGAATTATAAAATGGAAGTATGCACTGTAGGCGGCTTTGAAGAAGTCGGTAAAAACATGACTGCTGTCAAAATTAAGGATGATGTCATCATATTTGACGCAGGAATTTTCTTGCCTGCGCTTGTCGAATATCAGGAGCGCGAAGTTCGCGATAATTCTCCAAGAACAGAGTCTGAACTTAGAAGAATCGGAGCTTTGCCTGATGATACAATTCTTGACAAACTTGGATGGAGAAACAAGGTTCGGGCAATTATCATAGGACACGCTCACCTTGACCACATTGGCGCAGCTCCTTATATTGCCCAGAGGTATCCAAACGCTAAAATAATAGCAAGCCCATTCACAATGGAATTTCTTGAGAGCACACTTAGGGACGAAAAGATAACCCTCAAAAATAAAAGGATAAGAATTAGTGAAAATTCCTCGTACACAATAAAAGGAAAAAGCGGAGATTACAAGGCAGATTTTATTCACACAACCCACTCGACAATTCAATGCGTTCTGGTCGCTCTGCACACTCCTGAAGGACTTTTCTTTTATGCACTTGATTTTAAATTTGATGATTACCCTGTTCTCGGTCAGCCTCCAAACTATAAGAAATTGCGAGAAATTGGGAAAAAAGGTGTTGATGTTCTTGTTGTCGATTCCCTCTACTCTGGAACTGACAGAAAAACACCGAGCGAACGCATTGCCCGTGACTTGTTGGAAGAAGCAATGGGCGCTGTGAGAAGCAAAGATTCTGCATTGATAGTCACAACTTTCTCCTCGCATATCGCAAGACTCAAAAGCATTGTGGATTTCGGAAAAAAAACCGGAAGACAGATAGTGTTCCTTGGAAGAAGCCTTAACAGATATGTTACATGTGCAATGAACGTGAAGCAATGCCCTTTCAACAGAAACATAAAAATGCTCAAGTACAGAAATCAGATTAACTCCTTTTTGAAGAAAGTAAATGGCAACAAAGGAAAATATTTGATTGTATGCACAGGTCATCAGGCAGAGCCGGGATCCGTTCTCGACAGAATTACAAAAGGTGAAACTCCCCTGAAACTTACAAACGGAGATAACGTAATATTTTCTTCAAGTGTTATCCCAACTCCTGTAAATATAAAAGCAAGAAAAGAGATGGACATTTCATTAAGGAAAAAAGGCGTCAGAATACAATCAGATGTTCATGTTTCAGGTCATGGTTCCAGAGAAGATTTGCGGGACTTGCTTGAAATTCTGAAACCCAAGCACATAATTCCTGCACATGGTAGTATTGACATAGAAAAACCCATGATAGAACTTTCATCGGAAATGGGGTACAAGCCTGGCGTTAACTCGCACTTGACTCACAATGGGAAAGTATTAAAATTCTAATTAACATATTTTACAATGGTTAAAGAGGATATACTCGGAGGATTAAAGTCAGCAATCTCAAGAGGCTTCTCATTGCGGGAAGCAATGATGTCTTTTTATAACGCAGGCTACGCAAGGAATGATATTGAAGACGCCGCAAGGACAGTTCAATACGAACTGGCTCAAAAAATCTCTACTCCGGCGCAAACACAAACAGCAACTTCAAGCCAAGCTCCTATGACTTCAGCGCAGGGCGTTCCTGCTTCACTTATAGTGCCTTCAAAAATGAAAGTCTCCGAAGACCAGCGTCAAGAAGGTTGGGCTCTTGCGAATGCAAAGAATCTCAAAGGAAAATCACTGTTGCAGGAATTGCCACAAAAAGAAAGCGTGAAAGGCAGGGTTTCCAGTTATCTGAAACAGAATCCGCGTATAAAGACAATAACAGTTGTTCTCATAATTATACTCCTTGTGCTTCTGGGAATACTTGGAATAATGTTCCTGTTCAAAACACAAATAATAGACTTTTTCAATGGCCTATTCTAAAATGTCAGACATTTATCAACCGCGGGAAGATTCCTTTCTGCTCAGCGAATTTGTAAAAAAAGAAATATCCGCGTTAAAGCCAATCAAGGTACTTGACATGGGCTCGGGCTCGGGAATTCAGGCAGAAACTGCAATAAACTCTGGAATTAAACCGGAAAATTTAACAATCGCAGACATAAACCCCCTTGCTGTAAAATTTTTGGAAGAAAAATTTCCCAATTCAAATGTTATTTTTTCTGACCTTTTTAGCGAACCCCTGGGAAAATTTGATTTAATATTATTCAATCCCCCCTATCTTCCTGAAAACGATTTTGATGTGGAATTTGATACAACCGGAGGAAAATACGGAAGCGAAATAATCAACCGCTTTTTGGCAGATGCCTCAAGACATCTCTCAGAAAAAGGTAAGATACTGCTTCTTACAAGCAGCATTACGACACAGATAGACTGGCAGGGCTATTCAAGAAAACTTCTCGGAAAAAAAAGGGTCTTTTTTGAAGAGCTCTATGTGTGGGAATTGTCACATAAGGGGCAGGCACGTCATAAATAGCATTTTATTACCATCAATTTTATATAAGCACTCCATCTTGAAAATTCATCCAATTTAGAGGAAAAAAGATGGTAAAATTTTCACATATGGCAGATGTTCACCTTGGCGGGTGGAAACAGGAGCCGCTTCAGGAACTGAATTTCAAATCCTTTGAAACAGCCATTGATATGTCAATAAAAGAGAAAGTGGACTTTGTTTTAGTTGCAGGAGATCTGTTTGACACAGCTTATCCTCCGATTGAGACTCTCAAAAGGACATTCTCTGAGTTCAAAAAGCTGAAAGAAGCCAGAATTCCCTGCTTCATAATTGCAGGTTCCCATGATTATTCTGTTTCGGGAAAAACATTCCTTGACGTTCTCGAAAAAGCAGGATTTTGTAAAAATGTTTCAGACTTTGAAGAATCCGAAGACAGGATAACATTAAACCCCACAATTTATGGAGGCGTTGCAATCTATGGATACCCTGGAAAGCGTTCCGGTCTTGAGGTTCCTGATTTAAGGAAGGTAAAGTTCAATGATGCTCCCGGAATGTTCAAGATTTTCATGCTTCACACCACTATCGATAAAGCAGTAGGAAATGTGCCTGTTGATTCAGTGGAAACAGACAAGCTTCCAAAAGCTGATTATTATGCCTTGGGGCATTTGCATATAGATTATGAAAAAGATGGCTTTGTTTATGCTGGCCCGATATTTCCGAATAATTTTCAGGAGCTTGCCGACTTGCAGAAGGGGAGGTTTTATCTTGTAGACACTGAATCAACAACTCCCCTTAGAAAAATAGACCTTAAATTCAAGGATGTAATCTCTCTTGCCTTTGAAGTCAAAGATGCAGTGCGTGCAACAGATATGATAATTTCCGAACTTGACAAGAAAGACCTAACGGACAAAATAGTCCTCCTTCGTGTCAGAGGAGAAATCGAAAACGGAAAAAGTTCCGACATAAAATTCTCCAAAATAGAAGAATTTGTTAAACAGAAAAAGGCATTCTTTCTTCTAAGAAATACGCATGACCTAAGGCAGAAAGAAGTTGAACTCGAAATTGAAGTAAAGGATTCTGAAAACATAGAAGACGAAACCGTCAGCATCTATTCAGGACAGAACCCTTCTCATTTCAATAATCTCATTCCCTTGCTCCTTAACTCTCTCTCGATAGAAAAACAAGAGGGTGAAACATCTGAAACATTTCTGAACAGAATTGTTTCTGAAACTAAAAAAGTTTTGAATTTCTAAAATGAAAAAAATAAACAGTTGCCTGAGGTGCGGAACCTGCAGGAGGTTCTGGCCATGAGAATAAAGAAAATTGTGCTTGATAATATCAGAAGTTATGAGTCACAGGAAATGGATTTTCCGGAGGGCTCAACCCTTTTGGCAGGAGATATTGGGAGCGGAAAGACTTCAATACTTCTCGGAATCGAGTTTGCACTTTTTGGTTTGCAGCCTGGACAGAGAGGAAACGCTCTTCTCAGAAACGGCGCAGATACAGGAGGAGTCTTGTTTGAATTCGAAGTTGACGGGAATAACGTTACCGTGGAAAGGCGCCTCAAAAGAGGAAAATCAATTTCACAGGACAGTTGCACAATTTCAATAAACGGTTCAGAAAAGAAAGAAATTTCTGTAACAGAACTGAAGAGCCAGATTCTGGAACTTTTGAATTATCCAAAAGAATTCGCAAAAAAACAAAATCTCCTTTACAAATTCACGGTTTACACGCCCCAGGAAGAGATGAAAGAAATAATCCTGCAGGATTCTGATACAAGAATAAACACATTGCGGCACATTTTCGGAATTGACCGATACAAAAGAATTCTGGAAAATACTTCCCTGTTGCTGAGCAAAATTCGTGAGGAAAGAAGAACTATGGAAGGCGCAACAGACAGCCTGGAGCAGGACAGATTAAATCTTGTTTCAAAAGAAGAAGAACTGGAGACAAAACATTACAATCTCTCCTCAATAGAAAAAGAGCTTTTTTTTAAAAAAGAGACTCGTGCGAGGGTTGAAGAAGAGCGTGAAGCTGTTATGGGAAAAATTGAAGAAAAAAGAAATTTCCAACAGGAACTCGACAAAACAAACCTGATGGTTTCAAATAAGAAAAATTCTATATCAGACAATCTTAGGACCCTGGAGCAGATAAGAGCCCAGATTTTTGAATTGGAAAAGATTAGCTATGATCCAGATAGGGTTAGGGAACTTGAAGTTAACATAGAATCCAAAAAGAAAGAGAAAGACAAGACGAATGAAAAAATTATGGATGTGAACTCTCAAATAAGCTCTTTAAACGCAAAAAATGATTCAAACAGAGCTCTTGAAATGAAAATGTCAAATCTTGAAATCTGTCCGACATGTCTGCAAAATGTTGACGCTGTCTATAGGGCAAACATACTTAACAACTCTCATTCAGACACTGCATCAAATAACAGAAAGATAGAAGAACTAAATTCAGACAAGGCAGTTTTGCAGAAAAAAATAACTGAAATCAATTCTGAAACAGTTTCTATGGAAAAAGAATTGACTGATTTAAGGATACTAAAAGTCAGAATAGAAGGGACTCAGGAGAAGAGAGAAAGAATTATGGAGATAGAAAAAACTAATGTCTCTTTAAACCAAGACATAGAAATGTTAAACCAACATGTTAAATCGCTTGAGAATTCAATTTCAGAGCTGGGGCAATTCGACACAATTTTTGAAGAAAAACAGGTTGAATTCAGAAAAGCACAGGCAGAAGAACGTGAAGCAGAGATAAAAGTTGCTGAGCTAAGAAAAGAAATTGAGGTTTTTTCTATGCAGATTGAAGAGCTGCGCGAAAGAATAAAACGAATAGAAGAACTCAGAAAAAAGCTTCAGTACCTCAATGAACTGGAATCCTGGTTGAACAAGGATTTTGCCTCTTTGATTTCACTCATAGAAAAAAATGTCATGATGAAACTAAAAGCTGAATTTTCAAAATCTTTTTCAGAATGGTTCAGCATGCTGGTATCAGATAATTTTCATGTTCATCTCAGTGACGATTTTACGCCAATAATAGAGCAGCAGGATTATGAAATAGATTATGCATATCTTTCAGGGGGTGAGAGAACTGCAATAGCCCTCGCTTATAGGTTGTCTTTAAACCAGGTTATCAACTCGTTTTTGAGCAGAATCAAAACGCGGGATATTGTAATTCTTGACGAACCCACAGACGGATTCAGTGACGCACAGTTGGACAAAATGCGAAGTGTGCTCGACCAACTTAAGGTTAACCAGTTGATAATTGTCTCACACGAGCAGAAAATAGAGAGCTTTGTTGATAACATAATAAAACTGAAAAAAGAGAACGGAACCTCCAAAATGGAGTTTAGCGCTTAGTGTAATTACTGACAGATAACAACAAATAGAAACATTTATAAACTCTAAGGCACTTGATATTACATAAAGAGTTGAATAACTTTTCTGAGATTAAAATTACAAAATCTTAACTCCCGAAAGGTTTATAAAACTCTCAATCTAAACCAAATTATAAATTCTAATCATTTAGTTAGAGTAATTCTATAAAATGGATCAAGAGTTAAAGAATTCATTTGTGAAAACAGGAACAACAATACTTGGTATTGTCTGCAAAGATGGTGTAGTCATGGCTGCAGACCGTAGAGTGTCTCTTGGAGAAAGTCTGATTATAGGAAAGAACTTCAGGAAAGTTTTCCCTCTCAACGATTATTTGGTTTATTCCGGTTGCGGTTCTGCAACAGAAATGCAAAAAGTATCAAAAATCTTAACAGCAGAGCTCAAGCTAAAAGAACTTCGTTCAAGGTCAAGGCCAACCGTAAGACAATCTGCAAGTTTGCTTTCAAACGTTCAAGTACGGGCAAGCGCATTTTTGCTTGCAGGTGTTGATGAAAATGGAAATACTTCATTATATGAAATAACAGGCGGGCTTTTGAATGAAGTAGAAGACTATTCTGCTAGTGTTGGTTCTGGAATGCCTTTTGCTCTGGGATATCTCGAAAGGTCATGGAAACCCGGAATTACAGTGAAAGAAGGCATAGAGCTTGCAATTGAATCATTGAAGTCTTCAACACAGAGAGATTCAGGTTCCGGAAACGGAATGGATATTTTTACCATAACTAAAGATGGTATTAAAAAAGTGGTGGAAAAGGAAATTAAGCCGGATTACGGCGATTAATTTTTTATTGTTTACTGATAATATTTTTAAAATTTAATAAATAAGATGACAGACATTCTGAAAAATATAAAAGAACAGTTAAACGCCAAAATAACCGAAGCAAACTTCGAGGGCGCAAACATTGTTCTTTACACAGATAACGAGAATTTCTTCAAAGAAGGAGAAGGAAAAATCAAAGAGATAGTGGAGCAAATCAAGAAAAGAGTTGAACTCCGCGCTGATGAAAAGATTCTGCCTGACAAGGAAGATGCAAGGAAAAAGATAAAGCAGATAGTTCCTGAAGAAGCAGAAATTACAGACATTCTTTTTGATGATCATAGAAGCATCGTTGTCATAGAAGCTAAAAAGCCAGGACTTGTAATTGGAAAGCAGGGTTCTATATTTTCTGAAATTCGCAGAGAAACACTTTGGACCCCTCAAGTTCAGAGAAGTCCTGCAATAAAAAGCCAGATTACTGAGAATATTCGTGATGTTCTTTACGCAAATTCTTCATACAGAAGAAAATTCCTTAATTCCATAGGAGAAAAAATCTACAAAGAGTGGAGCCCAGACAAGATGGATGAGTGGGTAAGGCTTACTTACCTTGGTTCGGGAAGGCAGGTCGGAAGAAGTGCTCTTTTGCTTCAGACTCCAAATTCAAAGATTCTCCTTGATTGCGGCATCGATGTTGCGTCAAAGGGTGATGACAGGTTCCCACATTTTAATATTCCTGAGTTCAACATAAGTGAACTTGACGCTGTTGTTATAAGCCACGCTCACCTTGACCATGTTGGGCTTTTGCCTTACTTGTTCAAAATGGGTTATCGTGGACCTGTTTACATGACACCCCCAACAAGAGATTTGTCAGCGCTTGCAACCCTTGATTTAATTGGTGTTGCATACAAACAGGCAGCACAGCCTCTTTATGCTTCAAAGGATGTTCTGGAAATGGTAAAGCACACTGTAACTCTGAACTTTAATGAAGTCACAGATATAGCTCCGGATATAAGGATAACTTTCTACAACTCAGGACACGTTCTCGGAAGCGCAATGGTTCACTTCAATATAGGAAATGGATTGCATAATTTCCTTTACACTGCAGACTACAAATATTCAAGAACTCGCTTGCTTGATCCTGCAATAACAAGTTTCCCAAGGGTTGAATCCGTGCTTACCGAATCTACTTATGGTGCAAAAGGAGACATCTTGCCTCCATTAAGGGAAACGGAAGACAAATTCTTCGGAATCATAAAAGATACTATTGCAAAGAAAGGAAAAGTTCTAATTCCTGAACTTGGCCTCGGTCACGCGCAGGAAACGGTAATAAGAATGGAAGAGGCGATAAGAACAGGAAGACTCCCAAAAATACCAATTTATATAGACGGTGTTATCTGGGATATGAATGCCATTCACACAGCTTATCCAGACTTCTTAAGCAGCAAAGTCAAGAATCTCGTATTCCAGGACCAAAACCCCTTCACTGCGGATATCTTCTCTCGTGTTGGTTCTCCTCAGGAAAGAAAAAACGTAATTGAAGGCGGCCCATGTGTTATAATTGCAACTTCTGGTATGCTTGTCGGAGGTGCATCTGTGGAATACTTCAAAAACTTCGCAGAAAACCCCAACAATACAATGATTATAAGCTGTTATCAGGGTGTTGGTTCTCTTGGAAGGCAAATTCAAGAAGGCGCAAGCAGGGTTATCGTTGAAGACCAGGTCGGAAGCCGTGAAGTCGAAGTCAAGTTAAGAGTTGAAACCCTTAACGGTTTCTCTGCACACGCGGGAAGAAACGAAATAACCTCATTCTTCAATAACATGAGACCAAAGCCAAAGCGTGTTATGATAAATCATGGTGAAGTCTCAAAATGTCTTGATCTTTCCTCAACGCTTTACAAGATGAACCGTGTCGAAACTTCTGTGCCAAGAAATCTTGAAACTGTCAGATTAAGATAATTTCAGTTAAAAGATTAACTTTAAAAATCAACATTTTCTCACTTAAAACATGACAAATGGATTATATCATTATATAAGAGAAGCATGGAAAAAGCCTGATGCAGAGACACTCAGAAACAGAATGACAGAGTGGAGAGCATCACCAGTTTTTGTAAAAGTTGACAAACCCCTGCGTTTGGACAGGGCAAGAGCACTCGGATACAAAGACAAAAAAGGTTTTGTTGTTGTTCGTGTTCGCGTAAAGCGTGGTGGTCACAGACGTGCAAGGCCAAATGCTGCAAGGCGTTCAAAGAGAATGCATATCAGGAAAAACCTGAAAATGAACTATAAATGGATTGCAGAACAGCGTGCTTCAAAAAGATACCAGAATCTCGAAGTTTTGAATTCTTACCCGATAGGAAAAGATGGAATGTTTTACTTTTATGAGGTTATTCTCGTTGATAAAGAAAGACCTGAAATAAAAAATGACAAATCCATGAAATGGATTGCAAAACCTGCAAATACAGGGAGAGCACACAGGGGACTTACAAGCTCGGGCAAAAAATCTCGTGGATTGAGGAACAAATCAAGAGAGCTGAAAGTCAGGCCTTCGGTGAGGGCTGGAAAGAGAAGAGGAAAATAGAACTGCCCCAATATGCTTAAAAAGTTCTTTTTCTTGATAATCTGATGAGTAAAAAAGAGTCTCTTGTTTTTTTATTCTTAATGTTGGTGACAATTTTGACAATTTACTTTGCTTCGGCAGTGATTGCTCCAAACCCAGGGCATACCGCAAGTCAAATTTATGTAAAATATTCTCCCAATTGCTATGTTTCTTTGCAAAATGCAGTAAATAAAGGATATTTATCTCAAGTTTTATCTGTAGTCTCTCCAACCTCTTTAGATTGTAAAACATTATCTCAACTCCCAAAAAGCCAACCCTACGCTCTTGCAAGTGATGTTTTGATAACAATCAAGGGACAAAAAATGACTTTACAGCAAGCTGTTGAAAGTGGTTCCATTGGCGGAACAGTGAAATCTCTCTCAGGGGGAGTTCCTTTCACAACGTCATTAAATTCTTATGAGGACGGTTCAAACATAAAACTTGCCGATGGAACAAAATTTATTGACTCTATAAATTCGGGGACATTTGCATGCAATCCTTCATGTTCTGGGATAATCTGTGGAAACACCAATGCATGTGGAACAACATGCAGTGGGGGGTCGGGGTGTTCCCCTCAATACGCTTGGGATTCTGGAAGCTGGACGGGTCCAAGCACCCACTGCGGTGCAGTTCAATATCGACAGATAACATGCAAAGACGCGTCAGGAAATCCTGTAGATCCTTCAAACTGCGATATAAACTCAGTTCCAAACAACAAAAGGACATTAAATTGTGGATGGGTGGATACGGGAACAACATGTGATACAACAACAACCGCCATAGGTTCATGTTCCATTTCTGGAGGTAGCATAACTTTTGGAGGTAGCACTTTTTGCAGTACCTTTAATTTGGGACAAACAAAAACTTGCAATACAGGGGAGGTTTGTGGCTCAAATTCAGGAGGAAGATTTGATTTTATTGGAATTAATAAATTCACTTTAACCCAACAGGAATGTCAATCCAATTGGGTTGAATCTTTCATTCAGTATATCTGGGCTGAAAAGGGAGATTGGACTCCTAGCACCACCGCCTGTGGCTGGAACCCTTCCAATTCAAATAGTGACAGTATAAAACAAACCGAAACCGTCACTTGCGAAAATCTTCTAACAGGTGGAGATGGTGGAAACAATTGTGATTCCTCGATAAAACCTTCAGGGGTTAGATACCCTTCCTGTACTATTGTTAAAGCAAGTGGTATTTGTAAATTTGTCTTCAGTGGAAAAAAATGTAGTGATGTTTCTTTTATCGGGGGACGTTGTGTTGGGGATCCTAATAATCCTTCATGGTGTTATGATTATAACAGTTACAGTTCTTGTGGGACTTCAAGTACTGGTGGGACGCTCTTAGACCCAATCACAGTACCTAGTGTAAACTTAGTGACCCATGAGTTAGTTTGTCAGCAATCAGGATATATTTATGGAAGCTGTACGCCTGTTTATTATGGTAGCTTGCAATACTGTACTTAAAAATATCTTAGAATAACTTAAAAACTTCTATTATCTTTTCTATTAATGAGATATGACAAACTAATCTGGATTCCTAGAGCTTTAATCTTCGCTTACATAATATTTCTAAGCATCTTTGCTTTTGATTCAAAATCAGCGATTGAATTTTTGATTCATATGATTCCTTCCTTAATACTTCTGATAATTTTCATATTTTCATGGAAAAATTCCAAAATAGCTGCAATTTTATTTGCACTCATAGGGATTATAACAGTAGCCTTTTTCAAGACTTACACGGACATTTTTGTTTTTTTGATGGTATCAATGCCGCCAATCTTGATAAGCATCTTATTTTGGATACTTGGAAACAAGCACAATAAAAACCGAAGGAAAAAAAGAAAATGAAATATCAGGAACTTGCAGAACTTTATGATTCTCTTTCAAAAACGACAAAGAGACTGGAAAAAACAGAGATACTTTCAAATTTTCTTAAAAAAATAAAACCAGAAGAAAGAGACATTCTCTATTTGCTTCTTGGAAGAATTTATCCAGAACATGACAGAAGGGAAATCGGAATAAGCAATCAACTTGCAATAAAAGCAATCTCAAAAGCCACAGGTTCTTCCCCTGAAGAAATAACAAAAGAGTGGAAATCTATAGGAGATTTGGGGAAAGTTGCTGAAAAGCTTGTGAAAGAAAAAAAGCAGTCAACATTAAATAAAAGAGACATCGATACAAAAATTGTAATTGATAATCTTCGCAAACTGCCAGAACTTGAAGGCAAGGGCACAGTTGACAAAAAACTCTCACTCATAACAGAACTTCTTACATCTGCATCTCCTCTTGAAGCGCTTTACCTAACAAGAACTTTGATTGGAGATTTGAGAATAGGAATAAAAGAAAGCACAATACGTGATGCAATGTCTTCTGCTTTTTTCTCGGGAGATAAAGAGAAAACGAATCTTATTCAGAGCGCATTGGATAAATCAAATGACATAGCAGAAGTTTTTGAACTCGTAAAAAAAGGCAAGCCAAAAGATTTGGAAAGTGTGGAAATAAAACTCGGAGCGCCCCTTAAGGTTATGCTTGCGCAAAAAGCAAAAAACATAAAAGAAGGGTTTGAAAAAGTTGGCAAGCCCTGCGCCGTCGAGTACAAATATGATGGATTCAGGCTTCTTATCCACAAAAAAGGCGATGATGTAAAACTTTTTACAAGAAGACTTGAAAATGTAACAAAGCAATTTCCAGAAGTTGTTGATTACATAAAAAAGTATGTCAAGGGAGATTCCTTCATAATAGATTCTGAAGCCGTTGGGTTCAATAAAAAAACAAAAGAATACAGGCCTTTTCAGGAAATAAGCCAGAGAATAAAAAGGAAATATAATATTGAGCAGATTCAGGAAGAATTACCTGTGGAAGTCAATGTTTTTGATGTGCTTTATCTTGACGGCAAAACGCTTCTTCATGAACCCTTCAGGAAAAGAACTGAAATTGTCAGGGGCATTGTAAAAAATCAGAAATTCAAAATAAGAACTTCTGAGCAGATTATAACTGACAACGAAGAGCGTGCAGAAGCTTTTTACAAAAAAGCACTCGATGACAATCAGGAAGGCGTAATGATGAAAAACCTTGATGCAGTCTATCAGCCTGGGAGCAGAGTCGGGCACATGCTTAAAGTTAAGCCTTCCGAAAAGGACATGGACTTGGTTATAACAGGAGCAGAATACGGAACCGGTAAAAGGTCTGGATGGATGTCAAGCTTCTTCCTTTCATGTCGTGACAAGGATGAATTTCTGGAGATTGGAAAAGTTGGAACAGGAATAAAAGAAAAATTTGAAGGAGAGAAAAGTGAAGGAAGCGTCTCTTTTGAAGAATTGACAAAAATGCTAAAGCCTCTGGTTATTAAAGAAGAAGGGCGTTTTGTAAAATTAAAGCCTAAGGTTGTTGTCACAATAACCTATCAGGAAATACAAAAATCTCCCCATTATGGTTCTGGTTTTGCACTCAGATTCCCGCGCGTAGCTTCCTTAAGACCAGACCGTTCCCCAAATGATACTCAAACTCTTGAACAGGTAAAGTCGGATTACGAACGTCAAGGAAAATAATTTAAACTTAATTATCAATTAAGGAAATATGAAAAAGGTGATTTTGCAGATTGTTTTGCTGACTACAGCAATTATCATAGTGTCTGCAGGTTTTTCATCAGCGCAGGTTTTGAACGCATCTATAAACAATAACACTGCATATATGAATAGATTTTTTGTTTATAATATTACGGTCAACAATACAGCCTCTACCTCTTCAATTAATTTTACCCAAGTTAATGTCAGTGTCCTTCTCAATTTGGTTTATTTTGCCGATTTGCCTTTTGGAACCAGTACAACCGGGAATCTTTCTGCCAACGTAACACAAACAGCCCCTTATTGGGTAACTTACAGCTGGACTAACAAAACTCCTGGATATGAAGTGGTTCCAAATGGTACTGTTGGATATTTCTGGGCCAATTTATCTTTTTTTAATAAAACAGGAAATTTTAACATAACTGTCACAACCCTCGACGATAAAGGAAATATAAACACCACGAATATCACAATGTCGCTGCAGGATAAAACAGCTCCAAAAATAAAATTCTCAAGCCCGACACCTTCAAATAATTCAAATGTAAGCACACCCTATTTCATTGCAAAAATCACAGCAACAGATTATAATCTGAGTTCGATAAAGATTTATTTGTACAACTCTACGGATCTCGTTAACTCAGCAACAAATCAAACAATCTATAAATCCGGTTCCACACTATCTGTGAACTTTACAGGTTTGTTGAATGGTACATATTATGTAAACGCAACAGCCAATGACAGTTCAAATAATTTTAATGTTACATTGCTTAGATACATAAACATTAACACAAGTCTTGCTTCTTCTCAATGTGTTCCTGACTGGAGTTGCGGAAACTGGAGCGTTTGCAGCAATACCACCTCAAAACAAACAAGGGTATGCGTGGATAATAACGATTGCAATAATTTTACAGATGAACCAAATACTACCAAATCATGCACCCCTTCATCTGCCCCAACATGCACAACAAATTGGAATTGTACATGGGTCCCTTCATGTACTTCAAATAATCAAACCCAATACTATTACTGCATTGATTTGAATGGATGCAAGCAACCTTATAACGAAACTCAAAGGCAGTGTTCAGTAACATCATCGACAGAAAACAAAGGCGGTACAAACGTGGGAAAGATTGGATTTAACACCGGTTCATGGACTTTCTTTTTGGTGATTGCAATTGTTGCTATCGCTGTTGTGGGTGTAATAGTTGTGTTAATGAGAATAAAAAAGAACCCCTCTGACGATTCTGATATTTATACACCAAATCCAAGCCCTTCAAAGCCGGGAATTCCTCCTAGAAGAGGACCTCCTGGTAATTCTCCTGCTGGTTCTCCTATGTCTCGTATGCCCCAGAGAATGATGCCCCGCAGAAATTTTCAGCAGAGACCCCAAAAACAAAGAAGAATGCCGCCTCCAAGAGGAAATCCTGGAAATTTTAAAGGGTTCCAAACCTACTGATTTTTGCCCCTGAAAACCTTTATAAATAGGTTTTTGCATTTAAATACATGCCAGAGACAGAAAAACATTCAAAAAACTACAAAATCCAGAATATTGTAGCTACAACATCTCTTGAGAAACCTGTTCCTTTAACAAAACTTGCACGAACACAGCCGAACACAGAGTATAATCCAGATACTTTTCCTGGCTTGGTTTTAAGAGTTAAAGAGCCAAAATCCGCAGTTCTTGTATTCTCTTCGGGTAACCTTGTTTGCACAGGTACAAAATCGATTTCACAAGTAAGGCAGGTAATTGATGCAGTTATAAAACAGCTCAAGAAAATTAATGTTAATGTTACAACAAAACCAAAAATAACAGTACAAAATATAGTGGCTTCCGGGACAATTGACCTCAAATTGAACCTAAATTTCCTTGCTCTTGAAATGGAAAATACAGAATATGAACCAGAGCAGTTCCCCGGCCTTGTATACAAACTTGAAGAACCAAATGCAACATTCCTTCTTTTCACAAATGGAAAACTTGTTTGCACCGGAACAAAAAACAAACAGCAACTTGAAGAAAGTATGGATCAGCTTCTTAAAAATATAAAGGTTGCATTGAAGAACTATCAGCAAGCCCCACAATAGTTATTTAAATCTGGACGCTTTTAAATGACAATGAAGAAAGGTGAAAGAGAATTTAATTTTTCTATAATTCACAAAGGGTTTTATATCACAATTGGATTGATTATCCTGATTGGCATGGGTGCTTTTGTTCATGCAATAACTGCACCAAACCCAGGTCATACTGCAAATCAAATTTACATAAACTATGGAACCCTCTCAAATCCTTGTTATGTAAATTTGCAGAAAGCCTCAACTAGTTATTATCTTTCAAAAGATTCCTCAACCCTTTCTCCAACCTGTGAAACAATTCCAAAAGATCAGCCATATGCTCTTGCATCTGAAGTTATGGTTACTGTAGGAACCCAAAAAATGACATTGCAACAGGCAGTTCAGAGCAATTCTATTTGGGGAACGGTTAGGAATTTGCCCGGAGGACTCTCTTTTACAACATCACTTCCTGTTTATGAAAGTGCCTCAAACATAAATTTAACTTTGCCTTCAGGTTCAATATTGACACTTCAGAGTGCCATAAACAATAAGGGTTTTACATGCACGCCAAAGACAAAATCCCAAGCCTGCGGTTCATTTACATGTGGAAGTGCCAGTGATGGCTGCGGGGGCTCTATTAGCTGTGGATTGTGTACAGCTGCAAACACACAATGTTCTTCCAGTTCGGGAGGCACATGTATAAGCAGCTGTTCTTCAAATATGGGAAACTCCTGTACCCCTCCAGGATTAAGTCCTGATTGTATATCACAATATAAAATTCAATGTGATGGTACTTCTTGCAGTGGAGGTACTTACAAAACTCAGGGAACTTCTTGCGGTATTGATGATAGTGGGAATGCTGTTGATTCCACCACAAATTCATGTGATGGTTCAGGACATTGCAACGGTTGGAGTGGAACAGGCTGCGGAAGCTGTAAATTTGGAGTTTCAACAGTTGATGGAGGAGGATTTGGCAATACATGGAGCTATTGCAATCTCAATGGCAATCAAGGAAGGTGGAATGCAATGGGACTTGGAGGACATTATTGGTCATCTTGGTCTTACAGTTCTGCTCCTGCATGCAGCCAAGTAGACAAATTCTTTTGGATTGTTACGGGATCTTACTCTTATCCTTGGCAGATAAAACCCTAATTCCAACACTTTAAAAACTTCTAAACCTTGTTCCCTTCTGTAAAAGGGGACAAAATGGATTTAATGGTTGCTGGATTCGTAAAAACTCACGAGAGGTCTTTACTATGAAACATAACGCAAAAATAATAGTCCTAATTCTTTGCATGTTTCTTGTTACACAAATAATAGGGCTTTATGTAATAAATTATTATTCTCCTACAAAAGTTGTTAATAATAATCAGATTAATGTTACAAATCCCAATGCACTGCCATTAGGTCTTGAACCCCCTCCCGAAAATCAAAATTTGAGCATATGGGCAATTTTACTTTCTGTTATTCCCATGTTCATTGTTGCTGTTTTGTTATTTTTCCTTCTCGCAAAGTTTAAGTCAGATGTCATAATAAAAGCGTGGTTCTTCGTGGTGGTGATAATAGCACTTTCAGTTTCTTTATTTTCATTCCTCCCTAAATGGGCTTACATTTGGATAGTTGTCCTTGCTATGGCAATACCGCTCGCATTTTTCAAGGTATACAAAAGAAACTTTATAATTCACAACTTAACAGAGTTATTAATTTATCCTGGGATTGCCGCAGTCTTCGTTGCATTGCTAAGTAGCCCTGAAAGTCCAAACAGAGGCATATTTGCAATGATTGCAATTCTTTTCTTAATCTCCATTTATGATATGTGGGCAGTGTGGCGTTCTAAGATAATGCAGAAAATGGCAAAATATGATGTAAATCGTCTGAAGATCTTTCCGGGATTTTTGATTCCTTCAATGTCAAAAGAAGACCGCAAAGAGATAAAGAACATAAAATTATCAAAGTCAAAGACTGGCAAGAGCAAATCTAAAAAAATGAAAGTAAGCATAGCTCTTCTTGGAGGCGGTGACATAGTCTTCCCTCTTATCGCCGCGGGCGTTGTATTGAGAAGATTTGGTTTCACTAATGTTCTTGGAATGCAGTTGCCTGTGGCTTCACTCATTGTGACTCTCTTTTCTATAATAGGGCTTGGTTCATTATTTATATTCTCGAAAAAGGATAAGTATTATCCCGCAATGCCGTTCATATCTGCAGGAGCTTTGACGGCTATTGGGTTGTGTTATCTAATTTTCTAATTCTTTTTCTCTCTTGCTTTGGACCACTTCTCTCTCAAAAGTTCTATCCCTTAGGAACATGTCTATTTCTCTCTGCCTATTTTTATAATTGCAACTTGCTATAGTGCTCTCTTCAGAAGTTTCTCTTATGTTGATTCCCCCAAGATGAATTCTATAAGGTAAACCCTCTCGAATAATCTTGTTTACCGGAACTCCTTCCCTGAAATCTTCTGCGGAATAAGGAAGCAAAAGGAGATTGTCTTGATAAACACTAATCAATTTTCCAGAATATATAGTTTGAGGTGTCGTAACTAAAACCCATTTTCCAACATAGTCTTCGATACTTGTACCCTTAGGCCATTCCTCGTCTCTGGTAAATCCTATTTTGCCCATACCACTCACTGAATTTAGATATTTATAAAATTACCCTTTTTGTAGTTACTGGACAAAAGTAACATATAGAAAGGTTTATAAATAAATTTGATGTGTTGTTACTATGAAAAGACAAAATAAAAGCAATTGGGAAGGAAATAGTAGATTGCCTATCTTGATATTAGAAGGAACAAGCGGACTCTTATACGAGTTTGCAGACGTGTATTTTCCTGTAAAAGCTGACACAGAGAAAGTTTCTGAACCTTATCATGCATACAAGACAATGGAAGGATTCGAAACCGCAAAAAATGCAGGATTGTTAAAATTCTTGCCCCATTTGTAAATCTTGAAAATGTTAGTAAAACCAGAATTAGTAACGAAAATCAAAGATTACTTTGATTTGAATATATATGAAACAAAAGTTTGGTTAGCCTTGCTTTCAAAGGGAATCGCCTCTGCAGGAGATATAGCAAAACTTTCACGTGTGCCAAGAAGTAGAACTTATGATGTTCTTGAAACTCTTGAAAAGAAAGGATTCGCAATAGAGAAACTTGGAAAGCCTATAATGTACATGGGCGTAAAGCCGAAAGGAATTCTCGAAAGGTTAAAGTCATCTGTCAGAAAAGACGCTGAAGAAAAATTAAACTTCCTTACAAACATAAGGGAAACAGAAGAATTTGCAACCCTTGAAGATATGTACAACAAAAGCACAGAACCTGTAAAGAAAGAAGAAACCCCACTTTCATTGAAAGGTAGAGCAGTTATATCAAATTACATAAGAGAAATTCTCGCAAAGGCAAATAAGGAAGTAATTATATGCAATGATGCAGAAGACCTGAAATCAAAACTCAAGCCATTCAAGGGAACAATTGACCTCTTGAAAGAAAGCGGAATAAAAGTCAAGATGGCGCTCTCAGGAAATACTGAAACAATAAATGAATTAAGCAAAGTTCTTGGAATAAAAATAAAGCAAGTCGATGTAAATGCAAAATTCTTTATTATAGACAGAAGAGAAATCCTTTTCTATTTATCCAAGGATGAAGAAGATGAAAATGCAATCTGGATAAGCTCAGAATTTTTCTCAAGAGCATTTTCAGATCTGTTTGATTTGAGCGTCAAACTCTAATTAGGAATCTAAAATTTTCAAATCCAATATGTACATCTCTTTAATAAGTTCCTTGTTTTTGCCTCTCCAAAACTTGACAAATTCTTCAATATTGAACTTGATATCTTTCTCTGCGAAGACAGCCCCAGCCTTAACAAATGTATTGTTTCCATGCTTGTTCCTGAATTTTTCAACATCCTTAACTCTTTTTATGGGAGGCCCCTTGACGAAATACTTGTCTCTGCGTTTTGCTACAAAAACGTAATTTGCGTCTTTTCCGTCGTTATAATAGAATTCTCTACCCTTTATCTGGAAGTATTTGCTTATTTCCTTTGATAAGTGATTATAAAATTTCAATAATTTGCTCCCTGCAACAGCACCCTCCTGCATGTCTGTTGTTGCATTTATTCTTATGAATTCAAGCCCGTTTCTCTCAGCCCTTTTTTTAATTTCATCAAATTTAGGATATCTTGGTTCAAAGAATTTCATGCTTGGGCTTTTCAAAAATGCCTTTGAGAAATATCTGAATTTCTCAAGAGTCTCCTCAGATAATGTGGCAAGAGCATTTCTTTGTTTATAAGTTGGATCTATCAAAACAATGGGAGATTCCAATTTTGATGAATTCAAATCCATAAGAATTTGTCTCTTGTTTCTGTAATGTTTTGCAATATCAATTATCAGTTGGCTTTTGTCTTTCATTTTAGAGATCTCTTTGATGAACTTGAGAAAACCCCTGTAATGACATATTAACAATTCGAGAGAGTATCCTGAAAATCCTTTTATGTGTGATTCAGCCCCATAAACCCCTGCAGAATGGCAGAAGGCTTTTGCGAGTATTATGTCATCTATCAACTTCTTACTCTTAATCTTTTTGTTGATGTATTTGACATGATAATATGAAAGGTCTGTTATATTGTCCGCGTCTTTTGGGTTTGTAACTTTCATTACAGGGACAATTTCAAAATAAACTCCTGAATCAATTATAAATTTAAAATAATCTCTGGAGCCATGAATTCTATCAACACGCCCCTTCATTTTTACTTTATCAAGGATCTTGCTTGTCAGATCTGAAATATCTCTGTTCTTGTATTTTTTGTCAAACCTTACAAAAATATCAATGTCATAACTGCTCTTTTTCATTATGGTGTTCTTCGCAAAACTCCCTCCAACAAAAGGTTCTGCAGAAATTCTGTTTGATTTTATGCCTTTTTTCAATTCTTCAAGAAATCTTTTTAGATAACTTTTAACTTCCTTAAGTTCCTCTTCAGAAGGTTTTATCTCTTTGAGGACATTTGCAAATATGGCATCAACCCTTTTCATATATATTAGAATTTAACAGCACTTATAAAATTAATTCTTGCTAATCTTTTTCTTTGTCATCGCTGTTCTGTCTGAATTGCCTTAATGTTGAGGCAAGGTCAATTATATACTTGCCTTCATCAAGCTTATACACAAGAGGCCTGTCTTTGCTGAACAGTTTCACCAGGTCAATCTCAAATTTTCCCTCTCCTGTAACGCGTACAGACTCAATGTCTAAAATAACAGGCATATCCTCGTCAATAATCCCTGCAATCTCCCTTATATCTTTCTCAATCCTCACCTTTTCATTTTCAGGAATTTCAATGGGGTTTTCTTTTATCTTTTGGAC
>Ga0315535_1000923_pt1 | contig 20201 bp, 22 predicted proteins | sample SalMarSW160220MG_2_FD_203092 | JGI IMG/M metagenome (GOLD analysis project Ga0315535, IMG submission 203092) | Salt marsh sediment microbial communities from the Plum Island Ecosystem LTER, Massachusetts, United States - Salt Marsh Sediment SW1602-20 ... | reverse complement strand
GACCGCTACGAGTGGCTTCGGCAGCGAGCGGTGGAACAGTGGCCGGAGATCGGAGAGGCGCGCGAGGAGGACATCCCCTCTGCAGTGTTTCTGCTTCGTCCAGATGGATGGCAGCGCACGCTGGACGCGGCAACGAATTCCATGTCCGAGAAGGATCTGATCTCCCGGATTGATCATCTCGCCGGACAGGTTCGAGATCTCCAGTACCAGCTCGGTGTCGAGAAGGAGCGTGTCGAGAAGGCACGTGCAGAGAAGACCGACACGGAGCGCAGGGCCCGTCGCGAGAGCTCCGAGATTGCAGCGAGAGTGCAGGAAGCCACCGAGGCGGAGCGTGTGAGTCGTCTTGCGGCCGAGTCGAGACTGAAAGAGCTACAGCGAGCGGTCTCCGATGCGCTGGCCGACCTCGCAGAGGCCGACGACAAGGTTGCTTTTCTCAAGGATGAGCTGCTGAAGGCGCGACGGGCTGCAGCAGGTCCAGCGTCGGCTGCCCTCCCCGATGTGTGGACGAGACGTAATCCTGCGGCGTTGGCTTCGATACTCGACCAGTTGACGGCGGCAGCAACCCTACAGGTGGTCCCGGATCTCCACGAGGCCACCGAGGCACCCTCGGGCCTCTCACTTCCGCTTGGGGTTCGTCCTGATGATGCGGCGGCGGTCGAGTGGCTCTTGGGCCAGTCCGAGCCATTCGTGATGATCGTGGATGGATACAACATGGCGCACCAGTGGACTCCCCAGCTTGCCCGAGAGGACCTCAATCACCGGTTGGCCAGGCTCAGGCGACTCGCCAACGCGCCGGCCCGGCTCATTGTGGTTTACGACTCGGGTCTGACTGGCGGAGGGCAGAGTGGCCCCGGTCCCGGCGGCATCGACGTCCAATTCACCGATGAGGGGACAATCGCAGATCAGGAAATCATGGATCGGGCGGCAGCGACGACGGGCAACGTCGTCGTCGTGAGTTCGGACCGAGAGGTGCGGGAAGGGTCTCCTGGCGCGCTCTGCCTCTGGAGTCAGGCCGTCCGAGAGTGGTTCAGGAGGTAGGTGCGGGCCCGCATCCGCACTACCTCGCATCCGTACGGCCGCCCTATGGTTTCCGACGACTTCGGCGGCGTACGAGGTACTGGATACGAGATCGGGCCGTCGCCCCGACCTTTCTTTTCTGTCCCACCCCGTTCGTATGGTGGCGGCAGAGAAGGAGGACATATGCGAATCAGTTGCGATGAATGCGCCATGCAGCACTCGACCGCCTGCAAGGACTGCGTGGTCACGTATCTGCTACGCCAAACGGCAGGTCCGGTGGACATCGACGCCGACGAGGCGGAAGCGCTGGGAAGGATGGCGTCCGTGGGTCTGCTCCCTCCACTACGCCTGGTGCGCCGGGAGGCGACCGGGTGACGCGACCGCCCGGTCTACGCTGGTTGGATGTACGACCTGACGAGTGACCTTCGGGCGTTCATGCTCGACCGAGGAGCGGTCGGGTTCGGGGTGTGCGCCGCCGACCCGTTCGAAGATGTCAGGGAGACGATTCGTCAGCGAAGCCACGTTGGACTCTCGGCCGGCCTGCATTTCACTTTCGCCAACCCCGAGCGGGCGACCGACATTCGCCTCAGTTTCCCGTGGGCAGAACGCTTCATCGTGGGTGCCGTCTCATACGACATCAGAACCCCGCTCGTGCAGGGGGACCACGAAGGCAGGATCGCGAGATTCGCCGCAGCCGATGCATACCGGTTGCTTCGCCAAACCCTCGAGGAGCTCTCGGGTCTTCTTCGCGACCAGGGATGGCGGGCGGAAGTCCTCGTCGATGACAACCGGCTCGTGGATCGAGCCGCAGCGGTGCGTGCCGGTGTTGGCTGGTGGGGCAAGAACACGATGGTGCTCGTACCGGGAGTCGGGCCATGGGTGCTCCTCGGTTCGGTGGTGACCGATGCCCTGCCGGAGCCGACCCGACCGATGGTTCGCTCCTGTGGTTCCTGTGCGGCGTGCCTTCCGGCATGTCCCACCGAGGCGCTGATCGCACCCGGTGTCCTCGATGCCCGTCGATGCCTCGCAGCGATCGCTCAGTCGCCGGGGGCCATTCCTCGAGAGTTCCGCGCTGCCATGGGCGACAGGATCTACGGGTGCGATGATTGTCTGGAGGCATGCCCTCCAGGCAGTCGGGCCCTTCGTCGTGCAGGCGCTTCACGTTGGGGAGTCGTCGACCTGATCGAGATCCTGATGTCGGCAGACCGCACGCTTCTGGTTCGCTACGAGCATTTCTACATCCCCAGGCGCGATCCGCGCTATTTGCGGCGGAACGCGCTCGTGGCGCTGGGTAACAAACGTGATCCTGGCACCGTCGGGATCCTCTCGGGCTACCTGGGGCACCCTGACCCGCTTCTTCGCAGGCATGCCGCATGGGCGCTCGGTCGTGTCGGGAGGGGTCGGGCGTCACTCGAGACAGCTGAGTCCAGAGAGCTCGACAAAGCTGTGAGGTCTGAGCTGCAGCTGGCCCTTGCCGCACTGGACGGCGGGGACCAGGTACTCTGACCGAGATGTCGACCCACGTCATCTGTCCCGACTGCGGAGCGCGAAACGCGCCGGGTGCGCTCTGGTGCGGTCAGTGCTATCGCCCTTTCGAGGAATCGGGCAAACCACCCGGTGAGCCGGTCGAGAACGAAGCCGAGGACGACACGCAGATGCAGCTGCAGCTTGCGCTTCCAGACGAGCCTCGGATGGGCAAGGGAGCGTGGACATGCAGCGTGTGCGGACGTGTGAATCCTCTCGCCGAGTCCACCTGTTCGACGTGCGGGGCGACGATCTTCGATGTGTTCAGAGAGGCCCCACCTGAACCCAGGAACCCCGGCCAGGCGCTGGTTCGCGGGTTGGTCGTGCCCGGCCTGGGCCATGTGTTCGCGCGTCAGGCGTTGCTCGGTGTGTCGGTCGCAGCCCTCAGTCTCGTCGGGATCTCTCTGGGAGCCGTACTGATGGCGCACGGCGTGACGCTCGCCGGCCTCGCGCTGGTGCTGATTGGGGTTGGAGTGTGGCTCGCGGGCGCGCTCGATGCCTACCGATGGGCCTTGAACGAACCCGATGGGGTCGTGCTGCGCCCTCGAGTGTTGACGGTGATCATGGCCGCGATGTTCGTCATTCTCATCGCCGTCGCCATTGCCTCGAGGCGCGGCCAGTGAGCTTCGTGTACGCCATAGCGTTGGTTGTCGGCTTCGCTGCGCTGGTCGTGTGGGTGATCGGGACCTTCCGTCCGAAGGGCCTCGGCGAACAAATGGTCGCGAGGAGGATCGTCGGTGGGTTGATCGCGTTTGGGATGGGCGGGCTGTCGGCGTCGTACGCTGCCTGGCCCCTGCTTGGCACGCTTGGCGCCGGGGTGCTGGCAGCAATCGCGGTTGCCTGGTACGTGGGCAGAGCCTGATGCTGCTGGTGGCCGACGTACATGGGGCATTTGCCGACCTGGCTCGTATCGCACGGCAGGGAGAGTCCCTCGTGATGCTTGGCGACTTCGTGAACTTTGTCGACTACCGCACCAACGACGGGATCCTCGCAGACGTTCTCGGCCACGGGTTCGTCGGGGAGGCAGCGAAGCTCAGGGCGAAGGGCGATTACGCGGGATCGCGACGTCTATGGAGGGATCGCTTCGGAGCGGGCAACACTCGGATTCGCGAGGAGATCAGAGTGGGTGTCGAACAGCAGTATGCGCAACTGTCGTCGGCCCTGCGCGGCGCGCGCGGCTACGCAACATTCGGGAACGTCGACTGGCCGTCGTTGCTGGAACGGTCCCTGCCAGGCGGCGTCAAGTATGTGGACGGCGAAACCTTCGAGCTCGAAGGGATCGTCGTCGGCCTGGTGGGTGGAGGAGCACCGACTCCTCTCGGTGTACCAGGAGAGGTCTCGGAGGTGGAATTCGCGGAGAAGCTGCGGAACCTCGGGCCCGTGGAGGTCCTATGCACGCATCTCCCGCCTGCCGTGCCCGCGCTTCGGCGTGACGTCATCACGGGTCGGCTCGAGAGCGGGTCTCAGGTATTGCTGGAGTACCTCAAACGGCACCAGCCCCGTTATCACTATTTCGGCGATATTCACCAGCCGCAGGCCTCCAGATGGAGGGTCGGCGCGACCGTATGTGTGAATGTCGGGTACTTCCGGGCAACCCGCCGGGCGGTTCGGCACGTCGATCGCGCGAGCTACGCTAGGGCCAACAGGGAGCGAGAGTGAGCGAAGGTACCGTTCAGAGCATCGAGATTCCTGCATTCGCCGAAGCCATCTTCGACGTGCTCGCAGACCTGGAGCGCTACCCCGAATGGATCACGGCCATGCGTTCGGTGGATGTCATCGAACGCGACGCCGACGGTATGCCTGCTCGGGTGAGCTTCGAGGTGGATGCCATGGTCAAGGTGATCTCCTACGTCCTCACCTACGAGTTCAAACGACCCAAGCTCATGTCGTGGGTGGCGGAACCGGGAGAGGACATCCGGGAGATGATTGGCTCGTACGAGTTGAGCGAACTCGAGGGGGGCGGCACCGATGTGGTGTACGCACTCCGAGTCGACTATGCGTTTCCGCTTCCTGGTTTCCTGCGGCGCCAAGCGGAGAAGCAGCTCGTGTCCACGGCGCTGCGAGGGTTGCGAAAGCGGGTGCGGCAAGTCGGGTCCGACTGATGCGAATCGTGCTCGTCACCGGCAAGGGTGGCGTCGGCAAGACAACCGTGTCTGCCGCGACCGCCTTGCGCGCGACCGATCTCGGCTATCGGGCCCTCGTCGTGTCCACGGATCCGGCGCACAGCCTCGGTGATGCATTCGACGTTCCGCTCGGCGACGACCCTCGACCGGTGGTTCCGGGTCTCGATGCGCAGCAGCTCGATACGCAGAAGCGGCTCGAGTCGTATTGGGGAGAGATACGCAACCAGCTGATGGCGATCTTCGACTGGGGAGGCGTACGAGGGATCGAGGCGGAGGAATTCCTCGTGTTCCCCGGCATGGACGAGTTGTTCGCGTTGATCGAGGTGAGAGCACAGGCGATCTCCGGTCGCTACGACGTTGTCGTGGTCGATTGCGCTCCGACGGCCGAGACGCTGCGCCTGCTCTCTCTGCCCGAGGTGCTGTCCTGGTACTTCGACAAGATGTTCTTCACGCAGCGCCGTCTCATGCGCGCGGCGAGGCCGGTGCTGAGCAGGGTTACTGATCTGCCTCTTCCGGGTGAGGCCGTGTACGACGCTGCCGAGAACGTGTTCACGAGCATCGAGCGAGCCCGAACGTTGCTTCTCGACACCAAGGTCACCTCGGCCCGACTGGTCGTGAATCCCGAGCGCATGGTCGTGAACGAGGCACGTCGCACGTACACGTACCTGACGCTCTTCGGCTATGCCGTCGACGGCGTCATCGTGAACAGAGTGTTGCCCGACGCGGTGGATGATCCGTACTTCGAGCGATGGAGAGAGATCCAGAGCGAGCACTTGAACACGATCACCGACTCGTTTGCCGATGTGCCCGTCCTCCGGCTCCGTCTCTTCGATGACGAGATGGTGGGGGAGCAGAGGCTGCGTGCCCTCGGTGAGGAGCTGTACGGGGACACCGATCCTGTGCAATCGTATGTTGGTGAGCGGCCATTCAAGGTCGTCGAGCGTGAGGGTGCTGTTCGTCTCGAGCTGTCACTGCCACTCGTCGCGACCGGTGATATCAACGTCATGCGCGATGGCCACGAGGTCTATGTCACGGTCGGACCGTACCGCCGGTCGTTTGTCCTTCCGGATTCACTGCAACGACGCGAAATCGCCGGCGCTCGTCTCGCCGGTGGGGTCCTCACGATCGAGTTCGTGGAACGGTGAGCGGCCCGGCGTGCCAGGCCGCTCTCGACATTCGGCTACTCGCCGATCTCGACCTTGACCTTCTTGGGAAGCACCTCCGGGTGTCTCGGGACCGTGATCTCGAGGATGCCGTCGTGGTACTGGGCAGTGATCTTGTCGGCGTCGAACTCGTCAGGCAGGTATACGGCTCGCTGGAAGCTGCCATAGGCGATCTCCCTGCGATGGTATTCCTTGCCTTCATCCGTCGTGGAGAACGAGCGAGTTCCGGAGATGACCAGCTCCGAGTTCTCGACCGTGACGTCGATATCCTCGGACCGCATTCCCGGTACCTCGGCTCTGACGACCAATGAGCCGTCCCTGTCCAGGACGTCCACCCGCGGGATCCAGGGGCGATCTGGTTCCTCGAAGAACCGATCGAAGTCCCGGACGATGCTGAACGGGTCGTATCGAAGTAGATGAGCCCGCATGGAAACACTCCTCTCTTGCTCAGTAAATCTAACAATAGCATAGTCAGGTTTTATCCTACGGTCAACTTCTGGTCGGGGCCGGGATAGGATGCGGACGTGGATGCGATCGGGATCGATCTTGGTGGCACGAAGGTATCGGGAGGAGTGGTCTCACCCTCGGGTGACATCGGCGCGATGCTCACACGACCGCGTCCGAGGACGTCGTCAGAGATGCTGCGCAGCCCGGCGGACCTCGTGCGCGAGCTCTTCAACGACCACGTCGGCGCGATCGGTCTGGGAGTTGCGGGACTGGTGACCATCGGTGGAGTCCTCGAGTGGGGTCCGAACGTCACCGGTGAGCATCTCGCGTTCTTCGAGGTCCTGGATGAGGAGTTCGGTCTCCCGACCGTCGTCGACAACGATGCCAACCTCGCGGCTTTCGCAGAGGCTCGACTCGGTGCCGGGAGGGGTCACCGCGTCGTCGTGATGGTGACCCTCGGTACGGGAATCGGCGGGGGCATGACCATCGACGGGGAGATCTACCGGGGTAGGGCTTTCGCCGGCGAGATCGGTCACATGGTGGTCGACGTGGGCGGCCCGCTGTGCACCTGCGGTCAACAGGGGTGCTGGGAGACGTTCGCTTCCGGACGCAGGCTCGATCAGATGGCCCGCGACGCGGCAGCCGTTCATCCCACGGGACGTATCGCCGAGCTGGCGGCGGGAGAGACCCCCGCGGGCCGGCATCTGACATCTGCGGCGCTCGAGGGTGACGAGCAGGCGCAGGCGCTGGTAGCGGAGGTCGCGGAGTGGCTCGGCGTCGGCTTGTCGACGCTGATCGCCGTCCTGGATCCGGACGTCATCGTGATCGGTGGTGGAGTCTCCCGCCTCGGTGACGCGCTGTTGCGACCCACCCAGAGGGCGATCGCCGGATCGCTCGAGGGCTACGATGTGAGATCACCGACCCCTGTCGTCGCGGCGACCTTCGGAGAGGACGCTGCGGTCGTGGGCGCCGGTCTTGCTGCACTGAGGAAGGCGCATGTCTGACGCACTCGCTCCGGACGAGATCATCGGTCCGGGCAAAACGGCCGACACCCGGCGATGGCTGAAAGAGGCGGTCCTCGCCTTGCCCAGAATGGTGAAGCTGATCGGAAGGCTGATCCGGGATCCGCGAGTTCCCACCAGGGCCAAGGCGTTCGCGCTGGTTTCGGCGGGGTACGTGCTGTCTCCGATAGACATCATCCCCGACTTCATTCCGGTGATCGGCGAGACGGACGATGTGCTCGTCGTCGTTCTCGCGCTTCATCGCCTCATCCGCGCCGCCGGGCACGAGGTGGTTCTGGAGCACTGGGATGGTCCTCAGGACATCCTCGAGATCGTCGAACAGGCCGTCGACCTCGCCGCCGGTCTGGTGCCGGCGAGGCTGTCATGGTTGGTGCGGCGGATGGCGTGACGATCTCTGTCACGCTTCCACAGTTCGTCGACGATCCTTCGCGTCTCATCAGAGGTGCGCAGCGGGCGGAGGCGCTGGGGTTCGACGGGGTATATCTGTTCGATCACCTGTTTCCACTCGAGGGACCCGATCGGCCGATCGTCGAGTCGACCGTGGCGCTCGGTTCCGTTGTTGCCGCCACTAGTCGCGTGACCGTCGGGACACTCGTGCTCAGAGCATCTCTGAGGTCCCCCGAACGAACCTCCGCCGCCGTGTTGACGGCGTCACGGTTGAGCGGCGGGAGAGTCGTGTGCGGGTTGGGTGCAGGTGACTCCATGTCTCGTCCCGAATTCGATGCCTACGGGGTGCGGTTTCCCGGCATGGGGGAGCGGCTCCGGAGTCTCGAAGCGACGGCACGGCTCGTCAAGGGCCAGGTACCCCTGTGGATCGGCGGCACCTCCTCGACGATCCAGCGGGTCGCCGCCGAGTTCGCGGATACCTGGAACGTGTGGAATGTGTCGGCGGAGTGGCTCGTCGACCGATGCACTCGCCCGACCGCTCCGCGCATCAGCTGGGGTGGGCAGGTGCTGCTGACCCGGGACGAGGAAGAACTTGCGGCGGCCCTGGCACGACGGCGGGGTCCGGCACTTGCGGCGACCGTCGATACGCTACCCAGACAGCTTGCGAGGCTCACCGCCGCGGGGGTCGATGATTTCGTCTTCTCGTTGCTAGGGGGAACGTGGCAGCTGTTCGTCGACGAGGTGATGCCGCGATTGGGTGCCGGCTGACAGGTAGCCTGCCGGTAACGGAGGTGATGGTGAAGTTCCGCCGGATCGAAGATCTACCCCCCTACGTATTCGCAGAAGTCGACGCGGCCAAACGCGAAGCCCGGCGTGCGGGCGAGGACGTGATCGATCTCGGATTCGGGAATCCCGACATCCCGTCCCCGCCGATTGCCGTCGAGAAACTGGTCGAGGCGGCCAGGAACCCGAGGAACCACCGCTACTCGGCATCCAAGGGAATACCCAATCTCCGCAAGGCGGTCGCCGGCCGATACCGCCGGCGTTTCGGCGTCGATGTGGATCCCGAGACGGAGGTCATCACGACGATCGGCGCCAAAGAGGGTCTTGCGCACCTGATGTGGGCGCTCGTTCGACCGGGCGACGTCGCGCTCGTCCCGGAGCCGAGCTATCCGATCCACATCTACGCCGCCGTGCTCGCGGGTGCGGAAGTGCGTCGAGTGCCGCTCGGCCTCGGGGAGGATTTCTTCGATCGGCTCCGCGCGGTCTTCTCCGACACGTGGCCCCGTCCCAGGGTGATTCTCACGTCCTTCCCGCACAATCCGACGACCTCGTGTGTCGATGTGGACTTCTTCGAGCGCCTCGTCGCATTTGCACTGGAGAACGAGGTGATGCTCGTCCACGACTTCGCGTACGCCGACATCTCCTTCGACGGATACGTTCCGCCGAGCCTTCTCGAGGTTCCCGGCGGCAAGGACGTAGGAGTCGAGCTCTACACGATGACCAAAGGACACTCGATGGCGGGATGGAGAGTGGGTTTTGCAGTCGGCAACAGCGAGATGATCGCGGCGCTTGCGAAACTCAAGTCCTACCTCGACTACGGCACGTTCCAGCCGATCCAGATCGCATCGATCGTCGCGTTGAACGAAGGTGACGAGTATGTCAACGAGGTCAGAGACATTTACAAGGCGCGCCGCGACACCCTCGTCGAGGGTCTCGCACGAGCGGGCTGGGATATCCCTCGGCCAAAGGGGACCATGTTCGCGTGGGCGCCCCTCCCGGCAGGATTCGAAGAGGTGGGCTCCCTCGAGTTTGCCTTCCAGCTCCTCGAGGACGCGAAGGTGGCGGTCAGTCCCGGCATCGGATTCGGCCCACACGGCGAAGGTTTCGTCCGGTTCGCGCTCGTCGAGAACGAGCACAGGATCCGTCAAGCCGTGCGCGGCATTCGGAAGTTCCTCGAAGAAGCCTGAGGCGATCGTGCCGGCCTCGCCGGCCGTGCCTCGCACCTCGGATCGGTCGCGCCGACCGCCGCGGGGCGAGCAGTACGCTCTACCGATTCGTCTGTCATGCGGTACGACATACGGGATACGAGGTACGAGTTCTTTTCCGGACTAGTCCAGTGAAGAACTCAGTGGGATGTACGCGTGCTGCGCGTACTCCTTCACCATCCTGTCAGACGAGAAGTCCGTGATCGTCGACCGTATCGCTTCGCGCATCATCGCTACCCAGCCGCGGGGGATGCCGTCCTCGTCCCTGTCGTAGTAGGTGGGAACGACTTGGTCCTGGAGAGTCCGGTAGAGCGCGATGGCGTCTTCATTGTCCTGGGCATCGTGGTCGCCGTTGCCCCACTCGAGACCGAACGCCCACCCGTTGCGACCATTGTGACCTTCGAGCCACCACCCATCCAGAATGGAGAGATTGAGGCCCCCGTTCATCGCCGCCTTCATGCCGGAAGTGCCCGACGCCTCGAGTGGTGGCCGTGGGTTGTTCAGCCACACGTCAACGCCCTGGACGAGATACCGGGCGATCCGCATGTCGTAATTCTCCAGGAAGTGCACATGGCCGTTGAGCTCCGGAGTTCTCGACAGCTCGACGATCCTCCGAATGAGACCCTGGCCATTCTGATCGGCCGGATGGGCTTTGCCGGCGATGAGTATCTGAACCGGCCTGTCGGGGTTGGTGAGGATCGCCTGGAGCCACGGAAGGTTGTGGAACAGCAGGAGCGCCCTCTTGTAGGTGGCGAACCTGCGAGCGAAGCCGATCGTGAGCCAGTTGGGCGACAGGATGCTCGCGACCGCTCTCAGCTCGTCGGGGGAGGCTCCGTGACGGGCGCGCTGGCGGAGAATGCGACCCCGCGCGAAACGAGACAAGAACTCCTTCTCTCGTGTGTGGCTTTGCCACAGGCGCGCATCTGTCAGCTCGTCGAGTCGCGTCGCCTGCGTCGGGTCATCGATGAGGACATCGCGCCACTTGCGTCCGTAGACCTCGGAGAGCGCCCTCTGATGTGCCCGACTGAGCCAGGTCGGTGGATGTACGCCATTGGTGATCGACGCGGCCTGGCCTGAGAGGAGATGGGCCCAGTCGCGTCCGACGATCTCACCGTGGCGGGAGCTCACCCCGTTGACATACCCGGACAGCCGGATGGCGAGGGCGGAGAGGTTGAAGTGGTACTCATCACCCTCGTGTGCGGCCCCGAGTGAGGCGAGGCGGCTCATATCGATGGACATGCGGGAGGGCATCGTGCTCAGGTACTTCTCGACGAGCGGAAAGTCGAACACTTCGTTGCCGGCAGGGACCGGCGTGTGCAATGTGAACGACGTGGTCGACTTGATCTGCTGCATGGCCCGATCAGGCGTCGATCCTCCGGCAACGAGCCGGGAGGTTCGTTCGAGGAGGCTCAAGGCGGCGTGCCCTTCGTTGACGTGCCACGCCGTCGGTTCGATCGAGAGGGCGTTGAGCACCCGTACAGAACCGACTCCTAGCACATACTCCTGCACGAACCGCATCTCACGGCCGCGAACGTACAGGGTGTGCGTGATGGGACGATCGGCGTCGTCGTTCTCCGGGAGATCTGTGTCCATGAGCAGAATCGGCACACGACCGACCTGAACCTTCCATACACCGACTCTCACGGATCTGCCGGGCATCTCGATGTCGATCTTGAGCTGTCCTCCCGTCGGGCCGGCGACCTGTTGGATCGGGAGGCGGACAGGATCGACGACGGGGTAGGTGTGCTGCTGGTCGCCTACCGCATCGACCTCCTGCCGGAAGTAGCCACGGCGGTACAGCAAACCGGTCGCGACGAATGGGACGCCGAGATCAGAGGCCGACTTGGCGTGGTCACCTGCGAGCACACCGAGCCCCCCCGAGTACGTCGGGAGGAGGTTCTCGACTCCGTACTCTGCACACAGATAGGCAATCGGGCCGACTTCGTCACCGGCGTTCGATGCCCACCAGGTGTCGTTCCCTTTCATGTAGTCGTCGAACCGGGTGATCGTCTCTCCATACGTGTCCTGGAAGTCACCGCTGTTCTCGAGGTTGCGCCACGTCGTTCGATCGACCGCCAAGAGCAGTTCGATCGGGTTGTGGTAGCGAGCCCACGTATCGGCGTCGATCATTCGCCACAGGTGGCTGCCACCGGCCCAGGTCCACCAGAGGTTGTAGGCCAGATCGTACAGGCGGGGGAACGCAGGCGGGATGGGGAGTTCCGCGGTAGCGAGGACGGGTACAGGTACGTTCTTCACAGCCCGGGCAGGTTAGTCGTCGTCGCGGACCCGCTGCGCACCGGGTACTGTGGCTGCGGAGGTCCAGCATGGCATTTTCAAACGGAGTTGCGGACTTTCGCTCCGACACCGTGACTCGGCCCACCCAGGCGATGCGCAGGGCGATGGCGGAGGCCGAAGTGGGCGACGATGTGTATGGGGAGGATCCGACTGTCAATGTGCTCGAGCGGGAAGCCGCGGAGGCCGTGGGCAAGGAAGCGGCCGTGTTCACGCCGACGGGCAGTATGGCCAACCAAGTGGCACTGAACACGCTCGTGAGACCGGGAGACGAGGCGTTGTGTGTCGCGAACGCGCACGTCCGGCAGTATGAGGTTGGTGCCGCCGCCGCGATCTCGGGGGTCCAGTTCCGTACCATCGACTCGAGCGACGGATCGATTCGACCGGAAGACGTGGAGACCGCCGTGATGGGTGCCGGGTATCATCTGCCACGTGTCGGACTCCTCGTCTGGGAGAACCCGCTGACCGCATCCGGCGGCACCGTCGTTCCCATCAAGACCATGGAAGCGACATCGGGGGTCGCTCGACGACACTCCGTCCCCATACACCTCGACGGTGCGCGCATCTTCAATGCTGCATTCGCACTCGGAGTCTCTGCCGAACGTATCGCCGATCAGGCCGACACCGTGATGTTCTGCTTCTCGAAAGGTCTGGGCGCGCCAGTCGGATCCGTGCTCTGCGGGACGTCGGATGTCATCGAGGAAGCCCGATACCGGAGAAAGCGGCTGGGTGGCGGCATGCGTCAGGTCGGTGTGCTCGCGGCCGCTGCAAGGGTTGCGTTGCACGATCGGGACCATCTGCGCGACGATCACGTGCTGGCGCGAAGCCTCGCGGAGGAGTTCTCGTCGAGGTTCCCCACATCGGTCGACCTTGCGCACGTGCAGACCAACATGGTGATCGTTGATGGGCGAGTGTTCCCCTTCACAGTCGAGCGGTTGGTGAAGTCGCTCGCCGACGTGCATGTGCTGGTCGGGGACCTGTCACCCGGAATTCTCCGCTTCGCGTTGCACCAAGATGTGGACGCCGGCGACGTGGAGAAGGTGCTCCAAGTCGTCGATAGGCTCACGTAACGGGGAGAGGCATCGTAGGGTCATACCCGCCGTGCGTTTTTCCATTCTGTTCCCGGGACAAGGCAGCCAGTTCGTCGGGATGGGTGCCGAACTCTTTGATATGCGATCCGATCTCCTTGGGGATGTCGCGGACGACATCCTCGGCTGGTCACTGCGCGACGTCTGCCTGAACGGTCCTGATGAGGAGCTGACGAGCACGGACAAGGCACAAGTGGCTCTGTTCGCCCTCGCCTACGCGACCTGGGCCGAATTCTCACGTCTTCTCGACCGGGTGCCATCGGCGTCGGCAGGTCATTCACTCGGTGAGTACACCGCCCTCGCGGCGGCGGGTGCGTTCGACTACCAGACGGCGTTGCGGCTCGTGGCGCTTCGGGGAGAGGCGATGGCGCGAGCGGCGGCCGGGGAGTCCTCGGGGATGGCGGCACTGATCGGTGTCGATCAAGCCGGGGCCGAAGTCGTGTGCGAGCGACGACGCTCGGACGGGGGACGACTCTGGGTTGCGAACATCAACGCACCCGGGCAGATCGTCGTCGCGGGAGGTAGGGACGACATCGAGTGGGTCGTCGAGCAGGGGAGATCTCTGGGTGTCCGTCGCGTGATCCCGCTCAACGTGGCCGGCGCGTTTCACTCACCGTTCATGGCTGGGGCCGCGGCAACCGTCGAGGCGGCGGTACGAGAAGTGGCGATCGGGTCCTTTTCCTTTCCGGTATACGCAAATGTGACGGCGCGCCCCTACTCTGAGAATCAGGCTGCGGACCTCCTCGGCCGCCAGGTCGTCGAACCGGTGAAATTTGCCGAATCGATCGCTGCCATGAACGTCGACGCTTTCGTGCATGTCGGACCCGGCGACGTGACCGCAGGAATGGCGAGACGAACGGTGCCCGACGCCTCCGTGCTGGTTGCGTCGGATCCGGACTCGTGGGAGGACGCTGCACAACGACTGAACGAGGGATGATGGCGAACGCGACGATCACAGGATGGGGAAGGTGTACGCCTCCGACGATCCTGACCAACGAAGACCTTGAGAAGCTGACCGATACATCCGACGAGTGGATCACGACACGCACGGGAATCAAGGAGCGGCGGATCTCGCACGTTTCGACCTCTGAGATGGCGGAGGTGGCCTCGCTGAGGGCGATTGCCGCCGCCGGGCTCGAGCCCTCCGACATCGACCTCATCATCCTGACGACGTGTACGGGCGATACGGTCATTCCCAGCCCGGCCACCCTCCTCCAGGCGAAGCTGGGTGCTACCCACGCCGCCGCCTTCGACATGAACGCGGCGTGCTCTGGGTGGATCTACGGGCTCCACGTCGCTGGGCAGATGATCAAGTCGGGTGTTCACCGGAGAGTCCTGCTGGTGGCGTCCGAGAGACTCTCCCACTACATCGACTTCACCAACCGGAACACCGCCGTGCTGTTCGGCGACGGGGCAGGGGCTGTTGTGCTGGAGCCTGCCGACTCCGACGAGGGCCTTCTATCGGCAGCCATTGGCACGGATGGCGACGCCGCTTCGCTCCTGTGGGTCCCCGGTGTCGGCACGTCAGGTGACAGATATCAGAGCGAAGATCGTTCGAAGTACGGAGTCATAATGGACGGTCCCGGGGTCTTCAAGAGGGCCGTCAAGGCCATGGGTGCCGCGGCAACCGAGGTGGTTGAGGCTGCAGGACTCAAGCTCAAAGACGTAGATCTCCTCATTCCGCATCAGGCGAACATCAGGATCATCGACGCGACGGCCCGGCGACTCAAACTCGCCGAGGGCCAGGTCTTCATCAACATCGCCCGATACGGCAACACATCGGCGGCGACGATCCCGATGGCGCTCACCGAGGCACTCGAGGAAGGGCAGGTCCATCCGGGAGACAACATCGTGTTCGCCGCGTTCGGCGCGGGCCTCACCTGGGCGGCAGCCGTCGTGCGGTGGGGGAATCGGGTGACTCCGATCGCAACCTCGAACGCCGAACTCCCACCGTACGCCGGAGACGTCTTCGATCTGTTGGATCCCAACGTTCAGTTCTTCGGGAAGGGCGTCTGACTGTGGGCCGAGTTGCGTTGGTAACCGGGGGATCGCGAGGCATCGGGCGCGCGATCGCGCTCGAGCTCGCTCGAAGGGGGAACGCCGTCGCCGTCAACTACCACAGCAATGAGGTGGCGGCCTTCGAGGTCGTCGACGAGTTGAAGTCGGCGGGTGGAATCGGGATTGCGGTTCGGGCGGACGTTGGCGACTCCGTCGACGTTGCCACGATGTTCAAGACCGTGTCAGAAGGGCTCGGGCCGATCGAGATCCTGGTGAACAACGCCGGGATTCGTCGAGATACCCTGCTGCCGAGGATGGGGGTGGACGCGTGGGATGACGTCGTGACGACCAATCTGACCTCGGTCTACTTGTGCACGAAGGCGGCCCTCCGCTCCATGCTGCGCGCGAAATGGGGCAGGATCGTGACGATCGGGTCGGTGGCCGGTATCTCCGGGAATGCCGGGCAATCGAACTACGCGGCTGCCAAAGCCGCCGCGATAGGATTCTCGAAATCCGTCGCGAAGGAAGTCGGTTCGCGTGGTATCACGGTGAATGTCGTCGCTCCGGGATTCGTGGAGACCGACATGACGGATGATCTCTCCGACGATGTGAAGGCTGCTGCTACGGCCTCGATTGGCCTGAGGAGGTTCGGGACGCCGACCGAGATCGCCAGCGCGGTCGGCTATCTTGCATCGGACGAAGCTTCGTACATCTCGGGACATGTGCTCGTGGTGGACGGAGGATTGGCTCTCTAGGGAGGAACTATGGATCGAGCAGAAATCGAGAGCAGGCTCACAACCCTTCTGGTGTCTGAACTGGGCCTCGACGAGGCGAAGATCAAGCCGGACGCGAAGTTCGAGACGGATCTGGAGGTCGACTCGCTGGGAGTTGTCGAACTCCTCATGGCGATCGAGGATGAATTCAGTGTGACGATCCCGGACGAGGAAGCAGAAGGCATCGGCACGGTCGGCCAGGCCGTCGATGTGGTGGCCGCAAAGCTCGGAGCCTGAACCCGATGGGTCGCCGTCGGGTCGTCGTCACAGGACTTGGAGTGCTCAGCCCTGTAGGGAGCACTGTCGACGAGTACTGGGCTGCGCTCTTGGCAGGTCGCTCGGGTGTCGCTCCCATCACGCAGTTCGACGCGTCCGGGTTGCCGGTGCAGTTCGCCGGCGAGGTGAAGGACTTCGATCCCGAGGACTTCATGGATCGAAGGACGGCTCGCCGCATGGACCGTTTCGACCAGTTCTTCTACGCGGCGACCGTCCAAGCGATGCGCGACGCCGGCATCGACTACGTGGACGATCCGGAGCGAGGGGCCCGCGCGGGCGCCGTCGTCGGCTCCGGCATCGGTGGTCTCTCCTCGATGGAGGAGGGCATGGATACCCTGCGCACCCGTGGGGCGGACCGAGTGTCTCCATACCAGGTGACCCGGCTCATCGCGAACATGGCGGCGGGCGACGTCTCGATAGGGTTCGGGCTCCTCGGACCGGTTACGTGCACGGTGACCGCATGTGCCGCGTCGGCCAACGCCATCGGCGATGCCGCAGAGATCATCAGACGTGGTGCGGCGGATGTGATGGTCGCGGGTGGTTCGGAGGCCCCGATCTGCGAGTTCGGCGTCGCCTCGTTCGCCCAGGCCCGAGCGGTGAGTACCCGCAACGACGACCCACAGGGTGCGTGTCGTCCCTTCGATGCCACGAGAGACGGCTTCGTCATGGCCGAGGGGGGAGGATCGCTGGTGCTCGAAGAGCTCGAGCATGCCAAGTCGAGGGGAGCCGACATCTATGCGGAGATACTCGGGTACGGCATGTCCTCGGACGCGTACCACATCACCCTCCCTCGCCCTGGTGGTAGCGGTGCAGCGCGAGCAATGCAGGCAGCGCTCGACGATGCGGGGCTGGACTCCTCACAAGTTCACTACATCAACGCGCACGGGACGTCGACGCCGGCGAATGACGTCACCGAGACCGCGGCCATCAAGATGGTTTTCGGTGACCACGCACGCACCGTCGAGATCTCGTCGACGAAGTCCATGACCGGACACCTGCTCGGTGGCGCCGGGGCCGTCGAGTCGATCGCCTCGATTCTGGCGATGCGGCACGGTGTCATACCGCCAACGATCAACTACGTCCATCCAGATCCTGAATGCGACCTCGACTACGTGCCGAACGAGCCGAGGGAACGCGACATCCACGTGGCGATGAGCAACTCGTTCGGGTTTGGTGGGCACAACGCAGTGCTCATCTTCGGAACACACCGCTGACGGGGACGGTTTCCATCGTGATCGTCCATCTGGTGAGACATGGCGAAGTCCGCAACCCTGATGGTGTGGTCTACGCCGCCCTACCGGGGTTTCCTCTCACCGACAGAGGCGTCGCTCAGGCCCGCGAGGCAGCGAGACGCCTTGCGTCCCGACCAGTCGTCGCTGTCTGGTCCTCGCCGCTCGAGCGGACGGTGCAGACGGCGGCCGAGATCGCCGCGTGCCACCGCCTCGACGTCCTCACCGACCATGCTTTCGCGGAGTGGATGCTCTCCGATCGCTGGGCCGGGATTCGGTGGGTGGACCTTCCGGTCGAAGAGCGCGAGGCCTATCTCTCGACACCGTGGGACCTTCCGTTCGCACCGGAGTCGGTCACCGAGATGGGGGACAGAATGAAGCGTGGCATTGAAGCTGTCTCCGAGCGGGCCGAGGGCGACATCGTCGTCGTCTCGCACATGGATCCGATTCAGGCGGGCCGCCTCGCGCTCCTCGATCTGCCTCCAGAGAGGTTTCTCGTCGACCGTCCCTCGCACGCAGAGATCGTCTCGCTTGCCCGCGAGACGGTGTGGCACGAGCGAGAACGATGGACTCCGTCGTTGAGGTCGGAGTCGTTCCCTCCACCGACCGTCTGAACCAATGTGCCGAGACAGGTATCATGACATCGAGACCATGCCACTCGACGAACGGGAACAGCGAATCCTCCAGGAGATCGAGAAGGGCCTGTACGCGCAGGATCCGTCGCTCGCGCGCAAGGTCGGGCGCCTCAACAAGGTTGCCTCGCGCCGCAGCATCATCGCCGCAGTGACGTTCGGTGTCGGTCTGGCGGTCACGCTCGCGACCTTCGCGTTCAACCCGTGGCTCGCGCTGGGTGGATTCGTCCTGATGGTGCTCGCAGGAAGTGCATTCGTCCAGGCTCGACGAGCCGCTGGAACCTCCAAAAACACTGGTTGGATGGGCCGTTTTCGCGATGGCGGTTCGAATCGGCAGTGACCTGTTCGGCACGCTAGAGTGAGGCCCCCGGCGAGCGGGCCGGAGTGGTTGAGGCGGCGGCCGCGATGGCCGCCATTACATCGGGAGCAGCTTCGTGGAAGGATTCACGGCCCAACAAGCTTGCAATCTGACTGGTTGCACGCCACACCAGTTGCGGTACTGGGATCGTGTCTCTCTCCTCCAGCCATCCATCCAGACAACGGGGGGCCGCCCGGGTGTCCGGCGCCTCTACTCGTTCAGAGATCTCGTCGCGCTGCGAGTCATTCGAAGCCTCCTCGACAACGGCATGTCGGTGCAGCGTGTTCGACGGGCGTGGGACTACCTGCGTCGGAATGGAGCAATGGAACGCCACCTGGCCGAGGTGAAGCTGATCACCGACGGCCAGAGCATCTTCTCCATCGCGGAGGACGAGGGCCAGCTCCTCGATGCGCTTCGAGGGGGGCAGCTTGCCTTCTTCGTCGCGATCGACTCGATCACCAGGGAAGTCGAAGACGACGTCACGAAGTTCGAGTTGGACCGCGAGCGATTCCTCGAGATGATCCGCCGCAGCGAGGAAGGCGTGGAGGAGGAAGCCACCGGATCCTGATTGGCGGGCTATCTTCGGATCAGTGATCGGAGCCTCATGCGTGCCCTGAGCCTGTTTCCGATTGGATGAATCGTCTTCAGGTAGGACTCTGTTTCGATGAACGACCGGGTCGCGGCGGCGACGACCGTGCCGTCGAGGTGATCGGATCGGCCAAACCGTTCCTGCGTCACACCTACGGCCAAAGGGACCATCGATCTGTGAACGGACTCGGCGACCTCGAGAGGTGTTGCCGCCGGTGATGGCTCCCTCTTGAGATCATCGAGGTGGTCGACCAGCTCTTCCCAGGCCGCCGAGACCTCACCGCGCTTGAGGCGTGCCAGGCGTCGTCGCCGTCTCGCGGTCTTGATCAGCAGCGGCGAGGACACGATCAGGAGCAGCGCAAGAAGAACGATGCGGGTCGGTGTGAGGAAGGGACCATCGGCGGTCGGCACATCACCACCGGACCCGAGTGGCACGTCGGGGCGTTCACCGAAATCGGGGGTGAATTCCCGGCCACTCGACGCGCTGTCGGAGGGCGAGGTGGTGTCGGTCTCCTCGGGTGGCGGTGGTATGTACTGACGGGCATCGAATCCCACGAGACCAACGGTGGAGCCTCCGGTTCCACCTCCGCCCGGTGTCGGATCGAACCTGACCCACCCCTGGTTGTTCATCCACAACTCCACCCATGCGTGCGCGTTGCGGTCTCGCACGACGATCGTACCGTCGGGTTGCACCTGGCCGGGTCCGAAGCCGGTCACGACACGCGACGGGATGTTGATGGTTCTGGCCATCACCGCCATCGCGGTGGCGAACTGCTCGCAGTAGCCGGTTCGGTATGAAGGACTGTCGGTGGTGAAGAGCCAGTCGGCGAGGTTCGTCGCGCTATGGCCGGGATCGATGTCCGTCGAGTACGTGAAGTTGTTCGGGTCGCGAAACCAGGCCTCGAGAAGGAGTGCCTTCTCGAACGTGCTCGTGCCGTCTGCCGTCAGTTCCCGAGCTTTCGTCTGGATGATCGGATCCAGTCTGGGGAGTTCGAGGTCCGCCGAGAGCGACGCGGGATGGTTGACGGCAGGGGTGGGTACCGCGTGGCCGTCAAACACGCCCTTGTCCGCTGCCTCCTGGAAGATGGGAGTGAGCGTTCCGCCCGTACTCGCCAGTACGTCGATGTCAGGAGTCGGGACGAGTGCCGCTTCTTGGTAGGTGAGGTTCTCGAACGAGAAGAGGTTGAACTGGACGGCGCCGTCGGTCCGCACGCCGTAGCTGTCGTTGAAGATCGCCAGATCCGATCCCAGCCAGGTGGGGGAGTAGAGCACGGGGAGGAAGTTCTGCGTGAGGCT
>Ga0315535_1000920_pt1 | contig 20230 bp, 16 predicted proteins | sample SalMarSW160220MG_2_FD_203092 | JGI IMG/M metagenome (GOLD analysis project Ga0315535, IMG submission 203092) | Salt marsh sediment microbial communities from the Plum Island Ecosystem LTER, Massachusetts, United States - Salt Marsh Sediment SW1602-20 ... | reverse complement strand
AACTTAAAAATAATAAACCTGTCAGCTATAGTGTTTTTGCTGAAGGTTGGCTGAAAGGTCAGAATGTTTCAGGCAGGCCGGTCGATCTTCAAATTATGTCTGACGGTTCTATGCTTGTATCTGATGATTTCGGTGGTGTGATTTACAGGATAACCTACTCGAAATGAGTTTTTAAGTCCAAAGATTTACATAGGTCGTTTGGAGAATATTCAAAATATTTATCAGTAACTCATATTTGTAAGTTTTACCTTGCCTCTGAAGATCCAGTAGATGCTTACCGTATAGGCGAGCACGAAGGGTATTCCTATCATAGCAATAATCAGCATTATTTCAAGGGTTTTTTGAGATGAAGCTGCGTTATAAATGGTCAAACTGTTAGCCGGATTTGGATTTGATATAACAATATTCGGGAAAAGCCCAATTGCGAATAGAGCCAGCAAAGCAGCAATCGCAGCACAGGAAGAAAGAAAAGCTTTAAAGTCCCTTCCTTGTGTAATTTCTCTTGGAATGTTAGCAACAGCTAACATATTCAAAATTGCAACAATAAACAGATAAGGATAGTCCTTAAAATGTGCGGTCATATGCGGATAATAAACCAGGGTTGCCATTGTTGTGGTGACATAACATATAACAAAAAATATAATTGAATTGTTGACCCATCCCCTCATTTTGTTATGTAATTCCCCCTCGGTTTTCATAACTCCATAAATTGCTCCGTGCATCATAAACAGCGCAACAGCAGTAATTCCTACAAGAATAGTGTAGGGATTTATCATTCCCCAAAACGTTCCTATGAATTCTGTGTTTGCATCAAGCGGAATTCCCGTTACAATATTTCCCAGCGCAACACCCATTAAAAAAGCAATTAGTATGCTGGAAATACTGAAAGCAATGTCCCACATCTGTCTCCACCATCTCATTTCCTGCTTGCTGCGGAATTCAATTGCGACGGCCCTGAAAATCAAAACAAAAAGTAATAGCATAAAAGCAGTATAGAATCCTGAAAATACAGTTGCATAAACATTAGGAAAGGCAGCAAACAATGCTCCGCCACCAGTAACGAGCCAAACTTCATTTCCATCCCATACCGGCCCGATAGCATTAATTAATAACCTTCTTTCCTTATCTTCTTTTACAAGCAAATGTAGTGAACCGACACCAAGATCAAATCCGTCGAGAATAGCATAACCTGTCAACAGAATGCCAATTAAAACAAACCAAACGATATTCAAATCAATTCCGCTCATGATTTCTCCGGAGTGATATGGTTTCCATTCTTAAAAAGCTGTTTCTGATGTTCATACTCGGATTCGATAGTTTCAGCTTCCTCAGGTCCGTGCTTTATCTTCTGATCAAGGAGGTAGATGAATAAAATAAAAAGAAGAATATAAACAATTGTAAACAGTATTAATGAAAATACTATCTGATTAGATGCGACGGCTTTTGATAATGCCTCAGAAGTTCTGAGAAGCCCGTAAACGATCCACGGCTGTCTTCCTACCTCTGCCGTAATCCAGCCGACCTGGTTTGCGATTTGAGGCCCGAGCACAGAAATAACAAAAATCCACAACAACCATTTATGATTAATTAAAGATCCTCTCCACCAGAAAAATACTCCGAGCACACTCAAAGCAATTAAACCAAATCCTATCGCTACCATTAAATGATATGCTTGAAATACAATATTTACCGGAGGTATGTCTCCTGGTTTAAATGAATCGAGCCCCTTTACCTGATAATCAGTTGTTCCCGCAATTAAATAACTCAACATTCCGGGGATCGCAATTCCAAAATTCACTTCCTGTTTATTTTCGTTTACCCATCCAAAGAGATGAAGAGGTGCATTTGTTGAAGTTTTATACTGAGCTTCCATTGCTGCAAGTTTTGTTGGCTGGTTTTCACTTACTCCAACGGCGCTTGCGTGTCCGGTATATAGCTGAAAAAGCGAAGCAAAAAGAGCAAATATAAGAGCAATTTTCAATGAAGCTTTTGCAAATTCAATATGCCTGTTTTTCAAAATATAAAATGCGCTAATACTGATAACCAAAAATGATCCCGCTAACCATGCGCCTGATAAAACGTGTGAAAGCCTGTCCATACTTGATGGATTAAATACCATTGCCCAGAAATTTGTAATTTCGGCACGTGTGTGTAAACCCTCCCCAACGATGTGAAATCCTGCTGGGGTTTGCTGCCAGGAGTTTGCGACAACTATCCAAACAGCGCTAAGCATTGATCCGAGAGAAACCATGATCGTGGAAAGGAAGTGAACTTTAGAACTTACTTTGTCCCATCCAAAAACCAATATTGCCAGGAAACCTGATTCCAGGAAAAATGCAAAAATTCCTTCGGCAGCAAGAGCACTACCGAAAACATCACCAACGAATCTGGAATATGTTGCCCAGTTAGTGCCGAACTCAAATTCCATTACAATACCGGTTGCAACTCCCATTGCAAATGTTAGGGCAAAAATCTTTACCCAGAATTTTGTCATCTCCTCATAAATAGATTTCTTTGTCTTTAGGTACATCCCTTCCATCAGCACTAATAATACGCCAAGTCCAATACTTAGTGGCGGATAGATATAATGGAAACCAACTGTAAATGCGAATTGTAACCTGGCGAGAAATTCTGTACTCATTTTTTATTATCCCGAAGAAGGCAAGTAAAAATAAATTACATATTTAAAAATAACTAAATTTATCACTAAGAGAAATTACTGAAAGAGTTACTTTTACTACTATAATTAGAGCTTGACGGTCACTTCTTTATTTCTTCAATTTTCTCTGCAAATTGATCGCTGAACTCCCGGATAAATTTTGAAATATCGTTATTAGATGTTGAGCGCAGATAAGTATCTGCCATTTTTTTCAAAGTCTGCAGGAAAAATATGTTCATTTCATTAATGAGCATATCTTTTGTCCACAAATCGATACCAAGGGTAGAATCATCTTCTTTGTCCCATAGTGAAAGCATCATTGCTTTGCATTCTTTCTTTCCCTTAAAATTTGAATCGGTAGCTTCCCATTCAATCTTGGAAGGCATATTTTTTTCATCTAATTCTACCGTCAGGTTTATATTCGAAATTTTTGTCATAATTTTACTTCACTTATATTGAAATATTGCTTCTACAAAAATAAAAATTAATAATTGTAATTCAGAATCAGGGTTTAATTTTTAAAAAGGACTACTCTCGTTTTACCACCTTTATTTTTTATGTAAGTAAATATATCTTAGTATATTATTTATAAATACTTAAATAAAATATTATAAAGGAAAAGATTTATTGCGTAAAAAATTACTTTTTATCTTTTTGTCAATGATTTTTTTAATAAGTGTGCAGGCACAATCCGGTATAGGAGTAGGAGGTAGTTTGGGCGGAGGTGTTATTAGTGGTAATTCACCTAATGTAAGTGCATTTTCCTCTTCGATTTATTTTGAATTTAAGACACCTTTTAGTGAGAATATCATTCCGCGTATTAGTTTTTTTTATTCTCAGGATTTTAACAGGCTTTTGCCGGAATCAACCAACAGGTATTTCCCTTTTTTGAAAGGGATTTCCTTGAAGGGGGTAGCTTCGCAAAACGTTTCGGAAGATTATTTTATTGAGGAGGCTGCAGGATTTATAGCAATTAATGATCATACCTTCAGCGATGTAAATATCTGGAATTTCGGCGTTGTCTCATCAATTATTGCAGGTTTTGATTTTAGGGATAATCTTAACACAGGTTGGAGATTAGGCGGGGGAATGGAGTTTGCATTCTCTTTTGCCAAAACTTTTGCAAAGTATCTTACATTTAATGTGCAGGGGGATTATTACTTCTAAATAGTATTCAGAGTGCTGCAAAATTATAATGATACTTATAAAATAAGTTCTTTTTGCACAGAATGCCTTTGATAAAAAAAGATTTACTTAATATATAATGTTCCTTTTCCTAAGTCTTTATGAAATGATTTTAATCTGATTCTTAAAATCAAGAAAATCAATCTTTATTATGTCCAGCAATTCATTAAATGCCTTAACAAATATTTTCTTGTTCGAATAATGATACATAACCACCTAGACATGCTTCCACCTGGCTCCTAAACAGCCTTTAAACAGCCTCCAAATAGCCATCACCTGGCTTTAATTAACCTCTTGGTCAATCCGTGTGTCTTATTATGTTTGAGGTTACCAATAAGATATTCCCCCAGCTCATCTACTGATGGGATCTGGGTATATTTTTAGTTCGGCTAATTCTGCTAAAAAATTGGTTGGGGCACTTTTTCTTTTTGTTGCCCCAAAATTGGTTGACTTTCTTAATTAAACAAAAAAGGCTGCCCTTTTGAGGCAGCCTTTGTAACATTTGCTAAAGTTACTTAATCATTCCATTTTGCAGTTCATCTGCAAGTCTTGTATCATTAAACATATATCTAATGACTTGCATTAAAGCATTTGAAGTAACTGATACTGCTCTGTTCGTTGTAGGGTCATAAATGAAGTTGCCCGGTAAGCTTTCGATATTTCCATCAAATGCAAGGCCAACAACCTGTGCTTTTTTGTTAATGACTGCGCTTCCTGAATTCCCACCGATAATATCGTTAGTTGAAACCATATCCAGATGAGTAGCAAGATTAAAGTCAGCCGGAGGATTTTTCCATCGATCACTGGCAAAAGCCCAGTCCTTTCTGTTGCCAAAAGAATAATGTCTGTTATAAATTCCGTAGAATGTAGTAAATGGAGGAGCTTCTGTACCATTGTAATCATATCCTTTTACAACGCCATCCTGCAACCTTAAAGTGAATGTTGCATCAGGAGGTATGGAAGTGCCGTATACTTCAAATAAGGCTCTTCCTAATTCCTGATTATAAGTTGCTTCCTGAGCAGAAAGTTCTCTCGATTTTTTCTGAAGCTCATTTCTTTTTTCTTTCGAATGAATTGTGAAATAAATAAAGGGGTCGTCTGAATTTAGGATTGCATCTGCTCCTTTATCCACCAGGTCTTTAATTTTATCAGCGCTTGTAAGAGATGAATGTGAAAGAGCATATTCAACAGTTTCTTCGCCTGTGTTTCCTCCTGTAAATTTCATTACCATTTCATTATTTGCTCCAAGATTCTCAATCATATTGTTTATTGTTACTTTGAGCAACAATTTGTTTCTCTCAACATCAAAATTTTCAGGATATAACTTAGCCACAGTTGAATCTAGTTGTGTGCCTTTGTATTCATCAGATCTTTGATCTTCAGGTTTTTTCAATTCATTGGCTAAATCAACAACATCTTGGGCTATACCAAAATATTGCGATGAAAATCTTGGATTTATAGATAAACCGTAAAGTTCCTTGACGAAAGATCTTGCCTGATTTCTATTTTCAGCAATCTTTGACCAGATATCCCCATATTTGTTGTTCAAATCTGAATTTGTTTGTACTGCTTTTTTGAAATTATTTTCGAAGTCAATTTTCTTTTGCATAAGTATCGGGTTTCTCAATCCCGAAAGATAACCAGTGATAGCCTTTTGGGAGTTAGACAAACCAAATAGTGTGTTTTGATACTCGGCCTTTTTCTCCGGGTGTTCAGCTATAAGAGTTTTATAAACGTGAATCATTCCTCCTAATAGGTCAAGGTAATAAGGATATATTATGTCTCTGGTATATTCTAACTGAGCAACAGTGTTTAGTCTTGAAGTTCTGCCAGGATTGCCAACTACAAACACTGGTTCTCCTTCCTTTGCACCGTTAGGGCTCCATTTAAAATAATGATCGGTTTTAAGTGGATTCCCATCTTTATCATAAACTCTGAAGAAAGAACAATCAACATCGTAGCGCGGATATGTGAAATTATCTGGATCTCCGCCAAAATATGCGGCTTGTTCTTGTGGGGCAAAGACCAGACGAACATCTGTATATCTTTTATACTCATATAAAGAATATTTGCCACCGTCAAATAAAGTTACAACTGAACATCTGAGTCCTGTAGCTTTACTTTGGCTTTCTTCTAGTTCTTTTATTGCGCTTCTTGTTGAATCAGCTTTTGCTTCAGGGGTTGTTCCTTTATCAGCAGCAGCCTGAATTTCATCTGTAACATCTTTTATTAATACAAGCTGATCAACATACAATCCGGGAACCGGCCTTTCATCGGCAAGTGTTTTTGCAACAAAACCGCTATCCATTAGGTCTTCGCCGGGTTTTGTCACCTCACTAATACTTTGTCTTCCGCAATGATGGTTTGTCATTACAAGTCCATCGGCTGAAACAAATGAAGCTGTGCAATAATTTGCAAAACGCAAAGCCGACATTCTCACATTTTCAAGCCACTCTTCAGAAGGTTTAAAATTGTATTCTTTCTCGAAATAATCTATAGGGGGATAATCAAATGTCCACATTTTGCCGGTATCGAATTTTCCCGCTTTTACGGTATCAAGATTCAGCCAGCTGTAATTTTCGTTTGATTTATTCTGCGCGGAAACAGTATAGCTCCCTGCAAAAAATAACAGAGTAACGAACATCAACAATGTAGTTGATAATCTTCTTGGGAAGTTTTTCATTTGAGCCTCTTTATCTGTTGGTTATTGGTTGGTTATATATGAAATTAGTATTTATGCTTCAAATTGTTATTTGAGTCTTAAAGATATCTATTCCTAAAATAACCATCAACTTATTTATGACGTAGGTTTATTTAAAAGCAAAAGTCCCGCATAAAGCGGGACTAAAATCCATCTTAGAATATTAAAAAACAAAATTCTAATAGTTATTTAAGAAAATGAGCTGGCCTGTTAGATATATGAATCAGGATGATATAATGGCTCTATTTCCCACTCATCTTCAATAGTTCCATAACAGTGCGAGCACTTTGGAACGTTAAATACCACTTTTTCCTCGTTTGGAGTTGCGTGCACAAAATTCAGTATAGTCTTGCAACTGGAACACTGGATTATGTGTGAAGTGGTTGTTTTTGCTCTGCATTCCGGGCAAATGAAACCCAATTCTCCCGGCAGCTCATCCGGATTTACAAGGAAAATTGAATTACATTTGGAATTATTGCATTTTGTGAAGTGCCACTTAACAGTAACTTTTTTCGTAATAGTAGACTCCCATTGGTTATTAAAACTTTTAAACATAAAAATATATATTAATAAAATCTATTGAAAAAAAAATCTCTTTTAAATTGTTAATTTCCCCTAATAATTGATGAAATCATCATTATTAGTAAATTACTCGCTTCAAATATATTCATTTATCTTTTTATGAGAAATATAAAATAAATTCTACGATAATTTTTTCAGTCATAATCGGAGACAAAATAATGGATAAGCTTAAATCTTTTAAAGCATATGATATTCGCGGCAAGGTTCCATCAGACCTAAGTCCTGATTTAGCTTATAAGGTAGGGCGTGCCTACAGCAATTATCTGAAAGCAAAAAAAATTGTAATTGGTCACGACATAAGAAAATCATCTGTTGAGATATCAAATGCTCTTGCTAAAGGATTAAATGAAAGTGGAACTGATGTAATAGATATAGGCTTATGCGGAACAGAAATGATTTATTTCGGAACTACGCATTTTAATGCCGATGGTGGAATAATGATAACTGCCAGCCATAACCCACCCGAGTATAACGGGATGAAGTTTGTAAAAAGAGATTCAGTCCCGGTTGGATATGATTCCGGTTTGAACAAGATTGAAAAAATGATATTGAATGATAACTTTGGCGAAAAAAATAAAAACTCAGGTGGTATAATCAGCAAGGATATAATGGAAGAATTTTTAAATCATTTGAAGAAATTTTATGATCCTAAAAGGATAAAACCATTCAAAGTGGTTGTAAATGCCGGTAATGGTTGTGCGGGATTAGCTTTGAATGCGATTGAAAGTAATCTTCCTATCAAAATGATAAAGGTTTTTAATGAACCAGATTCGGATTTCCCGAATGGGGTCCCAAATCCACTTCTTCCTGAAAATAGGCGGGCGACTCTTGATGCAGTCACGAAAAATAAAGCGGATCTTGGAGTTGCGTGGGACGGAGATTACGATCGTTGCTTTTTCTTTGATGAAAGAGGAAATTTTATTGAAGGTTATTATATAGTCGGACTACTTGCAAAATCCATTTTAAAAAATTATCCTGCTGAAAATATTGTACACGATCCAAGATTAATATGGAATACAATTGAAATTGTTAACCTGTCCGGTGGAAAAGCTGTACAATCAATCAGTGGGCATGCATTTATTAAACAGAAAATGAGAGAAGTAAATGCCGTTTATGGCGGTGAAATGTCTGCCCATCATTATTTCAGAGAAAACTCTTATTCAGACAGCGGAATGATTCCCTTTTTATTGATTATGCAACTAATGACAGAAGAAAATAAAAAACTTTCCGAACTGGTTGATGCAATGATAGAAAAATACCCCTGCTCAGGCGAGATAAATTCTACAATTGATAATCCTAAAGAAAAACTTATTGAAATTGATGCAAAATATGCAGGGGGTAAAAGAGATCACTCTGACGGGTTAAGTGTCGAATATGATAATTGGAGATTTAATCTAAGAATTTCTAATACTGAGCCGATAATCCGTCTAAATGTGGAAAGTAGAGGCGATATAAAGTTAATGAAAGATAAAACTGATGAACTGTTAAAAGCAATCAGGAATTAAGGATCATAGAAGTGAGGTTATCTTAAAAAACAACCCCACCAAAGAATTATCTAATTTGATGAAGTAACTGCTTCAATTTTAAATGGAACTTTTAATTTATCCCATATAAGATTGACCACCGCCGAATTATTTTTCCCTGATGGCTGTACATTCATATTGCTAAATGAATAATTTAGCCATTCGTGAAAATTGCTTTGAGTAGGTTTAACTTTTATTCTTAATGCATCCTGGAGCTCATTATAAGTAAATGCTCCCCACTGGTTGGCAATTTTATTGAAGATTAATGTCCATTCTTTATCTCCTGGAATAGCAAAAAAAGAATAAGAACCCGCGGCCAGTTTTTCTCCGTTTATCCTAACATTTTTGCTGAAAGTAATTTTTGTTGCTTCATTAGCTCCTGCTCTCCAGACTTTGTTATATGGAACTAATCCACCCCAGATTTTTCTTCCTTTTACTCCTGGCCTGCTATAATTGATTGTTACTTCAGTAAACCCTATGGTTTGTGAAACAGAAGCTTTTGGACTAACCCTAATTTTGCCGGCAAGTATTTCATCCCTTGTTTGGCACTTGATGAAAGTAGTTAATAGAAATAATGAGAATGTAATTAAAGAGATTTTTTTAACGTAAAATGACATTATAAAACTCCAAAATGGCCAATGCATTTTTAATTAAGGTTGCAAAATATATTTATGACTAAAACTGTTATGCATTACTTCGTTTCCGTTTCAACAGTAAAGGGAATGCGTAATTTATCCCATACAAGATTCACAACTGCCGAATTTTTCATCCCTGCTTTTTGAACATTCATATCAGAAAAAGTATACTCAAGCCATTCCTGGTAATTTGTTTCAACAGGTTTAACTTTTATTTTCAGGACATCCTTATCTTTATTCTTCGCGTAATCAAGGCCCCATTGATTTGCAGCTTTGTTAAAAATTAAAGTCCATTCCTTTTCCGTTGGAATAGTAAAGAAAGCATATGAACCAGCGGGTAGTTTGTTTCCATTAATCCATACGTCCTTGCTAAATGTAAATTTGGTTGCTTCGTTGGCTCCAGCACGCCAGACTTTATTGTAAGGGACTAGGCCTCCCCAGATTTTTCTTCCCTTAACTCCGGGTCTGCTATAGTTGATTGTTACTTCCGTAAATCCAATCGTTTGTGAAACGGATGCCTTGGGGCTTACTCGTACCATTGGTTTTTTCTTTTGGTTATTCTGTGCATAAGTGGAAGATATAAGAAAGGCACTTATGAGTAGAACAAAGGGAAACAATAATAATTTTGAAATTGTGCGGATCATTTTTTACTCCTGGTTAGTTAAACTGGTTCAATCCCTTTAGTCTTTATAGGGATAATTTAGGCATTTAATATTTTATAACATAAAGACTATTTCTTTAATAAAATAGTTATTTTTTATTATAAATGGCGTGCAATAGAAGACGTATTGCATTATTTTATTATTTCCAATTACTTAGGAATTCGTCAAAGAGAATAAAATGAAAACATTTTTGATATTTATTTTACTTACAGGTCTGGTTTTTTCTCAATCACAATATACAAAAGAAGATCAGGGATTTGCAGATCATGTTAAGGAGGTGTGGAAAAGCTCTAATACTGATAATTATAAAAGCCAGTTTACTAAGCTTATCGCAGAGTGTAATAATTATTTAAAGGATCATCCTAATACGGCAATTAAACCGGGATTGCTGGGGTATATTTTTGAAATGACTGTGGCTCTTGATCCGGGTGCGCTGGAAGTTAGAAAGGCTGGAGACACATTGCTTAAATATGATAGCTCTTTTAAAACCAGTTTACGGGTTGCACAAATTTTAATAGAAAAGAATCTGGATAATAAGAGAGGGATAGAAATTGTCAGGAAAATTATTCCAGAAGCACAGAATTCTAAGGATTATTACGATGCTAACCTTCTGCTAGCATCGGGTGAATTACATTTGAAGAATTATAAGAGTTCCTTCAAGGCACTTAATGCTGCTGTCAAGAGTGATTCATCAAGAGTTGACGGCTATAAGGGATTACTTCAGGTTATGCCATTGGCCGGGGAAAAAGGGCGATTACAAAAGGTTAAAGAAAAATTAAGTGTACTGGAAAAAGATCCTAATATAAATGTTGATCTTTCTTCTTTTTCCTTTTTTGATATTAATAAGGACAGAATTGAAATTAAAAAGTTCAAAGGAGAGCCCCTGGTTTTAGTCTTTTTTAGGTTTGAGTGCCCTTATTGCAGAAAGGAAATGCCTGTTTACGAGGAATTAATACGGAAGCATCCCAGATTAAAATTTGTTTTTATAAATCTTGAGGAAGAGGTAAGCGACATTAAGTCTAAATATTTAAAGGAAGATAAATTTTCTTTTTTGCGGGATCAAACAATAGCTAAATTTACTGATGCCTTTGATAATATACTTGATATCACCATCACTCCGCAAACTCTAATAGTTGATAAAAACTCTATTGTAAGATTTGATTTTCGTGGATATAGCAAAGATTTTCCAGGTAAATTTGAAGATGATATAAAATCCTTGAAATAATTTTAATTATCGAGAGGTATATTTTTTTAGTATGCTAACTAACTTATCACATTCTTCAAAAGTATTATAAAAATGTGGAGATAGTCTGATTATACCTTCGCGAACAGCACAGCTAACCTGGTTATCGGCAAGGTAATCATAAACCTTCTGAGATTCATTATGTTTGAAAGATACAATACCGGACAGATTTTCTTTAGAACAACCAGCGAGATAGGTTTCTATTCCGATTTCCCCCAATTGATCGGATAAGTAAGATGCGACTTCAATAGTTTGCTTTTCAATATCTCCCCAGTTAAATAATTGAAAAAAATCAAGCACTCCTCGAAAAGCGAAAACACCAATGTGAGATATTGTTCCGTACTGATATCTTTCGGCTGACTTGCGTGGTATCAATTCATAGTGGAGGAAATCCCAGGAATTTTCAACTGAAAGCCAGCCAGCATACTTTGGTTGTAATTTGTTTTGCAACTCTTCTGTCAAATAAATAAATGCAAAACCCTGTAATCCTAGCATCCATTTCTGAGTTCCACAGGAAAGAAAATCAATATTACATTTTTTTACATCGAGCTGTAATGCTCCTAATCCCTGTATTGCATCGACACAAAAGATTATTTCTTTTTCTTTGCAATACCTTCCAATTTTCTCAAGGTCCGCTCTGTAACCTGTAAGGAATTGTACAAAACTGATTGAAACAAGTTTTGTATCCGGCTTTATGTTTGAAATTATATCTTCAGCAGAAACTATTCCATTGTGTGATTTTACAAAGTCAATTAGTACGCCTTCTTTTTGTAGATTCAAAAATGGATAAACGTTTGCTGGAAATTCAATATCATTTAATAATATTCTGTCACCCTTATTCCAGTTTATTCCGGAGGCTAAAATATTTATGCCGTTTGTTGTATTATCAGTAAATGCAATTCTGTCGGCGGTGCAATTAAGGTATTTCCCCAGGTCCTCTTTGGTTGATTTTGCGTATTCGCCTACCTTTGGGAAGTTATCTATCCTTTCAAAACTTCTTTCTTTGATATATTCGTTTAACTTGTCCGTGACAAATGTTGAGAGCGGTCCCGTTGCCGCATGATTAAAATAAATTATGTCGGTTTTTGTGTGGGGGAAAAAATCTCTCGCCTTTGAAACTTCCATCGATCTCTCTATAATAGAATTATTATCCAGAATGTAAATGTACAACAAAAATAAATAAATATTGTCAGAAATCTATTCTCGGAGTAATCAATTCTATCATGTTTCTTTTGCGCATTACAAGTTTTAAGTAATGCTTTTTGATATTCAGTTCTTTAATGTTTAGATTTTATAAGTAATATTTTTTGAATTGAATATTTTATATTGATAATATCTTAACGGGGAAAAATGAAACACATAAAGGCACCAAAACATAAAGAACTAAAGCCCTCTGATCTCAGATGGCAATGCAATCCTGATATCTTTGAGTTCAAAACTACAGATGAACTTGAACCCATTGAAGGCATTTTGGGTCAGGAAAGAGCTCTTAATGCACTCCGGGTGGGAATGGACCTCAGAAGTTCAGGCTATAATATTTATATTGCCGGACTTTCCGGAACAGGAAAAGCTACAACTGTTAAAAAAATTCTTGAGAAAGTCGGTTCACAGTGTCCATTATTATATGACTATGCCTATGTAAATAATTTTAAAAATGAAGATCGTCCAATTTTGATTACATTTATGAGGGGGAAAGCAAAGGTATTTAAGCAGGACCTCAGTTCGTCAATTGAGCTTCTAAAAACAAAGATTCCTTTAAGCCTTGAAAATCACAGTTATATTAATCAGAAAAATAAACTCCTGAAACTTTACAGCGATAAAGAACAGAAGCTGATGAGTGGTTTCCAGGAAAAATTAAAGAAGGAGAACTTTCAACTTGGTCAGGTAAAGCAGGGAGAAATGGCCCGTCCCGATATTTTCCCAATAATTGACAACAAGGCTGTGCCTATTTATCAACTTGATGAATTAGTGCAGCAAAAAAAGATTACTCAGGAGGAAGCCGAAAAAATAATTGAGAGTTACAGAGAGCATCAGCCTGAATTGCAGTCTTTGTTCAAAAAAGGATTGAACATCAGCCAGGAATTTCAAGAAAAACTTCAAGAGCTTGAAAAGAAAGCAGCAGAAGAAGTTGTAAAAGGTGTAATCGAAAATCTTGAAGAAAAATATACTGATACCAAGGTTGTAAATTATCTTGAGCAGGTTGGGATTAGTGTGCTTGATAATCTTCAAGTTTTTAAAGGACAAAAACCTCAGGGAGATGCTACACCTGAAGGTTTTTATATCGATTACTTTAAGATGTACGAAGTAAACATAATTCTCGATAATTCCGATTCTAATTATTGTCCGGTCATAATTGAAACTTCTCCAACGTATGCAAATCTTTTTGGTACGATTGAAAAAATACACGATGGTCGCGGCGGCTGGTATACTGACTTTACAAAGATAAAAGCGGGTTCAATGTTGAGAGCAAACGGGGGATATCTGGTCTTAAATGTCAATCATCTTTTTGAAGAACCTGGTGCCTGGAAAACATTAAAAAGGGTGCTGATCTACGGGAAACTTGAGATACAGGATATACAGAATTTATTTCAGATATCAACATCTATTATACAACCTGAACCAATTGAAATTGATACAAAGGTGATTCTGGTTGGAAGCCAGATAGTCTATTCACTTCTTTCGGAATATGAAGATGATTTCAATAAAATATTTAAAATCAAAGCTGATTTTGATTATGAGATAAAGCGAACCGATGAGATTTTGGTTGAGTATGCTCGTGTCATTAAAAAATTAATTAAAGAGGAAGGCTTACACGAATTTCATAATACAGCTATTGCTAAATTAATTGAGATTGGTGCAAGATATGCAGGTCAGAAAAATAAATTAACAACTAGATTCTCTGTAATCGCCGACTTAGCTCGTGAAGCAAATTTCTGGGCGAATGAAGATGGTGCAAGCGAAGTAAGGGCAGTTCACGTTCGGCAGGCTTTCGAAGCTTTAAGGGAAAGACATGGAATGGCTGAATCTAAGGTTGATGACATGATAAAAGATAAAATGATTATGATTGATACCGAAGGTGAAAGAATTGGTCAAATCAACGGTCTGGCAGTTTATGGAAGCGAACTGTATTCATTTGGAAGACCGACAAGAATTACTTCAACCATTTCACTTGGCAGCGGAAATATTATCAATGTTGAACGTGAATCCGGAATGAGTGGCAAAACCTACAATAAAGGCGTGCTAATCATTACGGGTTATTTTAAAGAAACATTTGGAAAGGATCATCCATTAGCTTTTAATGCAAATCTTGTTTTTGAACAGTCCTATGGGGGAATTGACGGTGACAGCGCTTCCTGCGCCGAGATTTTTGCCCTGCTCTCTACATTATCTGATGTTCCGATTAAGCAGTCAATCGGAATTACAGGGTCATTGAATCAAAAAGGTGATGTGCAGCCCATTGGTGGAGTAAACGAAAAAATTGAAGGATTCTTTGATGTATGTCGTTCAAGGGGTTTAACCGGGAAACAAGGAGTAGTCATTCCTATTCAGAATGTTAAAGATCTTATGCTTCGTGAGGATGTTGTACAAGCAGTGGCAGATGGAAAGTTTCATATCTGGGCCATAGAAAGGGTTGAGGAGGGAATAGAGATACTAACCGGGATTAAAGCAGGTAAACAAACCGGGAAAAATTATGAAGCAAATACTATGTTTGGTTTAGTTGAAAAAAAGATTAAAGACCTTTATGCCAAATCTAAACCTAAATCAGGCCGTGCAGAAAGAAGTAAAATTAAAACCAAGCGAGCTAAATCACGGACAAAGAAGAAAAAATGACTCCCGATCCTTCTGAAGATTTTGCAAATACCAAAATACTTTGCACTCTGGGTCCGGCAACCAACCGCTCTGCAATTATTAAAGAAATGATACTTAACGGAATGGATGGAGTTCGCCTAAATTTTTCTCATAGTGATTATAAGTTCTATGAAGATTTATACCAGCAGATTCATAATGCTTGTATTGAAGAAAATACTCCTCTTTCAATCTTGGTTGATTTGCAGGGGCCAAAAATAAGAATTGGTGAGCTTGTTGAACCGGAAATTGAAATAGCACAGGGGAATGAGATTGAAATAACAACAGAGGATGTAAAAGGTACGAAAGAAAAAATTTCATGTTCATATAAATCCCTTGCAAGAGATGCCAACATCGGCGATCCGATATTAATAGATGATGGTCTGATAAGACTTAAAGTATTTAAGAAGGATGACATTTCAGTTTTTTGCTTAATTGAAAACGGAGGTATACTCAGGCCCAAGAAAGGGATGAATCTTCCCGGTATGAAATTATCGACCAAGTCTGTAACTGAAAAGGATTTCAGAGATCTGGAATTTGTCATGAAATATAGAGCTGATTATGTAGCACTATCTTTTGTTAGAAGTGCTGAGGACATTGTTCATTTACGAAGGTGGATGAAAGAGAAAAAGTTTGTTCGGCCTATAATTGCAAAAGTTGAAAAGAAGGAAGCCTGCGAAAATATTGATGAGATAATTAATGAAGCAGATGGTATAATGGTTGCACGAGGTGATCTTGGTGTAGAAATTCCTGCTCAGGAAGTTCCCATAATTCAAAAGGAAATCATTAAAAAATGCAATGCTAGGGGGAAACTTGTTATTACTGCAACACAAATGCTGGATTCTATGATTCATAATCCTATACCAACACGTGCCGAAGCTTCGGATGTTGCTAATGCCGTACTTGATGGTACTGATGTTGTAATGCTGAGCGGAGAAACTTCAATTGGTAAATTTCCTATAAATTCGATTCACATTATGGACGAAATAATTAAGAATGCATGTCCGCACATTGTCCCTTTGAGAGAGGATGAGTTCGTTAAATCAAATTCTACTGAGGAAAATTTATTTGATTCAATGGGAAGAGCAATTGTGGCTATGAGCAGACAGATAAATGCTTCCGCTATTGTTGTTTTTACTTTTCAGGGAAGGACTGCGATGAACTTATCAAAGTATAAACCGGCCGCTAAAATAATTGCAGTTTCCAACAGCTTCGAAACAATGAACAATTTGTGTTTAAGATGGGGAGTTACATCTATGTTTTGTGCTGAAATTGATAAGGAACACCTTGCAATCGATAAAATAAAAAAAATGGTTTTTAATACCGGCCTTATAAAGGAAGGGGATATTGTTATATTTACGGCCGGCGCACCATATTCAGAAAAAAGCAGGGCAAACTGGCTCCGCTTTGAAGTAATATAGGTTTTTGACCTTTAAGTATTTACTTGCTTTAGTTATATTATCTCTATTAGCTCTGTGTTTCCTTAGTTTACTATGTGGCTATTTTTTATCAGAGAGAGAACATAGTTGACACAGAGAGAAAAGGGAATAAAAATGGTTACGCAATTGGAAAATATGGTTGAAGCAAAATGGTGGGAGAAGACCGACAGCGGTAAAATTTTGTGTACACTTTGTCCCCGTTATTGCAAAATAGGGGAAGGGCAACCTGGATTTTGTTATATAAGACAAAACCATGGTGGTAAACTTTATACAACGGGCTATGGGCATCCAACAGGATTTGCGGTTGATCCTATTGAGAAAAAGCCGTTAAATCATTTTTTGCCAGGGACTTCTGTTCTGAGCTTTGGAACTGCGGGGTGTAATCTCGGGTGCAGATTCTGTCAGAACTGGTCTATTAGCAAAGCAAAACTTGATGAACTCGGCTCACTCAAGGCTTCACCCGAAGATGTGATCAGGCTTGCTAAAAAATATGATACGCCTTCCATTGCTTATACATACAATGATCCAACAATTTTTGGCGAATATGTTGTCGACATTTCAAGGATCGCTCGGGAAGAAAATATAAAATCCGTAATGGTAACGGCCGGCTATATTGACAAAGAAGCCCGCAAGGATGTTTATAAATATATTGATGCTGCAAATGTTGATTTAAAGGCATTCACAGAAAAATTTTATTTCAAGCAAACGCTTTCTCATTTAAATGATGTCCTTGATACTCTTATCTGGCTAAAGAATGAGACCGATGTTTGGTTTGAGATTACTACGCTGCTGATTCCGGATGAAAATGATTCAAAGGAAGAAATTAAGAATGAATGTGATTGGATATTAAAATATTTGGGTGATTCTATTCCGCTTCATTTTACCGCATTTCATCCAGATTTCAGAATGACAAATAAAGAAAGAACTCCCACGGAAACACTGGATCGATCCAGAAAAATTGCTCAGTCAATGGGAATTAAATTCTGCTATGTAGGTAACATCCACCATACTGAAGGGCAGACAACTTATTGTCCTGAATGCAAAGAGCCTCTTATTAAACGCGACTGGCATGATATATATACAAATAAAGTCATTGATGGAAGATGTTTCAATTGCAGTACCACTATTCCGGGGGTCTTTTAATATTAACCTGAGCGACCTAAATTCTTTTCAAAAATATCCTTAATTTCATATTATATTTTGCAAATTTTCTCGCTATAATTATTCAGAAATAACGGAGTTATTAAATGGAAATGTTAAAAGATAAGATTGTATTCATAACAGGAGCTACGGCAGGAATCGGCGAAGCGTGTGCACTTGATTTTGCAAGGGAAGGAGCAAACCTGATTTTATGCGCAAGAAGGATTGAAGTACTTGAAAAGCTTGTAAATAAAATAAAAAAAGAATTTGGAGTTAAAGTCCATTATTTCCAGCTTGATGTGAGGGACAGGTATGCCGTTGAATCAGAGATTTCCGCTTTACCCGATGAATGGAAAAATATTGATATACTGGTAAACAATGCAGGGCTTGCAAGAGGTTTCGGCAAAATGGATAATGGAGACTTAGATGCATGGGAGGAAATGATTGACACAAACGTAAAAGGCCTGCTTTATGTTTCGCGGCTGGTTTTGCCTTTAATGACAGCAAGAAATAAGGGACACGTAATTAATATTGGTTCTGTTGCAGGACACGAAGTTTATCCCAACGGTAATGTCTATTGTGCTACAAAATTTGCAGTTCACGCATTAAGCAAAGGTATTCGATATGATTTGCTTGATAAAAAGATAAGAGTAACAACTATCGCTCCTGGATTGGTTGAGACCGAATTCAGTGAAGTCAGATTTTCCGGTGATAAGGAAAGGGCCAAACAGGTTTATAAAGGGATTAAGCCACTTGTCGCGAAAGATATTTCAGATCTTGTTTTATTTGCGGCTACCAGGCCTGAACATGTTAACATAAATGAAATAGAGGTCACGCCAACCGCTCAGGCTTCTTCAACACAGGTTTTCAGGGAAAATTAAAAGAGGGTAATAAATTCTAAATTCAAATATCTAATTCTTAAACTAGTTTAGGATATGTCATTTAGAGTTTAGGTTTTAAGATTATCCAGAATCAAGGATAAAGAAGCGGCAATATTTTTTCTGTCAAATTTTTCTATTGAAGCCAGGTTCGTTTTTAATTGTGATGACTTTTCAAAGAATCCTTTGCCGCTTTCATTGTAATTAAATATCATCCCTGCATTTGATCCGGCCAATATACTTTTTACCTCTTCGTTGTCATTTCCGAATGCGATTATCGGCTTGCCCGTTCTCATATATTCGAATAATTTACCCGGGACGTGTCTTTTCTCAGTTGCACAAACTAACAAATAAGAAGCCTGATTTAATTCATTCAAAAGCCGGTCATATGGCAGGAAACCAACAAATTCTGTATAAGGCATCAGACAATTCTTTCCAATTTCTTCTTTTATGCCGGGACTCACTGTCCCAATAAATTTCATCCTGAGTTTTCTTCCATTTTCGATTTCTTCCTTTAACATCTTCCAGAAGTTTTTTGGATTCTGGAAGTCAAAAATATTCCCTGCATGAATAAGTAATTCACCAATGGAAGCTTTTTCTTTTAATTCTACTTTACTAAAATCTTCTTCATTATATCCCCAGTATAAGACATCGCTTTTTGTTTTTAAAAATTCATATTTATTAGTGTAGTCATCTTTCATAGTTCGGGTTACAAATATGACTGAGGCGGCATTTTTCATTACTGATTTTTCGAGTTGATTATCTATAGCTAAGGTCAGCCGGCTTCTTTTAAATTCCTTGTAATAAGCAATATCGACCCATGGATCAATAAATACAGGAATATGAAGAATCCTGTTCCTTTTGCTTAATCGCATCCCAATTACGTGCGAAGTATGCGGCGGACCGATTGAAATTATTGCGTTGAATTTTTCTTTCCTCAATAAATTATTTCCTGCTTTAATAGCAGAAAAAAACCATCCTATTCTTGCATCCGGAATAAATAAGTTCATTCTTATCCAGATGGATATTCTGTGTGTTAGACCTTTGTTAGTTCTGGAAATAGTTTCCGAAGCAATCAGTTGATCATCTTTAGCTTTACCGGTAAATTTTTTGTAGATATCAAACGGTTCAAACGATTTTGTTTTAATTACATTAAGATTTTTATCTATTTCTTTCAGCAGGCTTTCATCTTTCTGTGTAAATGTATCTTCTGTTACGGTTAGAACATACGGCTGCCAGCCTGAATCAGGGAGGTACTTAATCATTTTTAACGGCCAATGGAGGGAAGCTTTTCCTGAAGGTGGCCAGAAGTATGTAATGAATAACACTTTTTTCATTTAGATTCTTTTTTGCCGATGAACCTGATAACTGATGCTTCCCCTGAATGAAGAGAACTTTCCGATAAATGGACGATTTCTTTAGAAAGCATTAAAGGAGTTAGCTCAGCAAATGTTTCTTTAATATTATCAATTGAATAAAGCATCTCCGGAGATTGAGGACCTCCTGAAGTTCTCCCCATTTGTTCCTGAGAATAAACTTCCATAATTACAACTCCCCCTGTTTTTAGTGCTTCCATAACTCTCCTGTGAATCTTTATCCTTATTTTTTCATTCAGGTGGACAAAGATCAAAACAACAGCATCATAAGAATTTTTTTGAGGGTAATAATTTTCAAGATTTTCAACAGTGTAGTTTATATTTACATTTTTATCTTTTGCGTGATTAAGAGCTTTTTCTT